>ERZ827496.2113-NODE-2113-length-20810-cov-5.339725_pt1 | contig 20810 bp, 17 predicted proteins | sample MGYA00519769_ERZ827496 | MGnify/ENA primary metagenome ERZ827496 (study PRJEB31778, sample SAMEA3449327) | human gut metagenome | biome: human gut; feature: human-associated habitat; material: faeces | place: United Kingdom | collected 2010/2012 ...
CGGACTCTGACTCCGTCAGTTCAAGGTTCGAATCCTTGTAGCCCTGCTAAATGAGACATCTCGGTATGAGGTGTCTTTTTTTTGTGTGACTTGAAGGAGTGTGGGTCTTTTTCCTTTTTTATTGAAAAATTTTGTAACCTATGTATAATTTTTTCGACTTATATAATAAGAAGATGATATCCTGCAGGAATAATCATATCTTATTGAAACAATAAAAGGAGAAATGCGGTGGAGGATATAAAAATTATCGAGTTGTTTTTTAACAGAGATGAAACGGCAATTCAGGAGTTAAGCAATAAGTATTCGGGTTATTGTTATAAAATTGTATGGAATCTTTTAAATAATCATGAGGATGTGGAAGAATGTTTAAATGATACGTGGCTTGCTGCGTGGGAATATATACCACCCAGGAGGCCGTCTGTATTATCTGCATATGTTGGAAAAATTGCACGAGGATTTGCAATTGATTGTTTTCGTAAAAAGCAGGCTGCGAAGCGCATGGATGGGCATGTTGCTGACGTTTGTGGTGAAATGGATGAATTAAGCTTTTCTTATGTAGTGGATGAAAAAATCGCGGAAAAAGAACTGATAAAAATCATAGAAAATTTTCTGAGAAAACTGTCAGATTCAGACAGGGATATTTTTATCAGGCGTTATTGGTATCTGGATTCCATAAAGGATATTGCGAAAAGACATGGCGTATCCCAAGGGTGTATTAAAACAAATTTATGCCGTAATCGAAAAAAACTATATCGTATTTTGAAACGTGAGGTGTTGATATGAAAAAATACTTAGACTTTTCACAAGAGTTTGGAAAGGTTGATGAAGAACTGATAGCAGAAGCAGGAAAACCATGGACAATAAAGAGAGGCGATATTTTCAGGCTGTACAGGCGAAAAATCGGTCAGGCAGCAGCAATCCTTTTGGCTTTTATCACAGTGGCTGGTAATTCGCATGTTCAGGCGGCAGTTAAAGAATTTACTACAAAAATAGGAGAGCTGATGGGATTTTCCAAAGATTTGTCTGCCTATACAGAAGTGATAAATCAGGTACAGACAAAGAGTGGGATATCATTAACAATCAACGAAGTAATTTTGGATAATTATAGTTTGATTGTATCAGTAAAACCTGACTATGAAGAAAAAAAGAAAGAATCTCTATATTTATGGATTAATGATGAAAAAACATTGATTAATGGTAAGCGATATCAGAGTTTTAGCAGCACGACAGGGCTAATGGATTTGGACTCTTATACAAAATATGAGATGGATACAGAAATGGTTCTGATGCAGGAGTATGATGGTGTGGAACTGCCAGCTGGAGAAACAGAGATACATCTTGTTTTGGATGTGGGAAGTAGCGCGCCAATTTCTGAGAAAAATCGTTCTGAGAATATTACGGAGTTTGTTTATGACTTTACTATTACAGCAGAGCAATTAAAAGAGCAGACGATACGAAAGAAAATGAATATGGAAATTTCAGGTGGAGATGGAGGTAATCTGATTTTAAAGGAACTTGCGATGAACGATTTACATTCCAGGATTACGGCACTTGGGGTGACTCCGGATGATAAATGGCTTAATGAATATGAATTGAAACTGAAAGGCACAGATAGTTTTGGCAATCCAGTGAGTTTTGAAGGTGCAGGATTTGGACCGGAAAATGAATTGAGGTTCGAAACCAGTGTTTTTGGTGACTATGAAGAAGGCGATGTAGTTGATGAGGATAACTTCCAGATGTCGCTGCCAGACAAAAACTGTCAATATCTCGATTTACAATTGTATCAGAGAAAAATCCGGTGGGATTTACAATCAGCAGAACAACTGGATGATGAATATTATGTACAGGAAAAAACTGATTCTGACGAGATATATTCAAAAGAAAATAATTATGGATGGGAACCGGTTGGGGAGAAGTTTCGAATCCAAATAGATGAAGATTTAGATATTGCTGATAAAATTATTGGTGGTGCTGGTGAACCAACATATATAGATCTTAAGTAACCATTCAGCAGTCTATTATCTTGCAAGGATGCTGAACAGTTACTAAAAGATAGGTAGTGTAAAATAGTTTGTATTTTTTATGGCAGTTGCAAAGGAACAAATTCGACAGATCATCTCAGAAAACAACAGTAATAGCGTTGCAGATATATACACGCTTCTGAAAGAAAGTTTCAAGGATATCTTGCAGGAGCTGATATTGGATCACATAAAAATTCAGCAAATATTTTTGTCACAGGTGAAACTATGGAAAAAATGGGGATTTTTAGTTGTAAGGAGCTTATCTGGTAATTGAGAAAAGTATATCCATGGTAAAAAATCGAAATAAAGAATCTGATGAAGAAAACAACTATGTATCTCTGGAAGGTAGCACTAAGAATCAAAAGGCAAGAACGATAGAACTGAATAAAGAAGCAAAATATATCTTACAGAAAATAAAATACAGTCGGGACAGCAGTCTGCCAGATGAATTTATAGTGACCACAAAAACGGGAAAGATTAATACAGCTTCTAATTTAGAACACCGCATGAAAGTTATTATGAAAAATGTAGAATTACAGGGAGTTAAAGGTGGATTGCATATTTTCAGAAAAACATTTGCAACCAGAATGTATGAAAGTGGTGCACGAGTAGAGGAGATAGCTGCCTATATTGGTGATCTTGAGTCAACAACTCAAAAATATTATATTGCTATCCGTAAAAAGGTAGTTTCAAATGGAGAGGTACGACAGGTTGTTAAACTTCCCGGAATAAAAGAAGAGACAACTGTAGCGTAAAAGATTTGCTCAGCATAGGAGCTTTTGTCGAAATGTTTTTTCGAGGGAAACTTGCTGAAAATAGATGCTTGTGGTAACATAAAAATAGAAGAAGTAGAAGACATGCTTGCGGGAGATGATGATTATGGAACGGCAAACAGATATAGCCAGACAATAGAACTGGCGGCAGACAGAGCACGATATGATGAATGTGCGAAAAAATTGCTGACGTATAAAGCAGTTATTGCCTGGATTTTGAAGTCTTGTACAAAAGAGTTTTCGCAGTATAGCGTAAAATTTATCTGCGATAATTGTCTGAATGAAAATGTGGAGTTATCGGAACATGCAGTCCATCAGGATCAGCTGAATCGTGATGAAAGACTAAATGGCGATAAACGTTTGGATGGTTTAAACACAGAGGCAAATGCTGTCAAAGACCAGACAGTGTATTATGATATTCGTTTTAAAGCAACCCTGCCAGAGAGCAAAGAGCCGGTACAGCTTATTATAAATCTGGAGATTCAGTTAAATGATACACCGGGATATCCACTGGTAACAAGAGGTTTCTACTATTGTGCCAGAATGATTTCAGAGCAGTATGGAACGGTCTTTACAGATGAACATTATGAGAAGATACAGAAGGTATATAGTATCTGGATATGTCCTGATCCGGCGAAGAAAAGGAAGAATGGAATATTCAGATATCATACCGTTGAAGATTCTGTTCGTGGTAACTCGTTTGTGAAATCAGAAGCATATGACCTTATGGAAGTTGTCATACTTAATCTTGGTGATGCGGATGAAAGCAGTGATCTGGAAATTCTGGATTTGTTAAATGTGCTGTTTTCAACAACTGCAACACCAGAAGAAAAGAAGAAACGTTTAAATGATGAGTTTGATATTGCAATGACAGCAGAGTTTGAAAGTGAGGTGCGTGATATGTGTAATTTAAGTAAAGCACTTGTTGAGCAGGGCATTGAACAAGGCATTGAACGGGGAATCGAACAAGGTATTGGAAAAGGAATCGAACAGAAAAATTTATCATTGGCAAAAATGATGATTGAAGGTAACGAACCAATAGATAAGATTGCGAAATATACAGGATATGGAATTGACAGAATCAAGGAAATTGCAGAACAGATGAAAACACCTGTATCAGTATAAGAAATCTGATAGGTCAATTTATAGGTCAATTTAAAAAATTATAAGGCGAGGAAGCCTGAATTTACAGGGATTCTGACGCATGTTCTGACGGACTCTGACTCCGTCAGTTCAAGGTTCGAATCCTTGTAGCCCTGCTACATGAGGCACCTCGGTATGAGGTGCTTTTTTGTGCTATAAGAGAAACTGAAATTTTTTGGAAGTGAAAGGTAAGATTAAGATGGAAAATTCGGGTAAAAAATATCAGATAGATACAGAAGAAAATAAAATGTTCTTAGGTGAATTGCAGAAAAATCTTTTAAATTTTGGAAAAGGATTTTTATCACCGGGAGGAAGTGCTTATTTCCTTGGGGATGATGGAACACCATGGAAAGACAGAAACAGAGAAACATGGATCACATGCCGTATGGTCCATGTATATAGTATGGGAATCATGCTTGGGGATAAAGAAAGTCCGGCACTGGTCCATGGTGCTGTACATGGATTACTGGAAGAACTGAAAGATCGTGAAAATGGAGGATGGTATCCGGGAATTACACCGGATAATAAATTCCTGCCAGATAAACAGTGTTATGCTCATGCATTTGTTCTTCTGGCTGCTTCTTCTGCTTTGCTGGCAGGAGAAAAAGATGCAGAAACTCTGCTTAAAGATGCATTGGAATTATTTGATAAACGGTTCTGGGATGAAAAACAGGGACTTACTTATGATACCTGGAATACAGAATTTACAGTTCTTGATGATTATCGCGGTCTTAACGCAAATATGCATACAGTAGAAGCGTTTCTGGCAGTAGCAGATGCAATAAAAGAAGAAAAGTACAGAATACGTGCAGGAAGAATTATAGATCATGTTATTGGATGGGCAAGCGCAAATGACTGGAGAATACCTGAACATTTTACAAAGGAATGGAAAGCTGATCTTGATTGCAATAAAGAATGTCCTGCTGATCGTTTTAAACCTTATGGAGCAACACCGGGCCATGGAATTGAGTGGGCCAGATTGATCGTGCAGTGGGCATATTCTTCTTATAAAGATACCCCTGATTCTGCAGAAGTATATTTAAAAGCTGCAGAGAAACTCTACAACAGAGCAGTTGAAGATTCCTGGAATGTGGATGGAAATCCTGGAATTGTGTATACGACTGACTGGGATGGAAAACCTGTTGTTCATGACAGAATGCATTGGACATTGGCAGAGGCAATCAATACATCAGCAGTCTTATGTCATATAACTCATAAGCAGAAATATGCAAAAGATTATGAAGAGTTTATGAGATACCTGGATGATAAGGTATTGGATCATAAAAATGGTTCCTGGTTTCATCAGTTAGATGAAAATAATAATGTGATAGGAACAGTATGGCCGGGAAAATCAGATGTATATCATGCTTTTCAGTCAACCTGGATCCCATATGGAACACCATATATATCAATTGCTTCAGATGTAAAACAGTATATGGAAGTATGCCATCAATAAAGTAAGTGTTTATTTGTACCCGGCGTACAAGATTTCTGTAAAATGCAGCCAGAACCTGACGGAACAAGGTTCTGGCTGCATTTTACTTCAGGATGATAAAAAGAATGATGTGGGTAACTATTTTTTAATCTCCGGCTGGAATTCTTTTACATCTTTGGCAATCTCGCCGCTTAACAGGAGCATGCAGATCAGGTTCGGGATAGCCATCAGTGCGTTGGCGATATCGGAGAAGTTCCATACCAGAGCTCCGGGACCACCGGAAACCATGGCTGTGGCAACACCGACGATATTTCCGGTACCGATGGTGGCTGCCAGTGCGGTTGTCAGTGCGGAAAAAGGAGATACATCTCCCTGTCCGCGGCTCTTGGTGCGGGCTTCCTTGCTGAGTGTGCTTTTCAGTGCATAGCCAAGGTTACGCCATGTAAGAAATCTGGTGCGCACAGTCAGGAAGATACCGGTTCCGACCAACAGGATCAGCATCACCGGTCCCCAGACAAAGTCATCAATTCTGGTAACAATTTCTTTATAAAATACTTCGAAGATTTACAGAGCTGAATATCCGTAGCTGCTGACAATGGCATCGATTTTTTGCTGCCTCTGACACATTGGACATTTTGTAGATGAATAGGAATGATAGTCCGGTATATCTTTGGTGTTAAAAATAGAATATACAGGGAGAGAAGCCACGCTGTCTACTCTGCTGAATATGGCTGCGATACCTCTGATAGTGCCTCCGTAATACAGAATGCTCTCGATTGCTTTGGACAAAGTAGAGCCTGTGGTAATCGAACCATTGAGGATCAGTACATTTTTGCCCTTGATCATTGGCTGAAAATTATCACGGAAGATAATCTGTCCGGAATTGCTGGATTCAGGAGTAATCACGTAGATCGTCTGATGAGCATTCAGGGAAAAAATGCCGGCTTTGGTAAGTTCTTCAGAAAGATATGCGCCAATTACTTCCAGTCCGTCCATACAGATAATGGTATCAACAGGAGTAGATACTTCATAATTAGCAGCCAGTTCGTGAGCAATATTCTGTGCTTCGGCAGTTCTGGATTTCATAGTTGTAAGATCCAGATAGTGAGTGATATGTGACTGAGATGTGACGAAATGTCCGGGAATTACCTTCAGCTGAATGCGGCTGTCACCACGGGCGTAGATTTTTGTCATGTTTTCCAGATTCATAAGAATACCTCCCTCGTTGAAAAAAAACGTGTAACTGTTCAGTAGCTTTGCGGTTAGCAGACCATTGAACAGTTATAAATCAGTACACTAATCTTATAAAACATTGTAGCATTGTTTTGCCGAAAAATAAATAATATTGTACAAAATCAATAAAAAAATATGCGATATGTATGAAGATTGTTAATAAAATACCAAAAAACATATAACGATGATCCCCTGGTGCGTTGATGGAAGTATTATTTACGAGGGTTGCTATAGATTGGTTGTGAGTTATGGAGAATGGAATAAACAGTGATGGGTGTGGAAATGGGAAACAGAAGAGAATATTCTATAGAAGTAATATATGTGAAATGATATAATGATTTTCAGTCTATTATTGACTGTCAGAAAAAGAGAAAAGATGAGATAAAAAATGTATACAGCAGAACGAATAGAAGAATTGGATGAAAATAGGAGCCTGATAAAAGTGACAGATTAACAGCCTGATATTTTGACTGCGAAAAGTGAATAATCATAAGAAAATCTTAAGAATTTGTCCCTTTCATATTAAGAAGCTTCGATTATTCTAATATCAGAAATACAAAATAAGAAGCCGGGGTGTCTGTACATGAGAGATTTCAGACTGGCATTTCGGATGATGAGGGAGGTGTATAAAGTGGCGAATATTCTTGTCTGTGATGACGATAAAGACATTGTAGAGGCAATCGGTATTTATCTGGAGCAGGAAGGGTATACGGTCATAAAAGCCTATGACGGTGTGGAGGCGATTAACGTATTGCGCAGTCAGCCGGTGGATCTGCTGATCATAGATATTATGATGCCGAAGCTGGATGGCATCCGGGCTACTTTGAAGATAAGGGAAGAGAATCCTCTTCCGATCATTATTCTTTCTGCAAAATCAGAAGATGCAGATAAGATCCTTGGATTAAATGTAGGGGCAGATGATTATGTAACCAAGCCCTTTAATCCCCTGGAACTGGTGGCAAGGGTGAAATCACAGCTTCGAAGATATACAAGGCTGGGAGCAGCAATACCTGTGGAGAATGCTCATATCTACGAGACAGGAGGTCTGAGCATAAACGATGACCTGAAGGAAGTCAGGGTAGACGGTGATGTGGTGAAGCTGACACCCATTGAGTACAATATCCTGCTTCTGCTGATGAAGAATCAGGGAAGGGTATTTTCCATTAATCAGATTTACGAAAACATCTGGAATGAGGAAGCAGTTGCTGCAGATAATACGGTGGCAGTGCATATCCGGCATATCAGAGAAAAAATTGAGATTAATCCAAGGGAGCCAAGATACCTGAAGGTTGTGTGGGGACTTGGATATAAGGTGGAAAAAATTTAACCAAATCAAGTAAGTCCCCTGCTTCAATTGCGAAAAGCAATAAGCAGTGGGTGGGGACTTGCTTGTATCAGGAGGCGTGCAAGCGCCTTCTGATAAACTGCGGAGCAGTTATTTGGTTATGAGCAAGTAGCAAAGCGGATTGCGAATATCCGCTTGACAAAGTAATAAATTAAATAAAAAAGGAAAGGGACAAACATTATGAAGGGAAAAGGATACAGAAGCAGTTCTGTCAAGGCAATCTGGATCGTGATCGCGCATCTGGCAGCAGTTGCAGCAGCAGTCTGTGCAGCTATGTTTGTGATGATTTATCAGACTGGAATCCGCCTGGATGACAGAGGCAAAAGTTACACAGAATCAGAAGCATTTGAGAAACAGGTCAGCAACAGAGGATCAGATATTCTGGTCAGTCTGGCAGCGCAGGATGACATTAACTATCTGAAAAATGCTGGTTCATCGGCAGTGATTGATCTGGCAGAATTTGAGGAAAAAGGAAACACCCGTGATTCCATCAGAGACCTTTCTCTGAAAAATACTTCCGGGCTTGCGTACTCTGTAAGTGATCTTCTGGAGTGGGGAAAAGACTGGGAGGCAAACTATTATGAAGGTGTTTATGACGAAGATTCACAGGTCATAAGATGTGAATCTTCTGACGGAACCAGCCACTATTTTTATCGGACTGACTTTAAAAAGATGGTGGCAGATGGAACACTGAAAATTAATTACAATACAGATTTTCTTGAAGAAGATGATTTCGAATCAAAGACCGAGTCCGAGAAACTGGATACCGTAGCAGATGAACTTTATTACAGATATACCTCACAATCAGAGAATATCGGCAACGTTACGGATACCAGAACAAACACAGAATATCCGGGATGTTTTTTCGTAGAACTGAGTCAGCTGGACGAGAAATTTGCACCGCAGGGAGCTGAGAATATCCTGGACGCTGTAAACAAAAGCACGGAATGGGACGGGAGACTGGAGGACGCATATAAAGAGTTATTCACACTTCTGGACTGCATCAGTGCCATACAGTCTGATGAACAGGTCGATGACTATACGACATCACTGGCATCAGTTTTTCATACCGTGGGAGACTACACCGAAGGGAGTACCAACCTCACATATCTTTTCGCAGATAAAGAAACACAGACAGTTTACACAAATAAGGAAGCGTACAGAAACTACGCACAGCTGGAGCAGAACCTTAAGAAAATATCTGAAGGAAATGCATATGCGATTGTACGCCCGGAACTGAGTGAATGTGATACAAATGTTGCAGGAATGAAATCCAATGCAGATCTACAGGTGTGGAATCATACGATCAAACAGAACTTTGATACAGAAGATTTTGTATATGCAGTGACTGTAGATACAGCATTTCCAATCGAAGATTCGATGGCATCTGAAAAAGAGAGTTTTGAAAAATATGCGAATCTTATGCTGCCGATGATTGCTGGAGCAATTATCGGATGTGTGCTCTGGATTATCAGTATGGTATGGCTGACAGTTGCAGCAGGCAGAAAGCCGGAGGATGAAAAACTGCATCTGAATAATTTTGACAGATGGTATACAGAGATTGCTGCTGGAATTGTAATTGGAATCTGGGCAGTAGGAACGATGGGACTTGCATTCCTGATCTTAAACACAGGAATTGCCAGTGTGGAGGCACTTATCACATGTCTGGCAGTATGCGGAATTTATACCATGGCATGGTTTCTGATCGGATATCTCAGTCTGGTGAGAAGAATCAAAGCAGGAACTCTCTGGAAGGACAGCTTGCTGCGAAGATTCCTGAAATGGATTGGAAAGTGCAATAGAAATATTGCTGATTTTGCGAAATGTTTCTCCAGAAATACCACCGGAAAAGTAAAAGTTCTGTTGTTTGGATGTGGACTTTTACTACTGCAGTTTCTGCTTGTAGCTTCTATATTTGGAGGAATTTTAATCTTTTTATTGTTGTTCATAGTGATAGACGGAGCAATCATTGTTTATGCGATCCGCAAAGCAGATGGTCAGGACTTAATTAAGGATGGCTTGAAGAAAATCAGTAACGGTCAATTGCAGTATAAAATAAAAACAGATCATCTTACCGGCGATCAGAAAGAGATGGCGGAGTATATCAATAACATTGGTGATGGTCTGGATGCAGCAGTGGAGAACAGTCTGAAAAAAGAAAGAATGCAGACAGAGCTGATCACAAATGTTTCTCATGACCTGAAAACACCGTTGACATCCATTATCAATTATGTAGATCTGATGAAACGTGAGAACCCTTCAGATCCGAAAATACAGGAATATTTACGAGTATTGGATGAGAAATCCCAGCGATTAAAAGTGCTGACAGAAGACGTAGTAGAAGCATCCAAAGCAAGCACAGGAAATATTAAACTGGAGATGAATGACCTTGATTTTATAGAAATGGTTCAGCAGGTAATCGGAGAATTTGAAGAAAAATTCCAGGAAAAAAACCTCACCATGATGGTACATTTCACAGACGAACCATCTATTATTTACGCAGACGGACAGAGAATGTGGCGTGTTCTGGAGAACGTATTCGGAAATGTTGTAAAGTACGCAATGGAGGGTACCAGAGTGTATGCAGAGATCAGTAACCGAAATAAAAAAGTAATCTTTTCCCTGAAAAATATTTCCGCACAGCCACTGAACTTTTCAGCAGATGAACTGACAGAACGATTTATCAGAGGTGATGTGGCGAGAAATACAGAGGGAAGCGGACTTGGTCTTTCCATTGCAAAGAGCCTGACAGAGCTGCAGGGCGGTGAGTTTAAATTGCATCTGGATGGGGATCTGTTTAAGGTGATGATCACATTCGCGGCAAAAAACTGCAGTGAAAAATAGAACAGGGTTATAGGTTTAAAAATATTGAAAGTAAGCAGATAATATAAGGCAGGGAGTTGTTATAGAATGTGTAACAACTCCCTGCCTTTTGGCAGATAGTTAAATGGGTATTAGCAATCCGATTTGCTGCTTATCTGATTGGTTAAAATTGAAATGAGTTCGTTTAATTGGAACCATCAGAAAAAGAATCTTCTGCAGAGAAGGTCTCTTCTTCAGGTGAACCAAAGAGGGTCTCGGACTCTGTAACAGCTGTATTTTCTGTCAGTTCGACATTGTCAAGAATAACAGGATCTGAATTATCCTGATAACGCAGAACCTGGGCAAAAACTTCAATTTGCTTAATATGAGAAGCGGTTGTAAATGAGAGCGTGATTTTGCCGGAAGCATTTGACGTTTTTTCTATATGAGTGTACCGTCCGTTATAATCTCTTACTCCGATGGCTATTGTAGCACCGCTGCTGATAACATCAGCTGTCAGTGTGTACTGCGTACCGCCGGTAACTGCAATCTTCTGAGAAAGAGTATCTGTGTCAGAGCCTGAAGCGAGAGATGCTTTTTCATCAGAAATCACAGTGCTGCCGGAAGTATTCCATCCTGTTGATCCCTGACTGAAATCACCGTTTACAACGAGATTGGAGGATATAACCGGCGCCGGGGTCGGGCCAGGGGTGGAAGTTGGTACAGGCGTTGGACTTGGAAGCGGTGTTTCTGAAGAACTGCCTGTGGTTAATACTATATTATCAAGAATAACAGGATCTGAATTATTCTGATAACGCAGAACTTCGGCAAATACTTCAATTTGTTTAATATGAGAAGCAGTTGTAAATGAAAGTGTGATTTTGCCGGAAGCATCTGTTGTTTTTTCTATATGAGTGTATCGTCCGTTATAATCTCTTACACCTACAGTTATTGCAGCACCGTTGCTGATAACATCAGCTGTCAGTGTGTACTGCGTACCGCCGGTAACTGCAATCTTCTGAGAAAGAGTATCTGTGTCAGAGCCTGAAGCAAGAGATGCTTTTTCATCAGAAATTACAGTGCTGCCGAAAGTGTTCCATCCGATTGTACCCTGGCTGAAATCGCCATTTACGATGAGGTTGGAAGCAGTATTCGGAACAGTTGGTTCAGGCGTAGAAGTTGGTTCGGGTGCAGAAGTCGGCTCAGGTGTTACAGTTGGTGTCGGAGTTTCACTGCTTCCGGAACCTTTACCGCTTGCGAGAACAACGTTATCGACTTTGACAGGATTTCCATTCTGGTAACGAAGCACCTGTATATAGGCTGTCATTTCGGTTACTTTGCTGTTGGTTACAAAAGGAATCTCCACATGTCCTGACTGAGTAATGACTTTAGATGTATTACAGGTACCGTTGGCTTTGCGAACTCCAATGGTGACGGCTGTACCGTCGGTTTCAATATCAGCACTGAGAGTATAGGTCATTTTTTGCTTTACATTAACCTGTTGTGAAATTTCATCAGTAGTTGCACCGGATGAAAGGATTGCTGCATTATCAGATATATCTGCATCGCCCGATAATTTCCATGCAGTTTTGTCTTCGGAAAAATCACCATTTACAATATGGTTAAAGTTTTCGGCTTCAATCAGTTCTGGAAAGGAATCTACTGCCCATCCGTCGTCAGGAAAGGATTCTTTTCCCACGGTATCTCCGGACTCATGATAAGGAGTGATCTTTACAGAATCAATTTCAAATACGGTTGTATCGAAATCTGGAGTTCCGGCCCAGCCGGTATCATAATGTCCGTCGTGATCAGAGTCCATTGCATATGGGAACCAGATACCAATCCAAAAACGGCTGGCATTAGAAGGTACATATTCTGTATTAGTGCATATGTAATTATCATCTACATAATAATCGACCCGGGCTTCCTGCGCAGTATCACCTGTATGCCAGTCAAAACGATATGTATGGAACTGACCGTCATCTACAGCATAAGGAAGATCCTGAAAATTGGATTTATGACGATTTTCTGCTATATAAGTATTAAATCTTCCTGATTTAAAGCTTGGTTCAGAATGAGTACTGCTGTTAGTTGGAAATTCAATATCAATCTCATGATTGACGTTTGAGTACTGACCTGTTGCTCCTGATGCTTCATATTCGGGAGAACCTGGATAGTATTCTTCGTATTCAAAAGTCCACATAGCAGAGCAGGCTCCAAGTTCAGGAGCAACTTTGGCTACAACTTCATAGCTGCCTGAAGAATAATATTTTCTTGTGGCAATTGCGGCGCCGGTTCGAATTCCACCAGATGTCATTGACTGGTGAGAAGAAACATCTCCTTTGTAAAAGTTGCCGTGCCCCTCCAGTTTCAGAGTGCCGTCAGATACGGAGACATTTTCCGGTACAACACCGCCATTGTCGCCTCCCCACCATTTATCGGCTACCAGCCATTTGGAAGTGTCAAGTGAATCCTCATTGAAATCATCAAAAAAGATTTCTGAGGATGTTTCTTCTGGAGCTGCATGTGTGATAGCAGGAGCTGCCAGGAAGAATGACAGTGCTGTGGTAAGAATACCGCAGATAAAAGTGCTTCTTTTCATATTTTCCCTCTCTTTCAAGATAATATGATGTTAGAGGTCCGGATCCTGAATAGGAATCTTTGTTTCTGACATCATAAAATATTGTATCATAGAGAAAAGTAAGTGCCTATAAATGAATGTATCAGTAAATGAAAAAATTCATTTATATAAAATATATTTTCCGAGGAAAAATTGCGAATTTGGATTTTGACTATTAACATTAATAATAATGAGTGTTATATTGTATGCAAAACACAGGAATGAGATAAAAGAGAGGACATACGAAATGAACTACAGTTTTAACAGCAGAGTCAGATATAGCGAGACAGGTGAAGACGGCAGACTGACATTGCCGGGAGTTTTGAATTATTTTCAGGATTGCTGTACATTTCATGCGGAGTCGATCGGACTTGGCGGAGATGTACTGAAAGCCAGAGATAGAGCGTGGGTCCTTTCTTCCTGGCAGGTGATCGTGGATGAATATCCGACCATGGGAACTGAGATAAAGATTACGACCGCGCCTTATGAATTTAAAGGATTTATGGGGATGCGTAATTTTACCATAGAAACTGCAGACGGAAAAATGGTTGCCTGGGCAAATTCTAACTGGACACATCTGGCTATCAGCACAGGGATTCCGGCGAGACTGACTCCGGCAGATACAGATAATTATGTACTCAGTGAAAAAATGAAGATGGACTATGCCCCAAGAAAAATCAAACTGCCGGATGGCATGATACTGCAGGAATCATTTGTGGTGCAGAAACATCATCTCGACACAAATCATCATGTTAATAATTGCCAGTATGTCTGCATGGCAGAAGATTTTCTGCCGGAAGATTTTAAAGTATATCAGATGCGTGCAGAGTACAAGATGCAGGCAAAACTGGGTGATACCATTTGTCCGAAAACAAAAGCAGAGAATGGAAAAGTGGTGGTATCTCTGGATGATGAAAATGGAAAGCCGTATGCAATTTTGGAGTTTGCAGAGAAGCAAGAGAATTTGTAAGAATGATAATCCTATATTTATTTCGTGATATTTATGGAAAGATACAAGTTGGTACATGTACCGTACAAGTGATATAATGCAAATAACAGTAAGATATTTTCCGGTTGGAATATTGTACAGGAATATAGAACCGGAAGAATACGAAAATCGTCGCAGAAAATAAATTGAAAAAGTAAAAGGAGAAGGAAACTATGCTGGAAAAATTAAAAGAGGAAGTTTACAAAGCAAATATGGATCTTCCGAAATACGGACTTGTTACATTTACATGGGGTAATGTCAGCGGAATCGACAGAGAAAAAGGACTCTTTGTTATCAAACCAAGTGGAGTAGACTATGATTTACTTACACCGGATGATATGGTGGTAATGGATCTTAACGGAAATAAAGTAGAAGGAAGATACAATCCATCTTCTGATACAGCTACACATCTGGAGCTGTACAAAGCATTCCCAAACATCGGCGGAGTTGTTCATACACATTCTTCATGGGCGACAAGCTGGGCACAGGCAGGCAGAGGAATCCCTTGCTACGGAACTACACATGCTGACTATATGTATGGAGAAATTCCATGTGCACGTTGCCTGGAAGGTAAGGAATTTGACGAATATGAGAAGAACACAGGACTTCTGATCGTGGATCTGTTCAAAGATAAAGACTATGAAGCAGTACCTGCAGTGCTTTGCAAAAATCACGGACCATTTGCATGGGGCAAAGATGCACACGAAGCAGTACATAATGCAGTTGTTCTCGAGGAAGTGGCAAAGATGGCAGCCCGCTGCGAAATGATCAACCCACAGGTAAAACCTGCACCACAGGATCTGCAGGATAAACATTATTACAGAAAACATGGTGCAAATGCATATTATGGTCAGGGTAATAAATAATATATAATTATGTTGGGCTATAAGCAAGTAGCCAAGCGGGTAATTCTATTTACCTGAGTCTATAAAAAAGAAGAGCTGAAAAGGCTCTTCTTTTTTTGAATATTTTATATGAAAATAGAAAATATCTGAAAAAACAACAATGTATTGACTGTGAAGTGTTATATTTTTGATGGAGTTGATGAAAAAAGAGAAATCTATAAATAAGTTAAATGGATGTGGAGTGTAAATTAATGATAGAATAGAAAAGAAAAGCAGAAGTTGTGGTGCTGGAATATGATGATATGTAAGAGAACTGGAGACAGAGGCAGAAAAAGGGGTTAGAAAGAGATGAAAAGTGTATTTTATCAAATGCCAAATACACATTCAGTAACAATTGGAATTTATGTCAGATGTGGATTACATTGTGAAAAAGATAAAAAAGCAGGAATAACACATTTGCTGGAACATATGTATTTCAGAAAGTTGGGAGATTTAGCACAGGCAGATTTATATTATAAAATGGAATCTGTAGGAAGCACTCTTATAGCATCTACATATCGTGATTTTATAAAATTTACTATGAAAGTTGCTCCGGTTTATTTAAAAACATGTTGGGGTATAATGGAAAACTTTTTTAAAATCACAGAATGGTCGGATGATGAATTTGTATATGAGAAAAGGGTGGTGCTTAATCAGATCTGTGATAGGAATGAATATATATTTATAGATGATGAAGCAAGAAAACTGGCATTTTCCGGACATCCTTATTCGAGAAATATTATGGGTGACTATATATCTATTCAGAATATAACACTGAAAAATCTGAAGAAAATGCAAAAAAACATTTTTGCAGATAATAATGTTCTGGTATGTATAACCGGATGTTTCGAAGAAACGGATAAAAAAGAGATTCAAATGTGTTTGGAAGGTTTAAATGCTAACAGATTTGTGTCAAAATCTTTGCCTGTTTGTATGTTTCCGCCGGGATTTGGAAATAGAAAAAAGAATATTAAATTTATTTCTATGTCAGGAAACCGCACAGAGATAGAGTTATGTTTTGATATAGTATTTGAAAAAAATTCAGGAATGGAATGGATAAAGCTGCTGAATTGTATTGTGGGTGAAGGCGTTGGTTCCCGGTTGCAAAAAAGACTGAGAGAATATTTAGGATATACTTCAGATATTGTATCAGAAGTGGAAATGTATGAACGATTTGGAATTTTTTGTATTAGATTCTCAACAGACAGTAAATTAGTGGAGAAGTCATTGGAAGAAATTGTGATGATATTAAATGATGTAAAAGACAATATCACAAAGAGGGACTTGGATATTTCGCTTCCATTTTATACGGTAAATCAGATGTTTGACGAAGATGACACGGAAAAGATGAATTTTAAATTGGCATACGAATCTTTTATTTTAAATAGAAAAACTGAAAATTATAATATGAAAAATGACAATGAAACGAGAACACGTTTACAGAAAGAAGCCCAAATTCTATTTCGAAACCAGAATATAAGTGCGGTTTTTATGGGAAAAATAAATGAATTTTCTAAAAAAAATGTGTGGAAAATTTTGAGAAGATTATAGATTTACTTTTGTATAAATGTGTCGGGCTGTCTAAACAAGTACTTAATATAAGAAGTTTGGTTATTGGGCAGAATGTATATGAAAGAATAGAAACAGGAAAGAATAACGATAACAGATAATATTATAGAAATATTTTTTATTATGATTGGAGCGGTTGGTGATTTTCCTGCCGACCGTTCTTTTTATATTCATTTTCGGGAAAAAGAGGTGAAAAAATATATGAAATATAAAATTATGACAATAGCTGGGCTGATTGGAAGCGGTGTAGCAACATTTTTTGGCGGCTGGGATAATTTTTTGCAGACATTGTTATTATTTATGATACTTGACTGGTTTACCGGAGGAATTTTGCTTCCGGCAGTATTTGGAAGAAGTCCGAAATCAGAAAACGGAGCATTAGAAAGCCGGGCTGGTTGGAAAGGTCTGTGTAGAAAGGCAATGACACTTCTTTTTGTGTTGGTTGCGGCGCGGTTAGATAACTTAATGGGTACAGAATATTTACGAGATGCGGTATGCATTGGTTTTATTGCAAATGAAGGACTTTCTATTATAGAGAATGCAGGACTGATGGGATTGCCGTTGCCAGAAAGTATACGGAAAGCGATTGATGTACTTAAAAACAGTTCACAGAATAGGATAGAGAAAAAGATATAGAGGGAGAGACAAACTATGGAGATCAATAAGCAGTATATTTCAAATAATAACAGTTATGCATGGCAGGAACCAGTCTATATTGTAATCCATAATACAGACAACAGCCGGATAGGAGCGAATGCAGTGGCACATGCAAAAGCGCAATACCAAGGAAACTTCGATGGTTATTCCGCACATGTATATGTGGATGATACGCACGCATATCAGGCAATGCCTTATAACAGAGGGGCCTGGCATGTAGGTATAAACTACGGAGGACAATTATTTGGTACTGTAAATAATCGAAACTCTGTAGGAATTGAAATGTGTATGCAGGCGGGATATGATTATGAAAAAGCGTTTTCTAATACTGTAAAAGTATGTAGGATGTTAATGAAGGAATTGAAAATCTCGGCAGAACGGGTTGTGCAACATTATGATGTATGTGCAAAAAATTGTCCGTCTGTTATCAGGGAAAAAAAAGATTGGGAACGTTTCCTAAAACAAATCAGAGAAAATGAGACAGGCGTTGTAGAGACGGCACAAAAGGAAAGAAAAGCTGTGCCATTGACGAAAAGTCTCAGTCTGAAACTTCCAGAACTATACAAGGGATGTCAAGGGAGTGCAGTAATGATGTTGCAGGCTTTTTTGCAGGTAAATACAGATGGAATTTTTGGCTTGGAGACAGAAGCGGCACTTCGTAAGTTTCAAAAAAACACTGCCCAGTCAGCGGACGGAATATGTGGAAAAAACAGTTGGATAGCGATTTCTGAATATATGAAAATTAATACGTTTGTGGCATAAAAATAGCTAATTGATAAAAGAGATATCTTGTAAAGCATTACCAATAATGATAAAATTAAAACTAACAGGATAAATACATTAATAAAAAGAGAAAATTTGCGAGATTAAAAATTTAAAAGAATTTATAAAAAGCGGGTACATAATGTATCTGCTTTTTTCAAAAAAACGAGGATGTTTTTCAGATAATAAGGTGTGGGGAGTTATGAAAGAACAGCAGGAAAAAATAAAGATAAGAAATAAGACTATGAGAGCGCTTCTTATTATAATAGGAATATGGTGGATAGTGATTATATTCCTAACGATATGTAACAGATTAGATTATCGTGGCTGTTTGATGTTAATTGGTCCAACAATAATACTGTTCATATGGTGTTTTATTTCAGATATGAAAGTAGTTACATTGAGCAGGGAAGGATGTATGGTAAGTTTTCTGTTTTGGAAAAAAATATATAAATGGGATGAACTTGGCATTATTCAAGAGGATGAATGGTATGCCGATAACGGTAATAGTCACTATCATGGAATTATATTTTCCCAAAATACAGAGGATAAAAAGAAAAGGAAATATACTACGCGAAGGATTGTTTATGCGCCTCCATTTTCGGATCGTTTTTTTGTTATTTCTGATGAACATGGCAACGTTGTTTCATATAAGTTACAGATAGAAAAAGGTAAAAAACCAAAGCTTAGAAAGGACTATATAAATATCCGTGAAAAGCTGAATGAATGGGGAGTAGAAGTTGAAAAAGGCGAGGGCATAAAAAGGGAAGAAAAGCAAAGATTATATGATGAAATGGCAGAAATCAGGAGACAGCAAAGCAAAGAAAGAAGTGAAAGTAAATGGCCAGATGGCATAGATTCGGAAGAATTATCGTTGGAAAGAATAAAGATAAAAGATTCCTGGTTGATAACTATAGTAGCTTTAATTACGGTAATTTTAATGTGGATAGGGCTATCTGCTGAAGAGGGAGAAAAGATTCCAATGTTGGTCTTTTTTGCTTTGTTTGATATACCATTGATGCTTTGGGCCTTAAAATCAGTAACATTAAGTAAAGATGGCTGTAAGATATCTTATCTATTCTGGAAAAGGGAATATAAATGGGAAGAACTTGAAATTGTACGTGAAGATCGTTTTCACAGTTATAGAGATACAAATAGCAGGGGGATTGTTTTTTCAAAGAGAAAAAAGAATAAAGCGGGATATACATATAAAACACGTGAAATTGTTAACACGGGTCATCCTTTAGAGCATTTTTATATTATTCTTGACATAGATGGCAATGTATCATATAAACGTTTAGTGAAAAAGGATGGAAAACGTGTGATAAGAAAGCTTTATGTAAATGTTCCGGAGAAACTAAATGAGTGGGGTGTGGAGCTGGAAAGAGGAGATAATATGTTCCCATCTTTGTAAAAGAGTAAATACGGAAGTAGAAAGAAACACATAGAATAGGAAATATAGTAGGAGGAACTTATGATTTACAAAAAGATTGAAATTGCAGTAGACGGATACAAAGAAACAGCAGATTTATACACTTATTTTCTGGATAATTCTATTGAAATGCATATTAACAGAAAACGTCCGGTAGTTGTGATCTGCCCGGGTGGCGGTTATGCAATGACTTCGGACAGAGAAGCAGAACCGATCGCCATGCAGTATCTGGCAAAGGGATATCATGCAGTGATCCTGCGCTACAGTGTAGAGCCTTCCAGATATCCGCTGGCACTTTTACAGCTTGCGAAATCTGTTGCTTTCTTAAGAAAAAATGCAGCGGAATTTCATATTGATACGAATAAAATTGTTGTGCAGGGATTTTCCGCAGGTGGCCATCTGGCAGCTAGCCTTGGTGTTTTCTGGAAGAAAAATTTTATTGCAGAGACACTTGGCGTAACTTCTGATATGGTGAAACCAAACGGCATGATCTTAAGTTACCCGGTGATTACTTCCGGCGAGTTTGCACATACAGGATCTTTTGAATGCCTGCTTGGAGAGGATTACAATGATCTGGATAAAAGAAAAGAACAGTCACTGGAATTCCAGGTGTCCAGAGATACACCGCCGACATTTCTGTGGCATACAGTGACAGATGATTGCGTTCCTGTGGAGAATTCTTTGCTGTTCTTCAATGCACTGCGTAAATTTGAAATCCCGGTAGAGATGCATCTTTATCCGGTTGGAGGACATGGTTTAAGTCTTGCAAACGAAGAGACAAGCCATGAAGACGGTGGCTGTGTACAGAAAGAATGTCAGTCCTGGATAGAACTGGCATGCAAGTGGATGCAAAATGTTTAGTTAAGTGGCAAAACAGTTATCCGATTATAGGAAAATAGCGAAATAGATTGTGAATACCTGCTTAAAATAAAATTATAAATTGGATTATAAAAATACAAAGGCGGCGGTTGTGCCGCCTTTATTATTTGTGTTATACTGAAATATAAAGCCAATGTTAGTATATCAATAATCAATTTATTGGAATACCAGGTTATAATTGACATTGCAGAATATTGTACCGGAAACATCAAAACAGAAATGGAGATTATATGATAGAGTTAGGAAAAAAACAGAAATTAACAGTAG
>ERZ827496.2120-NODE-2120-length-20763-cov-3.826782_pt1 | contig 20763 bp, 16 predicted proteins | sample MGYA00519769_ERZ827496 | MGnify/ENA primary metagenome ERZ827496 (study PRJEB31778, sample SAMEA3449327) | human gut metagenome | biome: human gut; feature: human-associated habitat; material: faeces | place: United Kingdom | collected 2010/2012 ...
CGCGCCATGACCTGGTCACGAAACGCGTCTTTATAATTGAACACATAGTGCGGCATACCCAGCGTGTAGGCCACGCGGCGGGCATCCTCCACATCGTCGAGCGCGCAGCAGGTGCTGCCGCGCGGCAGACCGGCATCCTCATTTTCATACAGGCGCATAGTCGCGCCCATGCAGGCATACCCCGCCTGCTGCATCAGGTATGCCGCAACGCTCGAATCCACGCCGCCGCTCATGGCGATCATCGCCTGCGGGCGGCCATTCAGCTCCGTCTGCATCCGTACACCTCGTTTCCTTTGGAATTCTATATAGTTTATACCGCAAGCCCCCGGCTTGTCAACGCAAAACACCCCGCCTGCACGCGGCAGACGGGGTGCGGAAAGGCGCAGACATCAGCGCTGCGGGTCGTTCGGGATGTCGGTGAACGAGCCCTCGATCACGTGTGCCCCGCCCCGCGCGGCGATCAGCCGGTTATAAAAACCGGCGTTGGTGATGGCACGGTACGGGTCGAGCCAGATCGACACGGGCGCGAACATCGCGCTCAGCATCGCCCAGCCGAGAAAGCTCAGATCGAGCACGAACAGCTCCCACTTATGCCCGCTCATGAGCGCACCGCTCTCGCGCAGACACTGCCACGCGGATCTTTCCGGGTGATCGAGCAGCAGATACAGCGCCTGCCGGTAACGGTAGGCCGCCACAATGCCCGGCACGACCAGCAGCAAACTCCACAAGAAGATCAGAAGCCCCTCCAGAATGCCGAGCCACAGCACGCGGAAAAAGAGGCCGAAGCCGTCAAAGAGGTTTCCGAACTCGGCTTTTTCGTCGCGGCTGACGTGCAGCGCGAAGATCACGAAACCGACGCTGACCATGTAGCTCATGATCCGCAGCGCGACGACGAGCGCGATCGCAAAGCCGGACACACTGTAGTGCTCAAGGAAGCCGAGGTACGCCTGCTCGACCGCCTCCGTGCCGAAGCGCGCAGCATCTGTCAGCGCCGTGGCCAGACGATCCATGCCCATCAGGTACGACGTGAGCGTCGAGATGAGCATACCGAGGGCAAAGAGGATCAGCCCCGCGAGAATCGGACTCGGCTGACAGCTGACGGTGCGGCGGCGCGCATCCGCCTTGAGCATAACGCGATTTGAATCCATGAATATCACAACTCCGTTCCCGGCACGGCCGGGTCTCTTTTTCTTTTTAGTATAGCAGATGCCGCCGGATTTGAACACCCGGGCCGGTAAAAATTCACGTTTTCGACACACGTTGAGATTTTTTCGGGAAGTTGCGGAAAATACGCTTGACAATCCCCGCGCGAAATGCTATATTAAACAAGCTTTGATTCACAAAGCCCATGCGCGAGTGGTGGAATTGGCAGACTCGCTAGATTCAGGTTCTAGTGTCCACTCCGGACGTGCGGGTTCAAGTCCCGCCTCGCGCACCAAACCCCCGAGAGCTTCGGCTCCCGGGGGTTTTTGCTGTCCCCGCGCTTCGGAAAACGCAGAAAAAGCACCGTGCGGGCGCATGGTGCTTGATTACTCATTTCTCTTTTTCTCGTAACCTATGCCGTTGTTGCATTCTTTAAGATTTCGTATGTTCGTGCGATAAATCCAGTCCGGTGTGCCATCCGGGAATGCGTCGCAGGCGCATTTCCATCCGTCAATATTCTCTCGCTGGTGGATGCAGCTGTCGCATGGATGATCTATACAAATCATTTTCTTTTCCCTCATCACAACTTTATCAGATAGCGCTTTCGCATCTTGCGCAGCTTCTGCAGGGTGCTTGATTCATCTGCCTTTTGCGATCGGCAAATCATCTCTCGAGAGACGATCACCCAAGGTTTGCAATGTAATCTGTGACGCTGTAACATCTGCATTGCTTTCAATAAACTCAATTACTTCCCCAATCAAATGGGCAGACCGCAGTCTGTCCATTTTCTTTTAATCTCCTATATCCGCTTTCGCATCTTCGATCAGCTCAGCAATCAACCGCTTTGCGCTTTCGCCATCGCCGCCGTCAAGCGCGACCGCAGTTTTTTCAAGCTGCCGCAAAAGCCCGCGCTGATATGCGCGGTGCATATTGTCCATTTCGGTCACTTCCGCGATCGCCCGTTTGATAAAGGCGTTCACGGTTTCGCCCATGCTTTCCGCATGCGCTCTCAGCGCGTCCTTCCCGCCCTTCGGCAGAGCAACGGAGATCCGGTCAAGATTCTTGCTGTCCCAATTCCTGTTCGCGTTTTTTCTGGCTTCCGAATAACCGGACACAATGAGCCCCCCCTTCGACTGTCCATATTGTACCGCAGCAGCGCACACTTAACAAGTGCACAACATGCACAACTTATTCCGTGTTTTGTTGTGCGGTATTCCGGCTCGTGCGCGCTCAGCGAGTGTACGATCACAGAGGCAGTCAAGAAGGAAAAGCCCCGGACAGATCAAGATAAAAAGCACCATGCGGATGCAGGGGGCTTGATTCATCTGCCTTTTGCGATCGGCAGATCATCCCCTGATGGATTGGTGAAAGGTCTCCGCTCATAGTGTTTACAGTCGGTGATTTCATTTACAACATCATGCGGTATACCATTTGCATAAATCTCACACTTCAGTTCCGGAAATATGCACTTCTTACACACGATGCATTTTGTCATCCTTGCCATATATAGTCCTCAAGCCCTTTCTAACCATTCACTATGTTATAATTATAACCTCCGGCCGTGCCGGTTTCAAGTATTTTCCGCAAGCAGGCAAACACGTCCTGCATTCCCCGCCGCATCTGCGCGGCGTTCCCAAAATAAACAGCGGCGCCGGGCTCCGAAAAGAGACCGGCGCCGGTTTTTTACGCGCCGAAGCACGTGAACATGATGACAAGATACGCGATATACAGTCCGCCGATGAAAAAGCCGACCCAGCGTTTGAACCTGCCCTGCACAAGCGCAGGGATGAGCGCGCCCGCGCTCACGACGAGGCACGCCGGAATATCCAGCAGCATGCCCTGCCGCTCAACCGGCAGCGGCTTGCCGAGGATGAGCGCGCACAGCGGCATAATGAGCGTGAGGTCCATGATGTTCGCGCCGATGATGTTGCCCACCGACAGCGAGGACTGCTTCTTGCGGATGGCCGTGATGGTCGTCACGAGTTCCGGCAGCGACGTGCCGATGGCGATCATGGTCGCACCGATGATGGCATCCGGCACACCAAGCATCTGTGCGAGCGCGGTGCCGTTGTCGATCAGCAGCTGCGCACCGAGCACAATGGCCGCAGCGCCAAACACAAACTTGCCGATATTGAGCGCGACCGTCCGGCCGTCCGTCTTGGGGCGGGCATCCTGCTCCGGGGCCTCAAGCGACTGCTCGCGCCGCGCGGCGACAAGGCTCTCGGCAATAAAGCACACAAAAATGACAACGATCAAAATGCTCTCAAGGATGGACAGCTGCCCGTCGCGCGTGAAGCCGAACAGAACCGCGATCGCCGCGAGCAGCAGCACCGCCTTGACCGCATACTGCCGCCGCGGCATGGTGCACTCCATGCAGATCAGCGACAGGCACATGATCAGGCCGGTATTGGCCGTCACCGAGCCGACGGCGTTGCCGATGGCAATGTCCGCATTGCCCTCCAGCGCAGAAAAGATGGACACAAGCATCTCCGGCATCGTCGTGGCAAAGCTCACAACGGTCGCGCCGATGATGAATTTGGGGATACCGGAGGCCTCGGCGATCCATGCGGCGGCATCGACAAACAGGTCGCCGCCCTTGATGATGCAGATCAGCCCCACCGCAAACAGCAGCAGGACAAGAAAGAGGGTACTGCCGGTAAAATCGAGGTTCATAACGCATTCTCCTTTGTGACCGCGCGCAAAAAAATGAGACTTCCCGCACGATCATAGTATATGATGTGCTAAAAGTCTCATTACCTATCATCATAGGCGCATGACCACCGGCTGCTGCCGGGAGATTGTTGACCATGCGTTCGCAACTACTCCCTTTTAACGAGAAAGCATCTTAGCACACCGCGCAGGGCTTGTCAAGCAATGCCATATCAAAACCCGCCGTTTTTGCACACCGGGCAAAAACGGTTTTATACGGAAGGAGATCACGGCCGCCGGTATTGTCTTTGCCGGGCAAAAACCTCACAGCGTTTGCCAGCGTATCGAAAAGGAAGCAGCGGCAATGTGTGATCCTAATAAGAAAACATTATAGGGCGAGAAAGAAACGGTATAGCTTACGGCGACACAGGCTGGGACCAGCTACAAGGCGAAGCTGAAAGCGACCATTGATCGGCTCATACCTGCCTCCGCAGATTTTGAAGATTTGCTCCACCGCCTGCAGCAAGAGGGGTATGAGATAAAGCGTGGGAAATATGTATCCTGCCGGGCTTCGGATCAGGAGCGGTTTACCCGAATGAAAACTCTGGGTGTGGACTATACGGAGGAAGCCATCACCGCCCGGATCGCCAGACGCTCCAGACCTTCCAGGCAGCCGAAACAGCGTGACGACCGTATCCGCCTGCTTTACGATCTCCAATCCAAGCAAGGCGGACTCCAGCATTGGGCGAAGTTGCAAAACCTGAAACTGGCCGCAAAGACCTTCGCCTGGCTGGAAGAACACGGGATAGGCAACTATGCCGACCTTGAAAGCAGATCGACTGCCGTCATGGAGAAAAGGGATGCTACCCATGCCGCCATCAAGGAGATAGAGGCAAGAACAGCGGAGCTTTCTCTTGTAATGAAGCACGCCGCCACCTACCGGCAATTAAAGCCGGTCTATAACCGGTACCGGCAATCCAGGGACAAGGAGAAGTTCTTACGGGGACATGAAAGCGAGATCATCTTATTCGAAGCCGCCGCCAGGGAGCTAAAGAGGATGGGCGCTGTTCCGCTGCCATCCACGGAGAGCATGAAAACGGAACTAGCCGCGCTCACTGGAAAGAAGGATACCCTGCTTGCCGAATACCGTACCGCCCGCAGCCAGGCCCATGAGTATGAGACCATCAGGAACAATGTGGATGCCCTGCTGTCCGTGCCGAAGGAACAGGAACAGCAGAGGCGGCATGAGCTGGAATAACGGAAGGAGGTCTGTTACTATGACAAGAGGCGACGCACTCAAAGATTTCTGTATCAAAAGCATACTCCCCGCAGCCGTGGCAATACTGCTGTTCTGGATTTTCAAATCTGCCTGTACGAAAGACGGAATCACCAATCATGTGTGGCTATGGATACTTTGCGGCCTGCCTTTCGGACTCCATCGAATGTGCCTCTGGATCATACCGGGCGGCCGCTCCTTCGGTGGAAGTATCGCGCTGTTTATTTTCAATTTTATTATCGGCGGTGTGATCGGCGGTTTTGTCCTGGTATGGCGGCTGATCGTGGCCGTGTGGTATGTGCCGCTGACCGCATACCGGCTCATACGGGGATAGCAAATTGCGTCATGGAAATGTGGAAAACTGCCGCTTATGCCGATGGAAAACACATTCACAGCCTATGGAAAAGGGCGAATCTTTCCCACAGGTCTGCAAACAGGTTTCCCACGGCAACGCCGGATCAAGCAGTTTACACACAGTTCCACAACGCCTGCTACTACGAATATCCATCCCTTCTTTCCTGAAATTCAAGATGAAATTAGGAAAATAATGTGGTAAAATTATAAGCATAATGGGGGTGTGGAAAAATGAAATTCACTGAATAAATTAAAGGCCTCATATCCCGCGGGGAAATACAAGAGGCTTCAACAAATATGCTTGAAGATACAATCAATGCTGTTTTAGGTGATCCTATATCTATTGGAAAAATAATAATTGCCATCACAAAGTCTCCCTTTTTTCTTCGGGAGCAATTATTCTGGGCAAAAATGGAGGCGTTTCTTAACGGGGTTTATCTGACTGAAGATGATTGTACCAAATTGCGCGCTACGCTTACCGAAGATGGCGAAAAGGAAGATAACTCCCTTCGTTTGGTAGAAAGTATTGACAGAGCTGAAACTCAGCAAAAAATCCGATACTTAATCAATGCTACTCGATGCTTACTTACAGGCTTTATTGATAGACCCACCTATTTCCGAATTTGCCATGCAGTTACACATACCTTAGAGGAAGATTTAGCCTTTTTAGGTGAACATATCTATGAAGCGGATCTCCCGTATAGCACCTTTGTGCAGGGCCTTCTAACATCAGGGTTGATGTATCAAAGCGTCATTGATGCTAATGGTGAGCAAAAATACTCATTTACTCCGCTTGCGGGAATTGTGGACCAATATGCGGTAAGTTACGACAATGTAGAACGATATCCTAATCCTATACAACTTGCCCATAGTTTTGCATCTCCACAGCCTAAGTTGCCTGGCATCCCTGAATGGGAGGAAATTTCAGAAAAAGAGATTGAAGATATGTTCAAAAAATAAAAAAGAGCGGGAGTACAGCCATCGGACGAACCGATAAGCTGTACTCCCGTTTTGTATTTATAGGAAGTGTGCGAAACCGAACCTTTTTCCCTTCATATCGGCAAGGGCATAGCCGCAAGGGAAATCATAAAGGCTCCCGCTGGAAAAAACGATACAGGAGATTATTTTTCCGTTTTGCACCATTATCCCCGCAGTTTTTGGAGCGTTTGGAATGGTAATGGGGACAAGCAATCATACTCGTGGTTTTCGTTGTGACGGAAAGGCTCAAAGGCGCTGTCCAGCTCCGCAAGCACCGCCTCCATATCCGCCGTGACCACCTTGCTCTTTGCGATCAGGCCCTCCATCACTTCAAAGAAGGAAACCCTTTCCTCGTCCTCCGCATCTCCGGTATCCTCGTTGGGGTCGTCCTCGCCGTAGTCCAGATACTCCAGCTCCTTGATCCCGTCCAGGTCGCCGGGGTCGCCATAGACCACATAGCGGCCGGGGATATCCCAGGTCTCAAACAGTTCCTCCGCCTGGCTGCCGAAGATGGCGGCCGCCTCCTTCAGATGGAAGAAGTCCTCCATTGTCTCCGCACGCTTTGTCAGGAAGGTCATCTGACGGATGAAGCCGTACAGAAGGATGCGCTCGTTTACGGTGGCCTCATAGGTTTCCTCGGTAATCATGTAAATGTTCTCTTTACTCATGTTCAGGTTCTCCTTTCATAACCTCGCCGGGTTTTGTGGTCATAATGCTGTAAAGCCCGTTATCCTGCGGGAAGTGGTCCATGAAGGGCAGGATCACGTTGCCGAAAAAGATAAGCCCCTGTCCGGGGCCGGAATTGCTGATGTGCGCCGCCTGCTGGTTGGAGATATTCAGGCGCTCACAGAGTATCTTTCTGTCACCGCTGGCCTGGTTCAAAAGATAGATGAAATCGCTGTTTTCAAAGATATTCTCGATCTCCGCAGAGGCCAGAAGGTCCTTGATGTTCTGGGTGATACCTGTCGGGATACCACCCCATTTGCGAAAGCGTTTCCAAATCTCCACGCTCCAGGAACCTACCTCGCCGCGCAGCAGAAGGTGGAACTCGTCCACATAGTACCTTGTGGCCTTGCCCTCGCTGCGGTTGACGGTGACGCGGTTCCACACCTGGTCCTGGATGACCAGCATCCCCAGGTTTTTGAGCTGCTTGCCCAGTTCCTGGATCCGTCTGTATCCCTCCAATATCCTCCGCATGGGAAAACAGCCATGCCCCTTTTGGTTCGTGGCACACAGGGGAAGGAACAGCGGATTTTCCACCCTTTTTGATACAGTTTTCAGCAGACAACAGAAAGTGGGCATAAAAAACGCCGTAGGGTTTTATGCCTACGGCGTGGGAAAACAGGAAAAGGGCGCTGATATTTTGCGTATCAGCGCCCCTTGAGCCTGTCGGTATTAGATTTTTTGACTTCGTACCGCGTTCCCTGCCTCTGAAAGCATTGATTTTACTGACTTTCTCCATATTTTCTTATTAGGAGGTAGGCAAAACGCTGCTTCCTTTTTACATTTTGCCCGGGTTTGTCAGGCCACCGGAAATGACGATCCGGCAGATCTCCGACGTGCCCTCGGCGACGGTCAGCATGTGCGCATCGCGGAAAAGGCGGTCAACGCCAGACTGCGCGCTCAGACCGTGCGCACCATGTATCTGGCAGGCGGCCTTGCACGTCGCAAATGCGCTTTCCGTGGCAAACAGCTTGAGCGCAGCAACGTCCCGCGTGTGCGGCATTCCGTCGGCCATCATGGATGCGACTGTGTAGAGCGAATTTCTTGCCATCAGCGTTTTCGTGTACATATCCGCGATCGGGAACGACACGCCCTGATAGGAGGCCAGGCTGCGGCCGTACAGCCCGACACGTCCGGCAAAGCTCACGGAATCATCGAGTGCCGCCGGCGAAATGCCGACCGCCACAGCGGCCATATCGAGTCTGCCTTCGTTCAGAAGCGGCTTTATCAGCGGATAGCCCACATTTTCCTCACCGACAAGACAGTAATCGGGTATCGAGCACTCGTCGAGGATGATATGTCCCATCGGCGAGTTGTTGAGCCCGATCATGCTGCGGTTTTCAACGACCGTCAGCCCCCGGGCGTCTTTGGGAATGAAAAACATGCTCATACTGCGGCTGCGCTCGGCAGACGGGCTTTTTGCCGTGACGACATAGCCATCGGCGACTCCGGCATTCGTGACCCAGCATTTTTTCCCAGTCAGTATCCAGCGGTTGCCGTCCTTTACGGCAATGGTGTCCACGCCCAGCGCATCGGATCCGCCGCGCTCCTCAGATATGGCAAAGGCAAAGAGCTGCTCGCCGCGGCGCGCCGGCTCGATGACCTTTTTTTTCAGCGTCTCCGTGCCGCAGCAGGCGATCAACTCCGTGCACTGATAGTGCGGGCTTACGATCAGCCCCAGTGAGGCCAGTCCACGCGACAGCTCCTCAATGATGATCGCGCCCTCAAGACTGCCGTATTTTGCGCCGCTGCCGATGTATTCAAACTCCGCATCCAGATAGCCCATTTTGCCAATTCGTGCGTATAAATCGTGCGGAAAGCCGCCTCGGTTATCCAGCTCTGTGGCCACTGGGCACACCTCGTGGTCGACAAACTCCCTGAGCTCGGCTCTGAGCTTTTGCTGTTCCTTCGTCAATAAAAACATAGCTTTGTTCCCTTATCGTTCCGTAAAAATGAGCATGGCCTTTGCAAACGTTGCCGTTTCGGTATAGACCTCCGCTTCGACCGAAAAGCCCGCCTTGCCGTTTGATGTGAGTGCCGTGCAGAGCATAAGCCCGCCGACCTGCGTTATCTGCTCAGGATAGAAAAACGAGCTGCTGCTCAAAGCACAGTCAAGGCAGCCCTGCTGCGCAAGATGCTTATCGGCGGCGACGAGCATCAACGCAGTCGGCAGAATGTCCATATTCGCAAGCTCCGCCTCCGGGACGCGCAGCTCATACACCCTGCGGTCCTCGTTGGAATACTCCGGAGCCGGCACCAGAAACGACGCATAGTCAGACATGCTCTCCGTGCCCAGATACATGAAATAGCGGATCAGATCCGAGACATAGAACACGCCCTCCATCTTATCATCGCGCAGAACCGCCGCAAACGAGCTGCCGGAGAGCATCATCTTCCTTGCCGCTTCGCGCACGGAGCTTTGTGCATCGACCGTCAGGAGCCTGGCGTCCTGCGACACGAGCGTCGAGAGCTTCTGCGTGTGCCCGGCTGCAAAGGTGCGCGGGATATCGATCCCGCCGCACAGGTGCAGCTCCTCATCGACGACGGGAAAGGATCTCATGCCGGGAAACTGCTCGTCATAGTACCGCTGCCAGTCGGCGACATAATCGTTGCGGTAGAGGTAGTTCGGCGCCTGCATCCACTCGGACACAGGTGCGTCCTCGTCCGCAAGCCTTGCCGAGGAAAACTGGCTGTCAAACAGCTTCATGATCGCATAGGTGTTCTGCAGCGCCGTGAGGATGCAGACGCCGTTTTTTTCAGCCTTGACGATGTGATAATCGCTCGGGCGGCCGCCGCCGGTGATCAGCATATGCGCACGGGACTGTATGATCAGGGTCTGGAAATCGGGGCGTTTGCCGACGATGCACAGCGTGCGGCTCGGATCCGCATATTCCAGGCGGCTCAGAAGCTGCGCCTCATCGCTGTCGCAGATCACGATATTGTCAATGGTACAGCCGAGCGATTTTCTGCCCGCTGCACAACTTACCCCGAGCGCCGACACGAGCTCGGAAAGCGTCACAGCGCAGCTGTCCGAGTCAACGTCAGACTCTATGCGGAACGTGCCGGATTTCGGCTTTGTGATGACAAGGCCGCGCTGCTCGGCCTCCTTTATGGCCTTATAGACCGTCCCCTCACTGACATCGAGTTCGGAGGCAAGGCCCCTTACAGAAATTTTCGTTCCCGGTTCTGTCGCTTCGATGCGCGACAAAACGATATCATTTTTAATGGAAATGGTACTCCCCCCAAGCAAACTGTATCATCAAGTGATACTGATTATACATTCCGTGGGGAAGAAATACAAGAAAAATGATGAATGATAAAAGATTGTCGAAGTGTTGTATAACAATTTCGGTATCCGGAAGCGAAAACGCGACGCCGGCCGTGCAACTGTTATACAAAAGTCGGTGCACACTGTTGTTGTCGTGAAACACACTTTGTTGCAAGTGCCAAAAAACAAGTAGGTTCGCCAAAAACTGTTGACGAGCTGTGTTTTTGATGTTAAATTGTTCACATAGAAACCCAATAGCAAGACCCGCTTTGAAAAACAGTTCAAGTCTGTAGTGATACAGAATTGGGCAAAAGCAGTTAACAGTCACAATCCGTTGTACAACACGCGGAAGTAAGCAGAAACGAACACTTTCTTAACGGAGGAATGCACAATGTACAAATTCACAGAAGAGCAGATCATGATCAGAGACATGGTCCGGGAGTTCACCAAGAACGAAGTCGCCCCCTATGACAAGGCAATGGACGAAACCTTCTCGTTCAACATGGAGATCTACCAGCAGATCTACTCCAAGCTTGTCGAGACCGGTCTGATGGGCATCCACATCCCCGAGCAGTACGGCGGCGGCGGCGGCGACGCCATCACCTCTCAGATCGTTGTCAACGAGCTTGCAAAGGGCAGCGCGAGCATCGCGCTTTATCTCGACGCAAACTGGCTGGCCTCCGACATGATCCTCGTTCACGGCAGTGACGAGCAGAAGCAGAAATACCTCCCCCTCGCAGCCGCAGGCAAGGTTTTCGCCTTCGGCCTGACCGAGGCCTCCGCGGGCTCGGATGCAGCGGGCATCAAGTCCATCGCCGCAAAGCAGGACGACGGCTCGTATATCCTCAACGGCGGCAAGGCCTGGATCACGAACTCCGGTGTTGCCGACTACTATCTTATCATGGCGAAGACCGATCCCGACGCAGGCGCAAAGGGCATTTCCGTTTTCATCGTCCCCAAGGATGCAGAAGGTCTGACCATCGGCAAGTTCGAGCACAAAATGGGCATGAGAGGCTCGGCCACCTGCGAGCTGAGCTTTGACAACATCCGCATTCCGGAGTGCGACCGCGTCGGCAGAGAGGGTCTGGGCTTCAAGGTCGCCATGATGGCGCTCGACGGTGCCCGCATCTCCATCGGCTCCATTGCTTCCGGCCTCTCCCAGCACGCGATGGAGATCGCCAAGGCATACGCCAACGAGCGCACCACCTTCGGCAAGCCCATCAAGGCATATCAGGGCATTTCCTTCAAATTTGCCGATATGGCAGCAAAGGTCCGTGCTATGGATCTGATGGTCTGGGATACTGCCGAAATGAAGGCAAATGGCCAGCGTCATTCGGCAGAGGCGGCGATGCTCAAGCTCATGAGCTCCAAATGGTGCAAGGAGATCTGCGATGAGTGCATTCAGGTGCTCGGCGGCAACGGCTACAGCGCAGAGTTCCATGTCGAGCGTCTGTACCGCGACGCGAAGCTGCTCGAGATCGGCGAGGGCACGAGTGAGATCCAGCGCATGGTCATCAGCGGCTCCGTCCTTGGATGACCGGTACACAGCACAGAGCAAATGGAGAGATAGAGATGAAAATACTTGTCTTCGTAAAACAGGTACCCGACACGGACGATGTCAAGCTTGACGAGCGCGGCAATCTGAAGCGCGACGGCGTTGCCAGCATGATCAACCCCCTCGACGCAAACGCAGTCGAGGCCGCCATCCAGCTCAAGGAAAAGTACGGCGCAACGGTCGTTGCGATCAGCATGGGGCCTCCTCAGGCAGAGGACGTGCTCAAAAAGGCGCTTGCGCTCGGCTGCGACGAGGCATACCTGCTGTCCGACCGTGCTTTCGGCGGCGCAGACACCCTCGCCACCGCTTACACCCTTGCCAAAGGCGCCGAAAAGATCGGCGACTACGACCTGCTGCTGTTCGGGCGCCACGCCGTTGACGGCGACACCGCTCAGACAGGTCCGGCGACCGCAGCCTTTCTCGGCATCCCGCAGGTTACCCTTGCATCGAGCATCGATGTAAAAGACGGCTGGGTCTACTGCGACCGCGTGCTTGAGGACAGCACCGAGAAGGTGCGCGCAAAACTCCCGGCACTTGTGACGGTAACAGCGGAGATCAACACGCCCCGTTATCCCACGCCGATCAACATTATGAAAGCGCTCAAAAAGCCCCGTGCCGTCTGGAACGCACAGGATCTCGGCGCAGACACGGCGCAGACCGGCATCCCCGGCTCCCCGTCGTCTACCAAGGTCGTGTTCGAGCCGCCCAAGCGCAATACCGACACCACCTACTTTACGGGCAGCGCCGAAGAGATCGCAGCAAAATTCGTTGACATGCTCGAAACAGAGCATCTGCTCTGAGGAGGTTTGGCAAATGGCTAAGGAAGATTACAAAGGCATATGGGTATTTGCCGAACAGCAAAACGGAACGCTCAATTCTGTGACCTACGAGCTGCTCGCAAAGGCGCAGGAGCTCAAGGCGCATAACGGTGAAGCGATCACTGCCGTCCTTCTCGGCAGCAAGGTCGCGCATCTGGCAGCCGGTCTCATCGCCGGCGGTGCCGATCAGGTCATCGTCGCAGAGCACGAAAACCTTGCATCCTACAGCGCAAGGCCCTATCAGCAGGCGCTCACCGAGCTTGCGGAGAAGTACAAGCCCTCGATCATCATGTATCCGGCGACCAGCCTCGGCCGCGATTTTGCGCCGCGCATGATGATCTCCCTCAAGACCGGCCTCACCGCCGACGCCATCGACCTCGGCTACGATGAAGATGACGTGTTTTATCAGACCACGCCCGCATACGGCGGCAGCATCCTTGCGCACATCGTCATCCTCGAGTGCCGGCCGCAGATGGTGACCGTTCGTCCGAAGATCTTCACGCCCCTGGAGCCGGACGAGAGCCGCAAGGGCGAGGTCATCACGGAGCACGTCACGGTCGACAAGGAGGCGTGCTACGAGGTGCTGAATGTCGAGCCGAAGGTCGTTACCGGCGTACCCATCGACCACGCAGACGTTCTCGTTGCCGGCGGCAGAGGCGTAAAGGACGAATCAGAGCTCGCGCTTCTCAAGGAGCTTGCAGACCTCCTCGGCGGTCAGCTTGCCGCCTCCCGGCCCCTGGTCGACAACGGATTTCTGCCGCACGATGCTCAGATCGGCCAGTCCGGCACCGCCGTCAAGCCCAACATGATCATCAACGTCGCCATCTCCGGCTCCGTGCAGTATCAGGTCGGCATGCAGAACGCCAAGTGCATCGTCAGCATCAACCACAACGCAGCCTCTCCGATCTTTGACATCTCCCACTACGGCGCAGTGGCCGACTTCAAGGCCGTCCTGCCTGCCGTCATCGCAGAGATCAAAAACCGCAGAGCATAACAGGCGCACGCTGCGGTCACCGCCCCCCGGCGGCCGCAGCATATCACGAGACTGTTTTGTTAAAAAAATATTATTACAAAAGGAGATCATTCAAATGAGCGAACGTAAACAGATCATCCCTCAGTACGGTCCTTTTGCAGGCATGCGCGTGATCGATTCCGGCTCCCTGATCGCAATGCCTTACGCAGCCACACTGCTTGCCGACTTCGGCGCAGAGGTCATCCACATCGAACGCCCCGGCGTCGGCGACACGCTCCGTGTCCTCGCTCCTTTTGCAAAAGAGGACGGCAAGACCGTCAGCACCTCCTGGGCGCAGGACGGCCGCAACAAGCTCTCGCTTTCCCTTGAGCTGAACCTGAAGCATCCCGAGGTCAAGGAGCTGTTCTTCGGCCTGATTAAGGAAGCCGACGTGTTCATGGAGAACATGGTTTGGCTCGAAAAGCTCGGCATCCGTGACGAGGAGCTGCTCGAGGTGAACCCCAAGCTCATCATCGCCCACATCAGCGGCTACGGCAACCCGAGATTCGGCGGCCTGCCCGAGTACTGCGACCGCGCATCCTACGACATGATCGGTCAGGCGTTCTCCGGCTGGATGGGCCTCAACGGCGAAAAGGGCGGCGATCCCGTCGTCGGCAAGCCCTGGCTCAATGACTTCACCTCCGCATACGCCGCCGTGTTTGCGGTTCTGGCTGCATACATTAACGTCCTCAAGGGCGGCGACGGCCAGATCGTTGACATCGCGCAGTTCGAGGTTCAGGCGAGCTACTGCTGCGACCTGTACACCTCCTACACCATGGCCGGCCGCGAGAACACCCGCTCCGGCAACAAGTCCGCAGCCTTCCAGCCCTACGGCCTGTTCAAGTCCAAGGACGGCTACGATGTCGCGCTCGGCGCGTTCGGCCCCGGCGTCTACAAGAGAGCCATTCAGGCAATGAATCTCGACCTTGAGTACTTCAACTACAAGGATTGCTCCTCCGGTATCGAAGCCGTCGCCTCCGAGAAGGGCAGAGAACTCGACGCAAAGACCATCGAATGGTGCGCAGCCCGCACCGCACAGGAGATCGAGGACGCAATGGCACAGTTCAAGGTCCCGTGCAGCCGTGTCATGGGCGCAAAGGACTGCCTCGCAAACGAGCATTATCAGAAGCGCAACGACTTCATCAAGTACGAGGATCAGACGCTCGGCAAGGAAGTCACCGCATTCGGCATCGTCCCCAAGATGTCCGGCACCCCGGGCCAGGTCTGGCGCGGCGCTCCGAGCCTCGGTCAGGACACGAACACGATCCTCAAGGAGCTGCTCGGCTATGATGACGCCAAGATCGCAGACCTGAAGGAAAAGAATCTTATTTAAGTCATTTTCTTCTTCCCGTCTCCCCACTCGCTCCACAGGGCATCCTCCCTGTGGAGCACCATCCCGTGAGGTATGCCGCTTCCATGTGAGGACAAATCCCATACCGCTCAGAGCATCAGCCAATCACGCCCACACATGAGCCTTTCATATACGCTGCACGCACCCTTTCATCCACAATTCCCCTTCCCCCATTCACACTCCTTCACCGGTTTGGTCTGCGTTTTCATGTGGCGCAGACAGCCAAATACCCCGACGATCTGCTATCGTCGGGGTATTTCCTTCTCCTGTGTGTGCCGCGCCGTCCGCCGTTCAGCGCACAAGCTTCATGAGCAGGCGCTCAAACTCGCCGAGCATACCCACGGAATTGGCAAAGAGGATGCTCTTTTCATACATCCGGCGGTAGGCGTCCACGTTCTCGTCCGTGCGCGCGGTGTAGATGATCGGGATTACAAGCAGTCCCCGGCGGCGCGCCGCCTGCACGGCCGTGCGCACGTCGTCGATCGCCTCCGCCTCGCTGAAATAGCCGGACGGCAGACCGTCGGAGAGCACCACGAGGATCTTGCGGCGCTCGGTGCGCTTGGCGAGATCGAGCGCGGCGGCACGGATGGAATAGCCATCCTTATTGCCGTTTCCGGCGGCGATCTGGGTCATGGCGTCGATGCAGCGGCTGCCGAGCTCCTTTTGCTCAAAATCCTTGATGACGCAGTGCTGCACGGCATTCGTGCCGCCGTCAAAGGCGACGATCTTCGTATAGGCGATGCCCTTGAGCGCCTCCTCCAGGATCGCGGCCGTGGCCAGCGCCGTGAAGAGCTTGGACTGCCCGCCGCCAACGCCGGAGCCCATGCTGCCGCTGCGGTCGATGAGCAGGTAAAACGCCGTCTCGCGCTGCGACGGCGGCGCCTTGCGGCGGAACACGTCCTTGGCGTCGAGCGGGATCTTCCACAGCTCGCGCTGCGAGAGCGCACCGGTGCGCTGACCGGCACTGCGCTCACGCTGCTGACGCAGGAGCTTGTCGAGCCGGTGATGCAGCGCCTTGGCACGCTCGGAAAACGCCGGCGGCAGCCGCCCGCCGGACGGCGTGATATACGTCTCGGTGAAGGTCAGACCGGTGTAGCGCGCGGCAAGCTCCTGCCGCTCGCCTGCGTCCAGGCGCGCGGCGTGCGGCGCGGCAACGCTCAGCTGCCGCTCGACCTCTCTCTCGCGTGTGAGCTCCTGCGCGGCGTTTGAGAGCATGGCGTCCAGCTCAGCCGCGCTGAGCGCAAAGCCGCGGTGCGCGCTCCAACCCGTGCCGAGCACCTCGCGCAGGCTCTCCGGCCCGCCGGAGGCGGCCTTCTGTGCGGCGGACACGCCGTCCGACGTGGTGGCGCTTGCCCCGCTCTGCCCGTGGTTTCCGCTGCGGCCGACGCTCGACGAGCGCCCGCGGTCCTCCCTGCCGTTCGTACCGGCAGAGCCGCTCGACTTGACCTCCTGACTCGCAAGGCTGCCGCTCATGTCGCCATAGCGCTCGGAATTATCCCCGCTGCCGCCGCCCGCGCTGTCGCCCATGTCCAGCTCGGTGTCCTCTCCGTCGGCGGAGGGGCCGCTGCGCGCCGCGTCCTGCGCCTCACCTCGCAGGCGGAGGCGGCTGTCGCAGCCGTCGCCGAGGGCCTCCGCGCGCTCGGCCTCGCTGAAAGCGTAATCCACGCACTGCGATGCGATGCGCGCGCGGGCATCATCGTCCGCCTCGCGGCACAGGCGCACAAGCTCCGGCGCGAGCGTCATGAGTGTCTGGCGGCAATGCTGCGCGCACGCGGCGGCAGAGGGCGCAAGGATCGCCGCCTCCACCTGCGCACACACGGACTGCAGCGCCGGCGTCCGGCACGGGATGCCCGTGAGGGCAAACGCCTCCAGCTCGTCAAGCAGTGCCTCGAGCGCGCTGCCGGGCGCGGCGGCGTCCAGCTGCGCATAGCACACGAAGCGCAGCAGCGGCAGATAACCGGGAAAACGGCGGCAGAGGATGTTATCCGTGCGCGCCTGCTCCAGAATGTTCAGAATACGCTGACCGAGCAGCGCGCCGAGCTCCGGCGTGAGGGCATAGTGCTCGTGAAAATACGCACCGGAAAATGCACGCACCGCCGCGCACACGTCGCGGTCGGAGCTGCCGTCGTGCTGGAGCTCTCGCGCGAGCAGCACGCGCAGCGCTGCCGTCCAGTGGCGGGCATCAAAATCCGCGCGCAGCAGATATGCAGCCCCGCCGACGGTGACGGACGTGCCGTCCGTCGTGCAGCGCAGGCTGTCGTCCGGCGTGACCGTGTCGATGCGGATGTTGTCCGGCACAAGCAGCGCAAGGCTGCGCCGGAGCAGCGGCGCGATGGGTTCACTCGCCAGAAACGCCCGGTAGCGCGCCAGCGCAGCGTCAAACCCGTCCATCCTGCGGCACCATGCTCTCAATGAGCTCGGTCAGCTGGAGGCGGGTGTAGGCGTCCTGCGGCTTGGAGGCCACGTTGTCCAGCAAGCCCCAGCGCAGACCGAGCAGCGGCTCTGCGCGCAGGGCGTCGATAAAGCCGCGGATCGTCATCGCGTCCGGCTCAAGGCCGCCGGCGCTGCGGATGCGGTCGCGGATGGCACAGTAGACACAGTCGCAGATGTTCAGGCTCGCGCCGCTCGCCTCGGGCACGACGCGGCGCAGCACGTCCACAATGGTCTCCGGCTCTGCGATGTGGATGGGCGTGAAGCGATCGATCGTCGCCTCGTTCATAAAGTTCGTACCGGCGTAGTCCTCGTTCATCGTGATCGTGAACGCCGAGTGCGGGTGCATCTGCACGAGACCGTAGCCGGGCACCTGGATCTGGCGCGCGGCGTCGGTCAGCGAGTGGAGCACGTCGGCGCACTCGGGCTTGATGGTGTTGCCCTCGTCGAGCACGACATCCGCACCCGCGGCCAGATAGCGCAGCATATCGCTCAGGCGATAGCGCATGGTGCCGTTTTCGATCGTCGGCCCGCCGAGCAGGTCGAGCTTGTCGAGCTCGGCATTGCCCTGCATCCGGTACTGCGGCACGTTGAGCAGCCAGTCCACCGTCTGGATGAGCGTGTTTTTTCCGCAGCCTTTGCTGCCGACCAGCCGCAGATGCAGCCCCGACAGGCGGTAGGCCAGCGCGCGCGTGAGCGCCCCGAAGCTGTCGGCCTGCACATAGCGCACCGGCGGATCGGGCACCATCTCGGGGTACTCCGGCAGGGAGAACATCCCGGCGAACACGCGCAGGATGATCGCCTCCGGCACAGCCTGCTCGAACAGGTACTCGGCGCGTGCGGTCAGTGCCTCCGCGCTCGCACAGCCGCGCGCCGCCGCATCATCGATCGCCGCGCGCACTGCCGCACTGAGCGCGTCGCCGCAGCGGTATTCGGCGAGAAAGCCCCACACATCCGGCGTATCGCTGTCGCACGGTTCGCCCGCAGAATCGCACAGTGCCGTGATCCGTGCCCGCACGGGCGCGGTGCGCAGCAGTGCCGTGAGCGCCTCAGACGGCGCGGACACGATGCCCACACGCGAGAACAGGTCCCCCGCCGCCGCCTCGCTCAGACAGCACACGGGCAGCGGCTCGCCCTCGACCCGGCAGAGCACGACCTCCGGCCACGCATGGCGCTCCTGTGCGCAGAGCGAGCGCAGAAAGTCGAGCTTCATCGGTGCTTTCAGATTGCTGCCGCCGCAGACGGCGGTCTCATATTGCAGTGTATGCATATCTCATTCCGCCTTTCTCAGTTGCCGCGCACGGCGCCCCACGGAAAGCCCTTTGCGCCGCCGTGGTAAATGACGCGCCGCACATTCAAAAACGCGCAGCGGCCGATGCGCTCCACGCCGTCGGGGATGACGACCGTGTCCAGATTGCTGCACTGGTAAAATGCCTCGTCGTGGATCTCGCGGACGCTGTCCGGGATGACGATGCCCGTCAGACCGATGCAGCGCGAGAACACGCCCTCCGGGATGACGGTGAGCCCCTGCGGAAGATTGACCCGGCGCAGGTGCACCTTATCATAAAACGCATATGGCTCGATCGTCTCGACACTGTCCGGAATGACGAGCGTGTTTAAATATGTGTACGACACCATGGCATAGGCAGCGAGCGTGCGCACGCGCACCCCATCGACCGACGAGGGCAGCTCGAGCACTGTGCCGGCGTTGAAGCAGCCGTCCGTACCGATGCGCCCGGTCGCGGCGTCAAAGACAAAATTCTGCGCCGCAGCCTGTGCTGCCGTGACCGGATGCGTGTCCCACGGGCGCTCGCGCAGCCAGACGGCAATATCCGCCTGCGTTTGCCGGCGCTTTTGCGCGAGGTAGTCCTGCATCTGCCGCAGCGAGCACTGCTGCGAGAAAAAGACCGCCAGATCCTCGGCCTCCAGCGGGATGGAAAAGCCCTTCGGCAGCTCGAGCCCGAGCTGCATGGCAAGGATCCGGCGGACATCGCCGCACGCATCATCATAGCGTGAGAGCACCTTCTGATCGCAGACGAAGGGCATGTCCAGCCGCGACGCCTCGATGCCGCCAGCCGTCAAAAGGCCCGCGAAGCCGTGCGCGCGGTCCAAGATCTTTTTTACGTCGCGAAACTGCGTGCTCTGGTAAAGAAGCATCTCCATCGCGTGATCCCTCCCGTCAGTTCGGAACGCTTTTTGTTATAAAACTATCATACAGGTGCAAGGTGTATTCTTCCGTAACATTTGCTGCACAGATTCCGGTTTCCTTGTCTCTTTACCGGCGGATCGGGTATTTTTTGTACACGCTGTACACAGTTTATTCACTGGACAGACGTTTCCGGCTGTGGTAAACTAAAGTTACGTTACACGAGTCCGGAAAACGCACACGCAGTACACATATATTTTGGATAAAGGAAGCATACGCATGAATGAAGTAAAAAGCCCGAAAAAGCCGATGCTGTATTACTACGCCATGGCGCTGCTCGTGCTGCTGCTCATCAACTTCCTCGCCGTGCCGTGGCTGAGCCAGCGGCAGGTCAAGGAGGTCGACTACGGCACGTTCATGACCATGACGGAGAACAAAGAGATCGGCCGCGTGGAGGTGCAGGACAACCAGATCATCTTCACAAACAAAGACGACACCCAGATCTACAAGACCGGCCCGATGGACGATCCCGACCTGATCTACCGCCTGAAGGACTCCGGCGCGGAGTTCTCGAGCGAGATCGTCGAGGAGATGTCGCCGTTTCTGTCGTTTCTGCTGACGTGGCTGCTGCCGATCGTGTTTTTTGTCGCCCTCGGCCAGTTCATGCTCAAGCGCATGACGAACAAGGCCGGCGGGCCGAACTCCATGATGTTCGGGCTCGGCGGCTCGAATGCAAAGGTCTATGTCAAGTCCGCCGAGGGCATCAAGTTTTCCGACGTCGCCGGTGAAGACGAGGCCAAGGAGAACCTGACCGAGATCGTCGACTATCTGCACGACCCGTCGAAGTATCAGGAGATCGGCGCGTCCATGCCCAAGGGCATCCTGCTCGTCGGCCCTCCGGGAACCGGCAAGACGATGCTGGCCAAGGCCGTTGCGGGCGAGGCAAACGTGCCGTTTTTCTCCATCTCCGGCTCGGAATTCGTGGAGATGTTCGTCGGCATGGGTGCATCGAAGGTGCGTGACCTGTTCCGCCAGGCCAAGGAGAAAGCCCCCTGCATCG
>ERZ827496.2126-NODE-2126-length-20704-cov-7.845901_pt1 | contig 20704 bp, 19 predicted proteins | sample MGYA00519769_ERZ827496 | MGnify/ENA primary metagenome ERZ827496 (study PRJEB31778, sample SAMEA3449327) | human gut metagenome | biome: human gut; feature: human-associated habitat; material: faeces | place: United Kingdom | collected 2010/2012 ...
ACCTCTGCCATCTGGCCCCCGCAGGCCCCACCCACATGCCCGACCTCTACGCCGCCGGCGGCATCCCCGCCGTGCAGGCAGAGCTGGCCAAGAAGGGCCTGCTGGACCTGGATGTCCCCACCGTCACCGGTAAGACCCTCGGCGAGAACATCAAGGGCGCTCACATCCTGAACGACAAGGCCATCCGTCCCATCGATGATCCCTATTCTCAGACCGGCGGTCTGCAGATTTTGTGGGGCAACATCGCCCCCGATGGCTGCGTCGTCAAGCGCAGCGCCGTGGCCCCCGAGATGCAGGAGCACTCCGGCCCGGCCCGCGTCTTCAACAGCGAGGAAACGGCCATCGCCGCCATCTATGCGGGCAAGATCGTCCCGGGCGACGTGGTGGTCATCCGCTACGAAGGCCCCAAGGGCGGCCCAGGTATGCGTGAGATGCTCAACCCCACCTCCGCTCTGGCCGGCATGAAGCTGGACAAGACCGTGGCCCTCATCACCGATGGCCGCTTCTCCGGCGCTTCCCGCGGCGCTGCCATTGGCCACGTCAGCCCGGAGGCTGCTTCCGGCGGCCCCATTGGCCTTGTTGAGGAAGGCGATACCATCCACATCGACATCCCCAACGCCAGCATCACGCTGGAAGTTTCGGATGAGGTGCTGGCGGAGCGCAAGGCAAAGTATGTCGCTCCCGAGCCCAACATCAAGACCGGCTGGCTGAGCCGCTACGCCCGTTTGGTCACCAGCGCAAACCTCGGCGCAGTGCTGAAGTAAGATAATATAAAGAACAGGAGCTGCATCCTTTCGGGACGCAGCTCCTGTTCTTTTATCGGAAAGTGTAATATAATCGTCCTGCGGTTCACCCGCCTATTTTATAGGAGAGGGGGTGAGTCCAAATGGAATCTTTGCATTTCCGCTTTCAGTATATGCGAAATTCAAAAAAGTCAAGCTTACCGCAAGAAAATTACATTTTACGCCCCAAGCTGAAACTCAAATGTATATCCATCCTCGCCGTAGTGCTCATTGCCTACCCAGAGAACAGACCGATCGGTCAAATCGTAGACCACGCTGTGGATGGTGTTGGTGTTGGAGTCGTCGTTGTTCCAGGTGCGGCGGCCCACCGAGGCCAGCAGGTCCATGGCAGCGCTCTTGTCAGCTACGACGCCGTTGGTCTGGCGCAGGGCAGCCGCAAGGTGCTCGTAGCGGTCGAGGCCCTTCATCTCGACGGCAGTGCCGTCGTAGTAGCCGGGCGCCTTGATAAAGTTGGTCACCACCTGCCAGTCGGAGGAATCGGAGAGGGCGTCGGTGTCGTTCCAGAGGACGTTCAGCTGACGCTGAGAGCCGTCGGCGTCGTGGTCGGCATCAGCACCCACCCACTCGAGGATGGCGCTGCGGCCGGTGGAGTCGGCCACCATGTAGTGGAAGCAGCTGCTTGCCGAGTCGTGAAGGTCGTACTGCTCAGCCAGCGCCACAGCGTCCTCCACCGAGTCGGCGTAGTCGAGGATGAGCCGGAGCAGGGTGGTGGAGGTGAGGTCGGGCTTGTCGGTCTGGGTGTCGGTGGGGGTGCCTTTGCCCTCGCCCTGATAGGACATGAAGATGCCGCAGGCCACACCGGCGTCGTTGACGCCGTCCAGCGGCACATAGGGGGCCGCGAGGGTCAGGATCTTCTGACCGAGGCTCTCTACGTCCTTGTCCTTGTCGAGGCCGAGGAAGCTCAGGTCGATGGTGGAGTAGGAGGCGTGACGACCCTTACCGGGGTTCGTGTAGACGATGGCGGTGTTGGTGGCCGAGAAGTCGTAGTTGCGGCCAAAGACCCGGTCGCCGCTCTGGGTGTCTGCGGTAAAGGCCGAGCAGGCAATGGTGCTGGTCTTGATGTTCATGGGGATGATGCCCTTAGTGATGCTCTGGGTGATGAAGGAGATGAGCTCAGAGTCAGTGGATGCGCCGCCCTGGGCCAGGAAATCGTCAAAGTAGTAGCCGCCCGAGACGTTGAGCTGATAAACAGCACCGTCGCGGTGGGCTTCGTCGCGGTCGGAGAGCTTTTTGAGGGACGAGAGGGTGGCCAGCTCGTTGTGCCAGAGGGCGAACACGGCAACGGCCAGTGCGATGACCAGCGCCGCCAGCACGCAGGCGAGGCGCTTGAGGACTTTGGAGAGAGAATGATGCTTCATGGGACCTCCTGAAAAAGTCAAAAGAATATAGATAAAATACTTGAATATTCTACCACGACTTCTGTCGTGTTACAAGACTTTTGGAGATTTGGCCGGAAAATAAAAACAGGCGCTGAACGACAGCGCCTGTTCTGAGAGAGACTTAACCAAACAGTTTTTTCGTATTGTGCATATACACCGACAGCACCAGCCCCACGCAGATATACAGCATGAGCACCGAGCTGCCGCCCGCCGAATAGAAGGGCAGGGTGACGCCGATGACCGGCAGGAGGCGGAGGTTCATGCCGACATTGACGAATATCTGGGCCATGAACGCGCCGCCGATGCCGGCGCAGATGAAGGAGCCCAGCATATCCTCGCTGCACGCTCCGGTGGCGAAGGTCTTGATGATGATGGCCAGCAGCACGCCCAGCACCACGCAGCAGCCCACGAAGCCCGCCGCGTTGCCGATCCAGCTGAAGATGAAGTCATTGTGGGCGTTGGGGACGCTGTAGTAGCGGCCACCGAAGAAGCCGTTGCCGAAGATGCCGCCCGAGCCGATGGCAATCTCGCCCCGCTGCTGCTGGTAGATGATGTTCTTCCAGACCGTCTCGCTGGGCGCCCAGCCCGTCTCGTTGTTGGGGTCGATGACCGCAAGGATGCGGTACCACTGGTAGCCCTTGCCGATCTTGTCGCTGAAGAAGGCGAAGGCCGCCGCTGCCGCCGCTGCGAGGGCAGCGAAGGCCCCGATGATATACTTCCAGCTCAGCCCGGCGGCAAAGAGCATACAGCAGCCGATGATGCCGTAGATGATGGCCGTACCGTCGTCACCCTGGATATGGATGATGCCGATCGGCACGAAGAGATGGAGCAGCAGCTTGCCCAGCTCTTTCGGCTCGTTGAGGCGGCTGCGGACATTGTTCAGATGCATGGCGAAGGTAAGGATGAAGCTTATCTTTGCCAGCTCGGTAGGCTGGAAGGTGAAGCCGCCCAGTTTGTACCAGGAATAGTTGTCGGTGTCGCCCGCGTTGTAGCCGATGGTCAGCGGGCCGATGGTCACATTGCGGATGACCAGCGTGGGCAGCACGAGGCCCCATGTGAGCACCACATGGACAGGCCAGACATTGACGAGGCTGCGGTAGTCGATGTTGGACAGAAGGATGGCCACCAGGATGCCGATGGCCGCTGCGCCCGCCTGCACCACGGCCCGGCGGTAGTCGCCGATGCCGGTGATCTGGCCGGTGAGCTCATCCACGGCAAAGCCGCTGCCCTGCTTCGCCGCCCACGACGACAGCGCCAGTACCGCCATCGCGCTGCTGAACAGGCAGAGCAGCAGGTACATCTTGTCTGTCCGTTTCCAATATCGCTGAATGCTTTCCAAAAAAGCACCACCTTTCTGTATCCTTGGGAAGCCGTTTTCTAAGCATTGCACTCCGCTTACGAAAACAGCTTCCTCGAAACCCCGCCTCACAGCCGGGCATGATCCCCCAATATACCTTATTATACAGCAGGGGAGAGAGACGCGCAAGATGGCCGGTTGTGACAGCTTTGCAAAATCGGCGCAGAACGCTTGACAAAGGCCGATATGCCCTCTAAAATGAAACGTACCGGGGCGGTAAATGGCCGGTCCCCGGCGTTCTTGGAGGAACAGTTTTTACATGAAGGAACAACGCCATCGAATTTTGTGCGCGGTCTGCGCACTGGCACTGGTGCTGACGGCTGTGCTGGCTCCCGCCGCATGGGCGGCAGACGGAGCGGGCGAGGTGCAGGATACGGCAAAGTCTACCCTCACCACGGACGATGCCGCCGAGATGCAGCAGGCAGACGCCGCTGTGACGGCCCTGACCGGCAGCGACGAATACGAGCAGATGTCCCGGGAAGAACGGCTCACCGCGGCCCTTGCGGAGCTGGATGAGCTGGCCCGGAAGGGGCTGGTGCGCCGGGACTCCATCCGCACCGACGAGGAGAACGGGATCGTCAGCTTTACCTACCGCTGCGGCGTGCTGGGCGGCATCCTGCTCACTCTGCCCGACGAGCTGGACGAGATGACCTTTGACGCCGGAGACAACGGCCTGCGCGCCCCGAGGAACATTGCTCAATGCACTCCCCGCACCGAGATGCCCCTGACCGACGATGTCCGGCAGGCTGCGGAGGCCCGGCAGTACCGGGAGAACGCTCTGCCTGAGACGATCGGCCGTGCCGCTATTTATTATGCCTTCGATAATACGGTGAACAGCTCCCGCTTTCCGTATTATTCCTATATGCAGGGCTTCTGGGAAGGCATGGGCCTGCGCACGACGATGAACACCCGGGTGACCCTGTCGGACCTGCGCCGGATGAACAAATACGATTTGTGCATCCTGAGCGCCCACGGTGCCTACTATACTTACAGCTACGGTACGTTCCGGAAGCACACCCGGACCGAGCCCATCATCCTGCTGACAGAAGCGTCCACGCTGTATAAAGACATCATCTACGGCTTTGACCTGCTGGCTCACCGCATCATCAAGCTCAACGGCCTTTACTGTGTCACGGCGGATTTCTTCCGCAATGCGTACCGCTCGGGCCAGCTCAGCAATACCATCATCTACTCCGAGACCTGTGAGTTCCTGGGCGTCACGAACAGCGTGGATGAGTCGATGGCCGAAGCGCTGCTGGCGGGCGGCGCACGGACTGTGCTGGGCTATGTGAACAACGTCTACACGGTCTACTCCCGCAGTATGCTCTGGGATACCGTCAACCATCTTGCGATGGGACAGACCATCGGCAGGGCGCTGGCCCATGCGAAGGATACCTACGGCGAGAACGACATCATCTGGTATACGGAGCAGGGCGGACGCCGCCCCCACGCCGCCGCAGCGTGTCTGGTGCTCTACGGTGACGAGAACGCCCGGCTGAATGTGCCGGAAAACTTCTCGCTCGAGGAACGCGCGGAGGCCGCGGAAGATATGCTGGCCGATGTGCTCGAAAGCGCGGCCTGAGCGTTGCACTTTTGACAGAAATAGTTTATACTAAGGGACGGCAGAACAGGACGGCAGGACTCTGCCGTCCCTTTTTTATAGAAACGCATATGAGGTAGGATACCCATGTCTGAATTTATCACCCACTCCCGCGAGGAGACGGTGGCACTGGGGGCGCAGGTGGCGCAACATCTTGCGCCCGGGGCGCTCATCGCCTTTACCGGCGGGCTTGGCGCGGGCAAGACAGCCTTCTGCGAGGGCATTGCCAGAGGTCTCGGCTGCACCGACCCGGTCAGCAGCCCGACCTTCGCCATCGTGAACTATTACCGCGGGCCGCGGCCCTTCGCGCATTTTGATTTGTACCGCATCTCCACGGAGAACGATTTGTGCGCGGCAGGGTTCTACGACTATCTGGATGAGGGCGCTGTGGTGGCGGCAGAGTGGAGCGAGAACTTCGCCGACCTGCTGGCGCTGGAAGACCCCATCCACATCAACATCGAGCGGGTGGACGACACCACCCGCCGCATCACCATCGAGGGGGTGGAAGTATGAACATCTTAGCCGTGGATACGGCGGGCAAGACCGTGGGCGTGGCCCTTCTGCAGGATGACCGCCTGCTCTACGAGTGCTATCTCGATGCGGGCATGACCCACAGCGAGACCCTGATGCCCCTCATCGACAACTGTCTTAAACTCTGCGGCATGGGCTGCAAGGACATCGACCTCTACGGCGTCAATGCCGGCCCCGGCAGCTTTACCGGCCTGCGCATCGGGCTGGCGGCGGTGAAGGGTCTGGCCTTCCCCCGGGAGACGCTCTGCGCCCCGGTGTCCACGCTGGAAGCGCTGGCAGCGGCCCACACCGGCTGCGGTACCGTGCTCTGCGCGCTGGATGCCCGCCGTGCGCAGGTGTACAGCGCGGCTTTCGACCTTGAGACCCACGAGCGTCTGATGGACGACGATGCCCGCGCCGTGGCCGACCTGGCCGAGTTTGTAGAAAATTGCAAAAAGCCTCTGTTTTTTGTTGGTGATGGCGCGGCTCTGTGCTATAATAAATATGGCAATGTCCCGGGCGTGCTCTGTGTACCGCCGGCTCTCCGCAATGGCCGTGCCGCTGCGGTGGCCTATGTGGCAGAGCAGATGGCTCAGCGGGGCGAAGCCGTCCTGCCTGAGGCTCTGCTGCCGGATTATCACCGGCTGAGCCAGGCCGAGCGGGAGCGGGCCGAGCGTCTGGCCGCAGAAGCTGCCCGTACCGAAATACCGGAAGATACTGCAAAGGGAAAGGATCAACACCAATGATGAAACCCATCGCACTTGCCGCCGACCACGGCGGATTTGAACTGAAAGAGGCCGTCAAGGCCCATCTGGACGAGCTGGGGTTGGAGTACATCGACTTCGGCACCCACAGCACCGCCAGCGTGGACTACCCTGACATGGCTCTGCCTGCCTGCGACGCCGTGGTGAGCGGCCAGTGCAGCAAGGCACTGCTGTTCTGCGGCACCGGTGTGGGCATCAGCATGGCCGCAAACAAGGTCAAGGGCATCCGTGCCTGCTGCTGCTCTGACAGCTTCAGCTGCGAGTATACCCGCCGCCACAACGACGCCAACGCCCTGTGCATGGGCGGCCGCGTCGTCGGCCCCGGCCTCGCCTGCCAGCTGGTGGACATCTTCCTCAACACCGAGTTCGAGGGCGGCCGCCACGAGAAGCGCATCGCAAAGCTGATGGCGATTGAAAACCGTTAACCTCTCCGTCAGCGCTGCCGCGCTGCCACCTCTCCTATCGAGGAGAGGCCTTGGCATTCCGTAAAGCTTTCCCTCTTCGCCAGAGGCTCCCCTCGGTAGGGGAGCTGTCGAGCGCGAGCGAGACTGAGAGGTTATCCCTTCGTGTTCCATATTTTTATTTACAATATAAGGAGCGTGTATTATGACCCCTATGATCGTTGAGCATCCGCTGCTGCAGCACAAACTGAGCATTCTGCGCAACAAGCAGACCGGCACCAAGGAGTTCCGTGACCTCGTGGGCGAGATCGCCACTCTGCTGTGCTATGAGGCTACCCGTGACCTGCCTCTGGAAGAGGTGGAGATCGAGACTCCCATCACCATGGCAAAGACCAAGGTGCTGGCAGGCCGCAAGCTGGCGCTGGTGCCGATCCTCCGCGCCGGCATGGGTATGCTGGATGGTATGCTGACCCTGCTGCCCGCCGCTAAGGTCGGCTTCATCGGCCTGTACCGCGACGAGGAGACCCTGCAGCCCGTGGAGTATTTCTGCAAGCTGCCGAAGGACATCGCTGAGCGCGACGTTCTGGTGCTTGACCCGATGCTGGCTACCGGCGGCAGCGCCATCGACGCCATCACCCAGATCAAGAAGCACGGCGCAAAGCACATCAAGTTCATCGGCCTCATCGCTGCTCCGGAAGGCATCAAGGCCCTGCACGAGGCACATCCCGATGTGGACATCTACCTCGGCGCACAGGATGACCACCTGAACGAGAACGGCTACATCGTCCCCGGCCTGGGCGACGCAGGCGACCGTATCTACGGCACCAAGTAAATCTCTGTATAACGGAAAAGTGCTCTGCCGGCCGGCAGAGCACTTTTTGCGTCTTGAAGCTTATTTTCTGCGTTTCAGGATCTCATCCAGAATGGCGTCCGCCACATCATCCTTGCTCATCAGGGGCAGCTCGCGGGCGCCGTCCGGCGTGATGAAGGTGACAACATTGGTATCCACACCAAACCCGGCACCGGCTACCTTCAGATTGTTGGCCACCACCATGTCGAGGTTCTTTTTCTCGAGCTTGGCCGAGGAGTTGGCCAGCATGTCCCGCGTCTCCATCGAGAAGCCGCAGAGGAACTGGCCCTTCTTCTTGGGGCCGATGGTGCCGAGGATGTCGGGCGTCCGCTCCACGGCGATGGAGAGGTCGCCGTCCTTCTTCTTTATCTTGTCGTCGGCCACAGCGGCGGGGCGGTAATCGGCCACGGCAGCGGCCATGACCAGAACGTCCATCTCGTCGAAGCGGCTGGTCACGGCCTCGTACATCTGCTGGGCTGTCGTGATGGGGACATCCTCGGTGAACCGCACCGGCTGCAGGGCCGTCGGGCCGTGGATGAGGGTGACTTCGGCACCGCGCATCGCGGCGGCACGGGCCACGGCATAGCCCATCTTGCCGGTGGAGTGGTTGGTCAGGTAGCGCACAGGGTCCAGCGGCTCCTGAGTGGGGCCGGCCGTGACGGCAATGCGCAGACCGGCGAGGTCCTTCGGCTTTGCGATGGCGCGGAAGATGTAGTCCAGCAGGACATCCTCTTTCGGCAGGCGTCCGCTGCCCACGTCCTTGCAGGCCAGTACGCCGCTCTCGGAGGGGATGACCGTGAAGCCGTACTTTTCCAGTGTGGCGATGTTGTCCTGGGTGATGGGGTTCTCCAGCATCCCGGTGTTCATGGCAGGGGAGACGAGCTTGGGACACTTGGCCGCGAGAACGACGGTGGTAAGCATATCGTCGGCGATGCCGTGGGCCATCTTGGCAATGACGTTGGCGGTGGCCGGGGCCACGAGGATGACGTCGGCCTTCTTTGCCAGCGAGATGTGGGTGACTTCGAACTTGAAATCCCGGTCGAAGGTGTCCACCATGCACTTGTGGCCTGTCAGGGTCTCGAACGTGATAGGGGTGATGAACTGGGTGGCGTTTCTGGTCATGATGACCTCCACGTCGGCCCCCAGCTTGCGCAGTGCGCTGGCCACGTTGGCCATTTTATAGGCGGCAATGCCGCCGCTGACGCCCAGAAGGACGCATTTTCCCTTCAGATCCATCCAAAATACCTCCTATAAATAGGGATAATATAACTACAGTATAATGCAAAACGGCCCAGAGCACAACAAAATCTTTGATGGGGGTTGTATCTTGGCTCAAAATGCGGTAAAATACAGCTTGACTTATACAAAAAAGCTCTCTGTCAAGCCTGCGGCTTACGGGCAGGCCCGTCTCCATACAACCTCTCAGGCGCTTCGCGCCAGCTCCCCTGGTAGGGGAGCCTCTGGCGAAGAGATGGGGCTTTACGATATGCCAAGGCCTCCCCTCGGTAGGAGAGGCGGCATCGCACAGCGATGACGGAGAGGTTCGACCCTGCGAGGAACTGAATTATGATTTTAGCCATTGACATAGGCAACACCACCGTCGCCCTCGGGGGCATCCGGGACGGACGTGTATGCTTTGTGGCCCACATGGACACGGTGCGCACCCGCACAGCGGCGGAGTACCGTGCCGAGATGGAAAAGGTGTTCTCTCATCGGAGACACCCGGAAAAGCCCATCCGCTTCGAGGGCGCTGTCCTCACCAGCGTCGTCCCCCAGATCACGGGGGCGCTGGCCGAGTGCGCCCGCCACTACACCGGCAAAAAGCCGGTCATCGTCTCGCCCGACATCCGCACCGGCCTCACGATGGGGGTGCCTGACCCTCACGCCGTCGGCAAAGACCGCCTTGTGGATGCGGCCTACGCGGCGGCGAACTTCCCCCTGCCAGTGGTCACGGTAGACCTCGGCACCGCCACCACGTTCAACGTGGTAGATGAGAATAAGGTCTTCCGGGGCGGCGTCATCTGCCCCGGACTTTCCACCGGTCTGCGGGCGCTGGGGGAGCGGTGCGCCCAGCTGCCGCAGGTACATCTTTCTTCGCCCAAAAGCGCGATCGGCGTCGATACCGAGAAGTGTATGCTCTCCGGCTCTGTGCTGGGGACGGCTGTCCTGCTGGACGGCATCACTCAGCGTATCGAGGAAGAACTGGGCCGTCCGGCCACGCTGGTGGTCACAGGCGGTCTGGCAAAGTATGTCATCCCGCTCTGCCGTCACCCGCTCACCTATGACCCCGAGCTGCTGCTGAAGGGGCTGGCTCTCCTTTACCAGCTCAATGCGCCGCAGCATGAGCGTCACCACGAGCCGCGCAGCGACGGTGAGCGCCGCCGTCCCCGCCCGGCAGGCAGACGCCCTTACAACAACGGCAGCAGCCCCCGCCGCCGCAATAACCGCCGTCCCCGCCGGGACGATGAGGCCAAAGCGGGCTGAGCCTTGAAAGGAGAGACCTTATGATGAAATTAGGCATTCTCGGCGCAGGCATGATCGTCCGGGAGTTCCTGCCCTGGCTCACCGGGCCGGAAAGCCCCTTCAAGGTCGAGGCTCTTTGCAGCACGGAGCGGAGCGCCGGTGCAGCACAGGCCCTCTGCGACCAGTATGGTGTGCCGCGCCACACCACCAGCTACGACGAACTGCTGAGCTGGGTGGACGTTGTGTATATCGCCGTACCGAATATCCTGCACGTAAAATATACCCGCGCCGCTCTGGAAGCGGGCCGCCACGTCATCGTCGAAAAGCCGATGGCCCCCACAGCGGCGCTGGCCGAAGAGCTGGCCGAGCTGGCCCGGAGCAAAAAGCTCTTCCTCTTCGAGGCTGTCACCACGCAGTATCAGGACAACTACGCCAAGATCCGTGAGGTGCTGCCCAAGGTAGGCGCCGTCACGATGGTGCAGTGTAATTTCAGCCAGTATTCCAGCCGGTATCATGATTTCTGCGCCGGCAAGGTCTGGCCGTCCTTTGACCCGGCCTGCGCCGGCGGCGCGCTGATGGATCTGGGCGTCTACAATGTCAGCTATGTGGTGGGCCTCTTCGGCTCGCCCAATAAGGTCCACTATGCGGCCAATGTCACCCGGGGCATCGACACCAGCGGCGTGCTGACGATGGAGTATCGCAGCTTCAAGGCCGTGAGCATCAATGCCAAGGACAGCAGTTCCCCGGCCCGGTACATCATTCAGGGTACCAAGGGGTATCTACTCCAGAAATCCACCGCCAACTTCTGTGGCGGCGTCACCTTCCACCCCTATAAGGGCAAGGAAGAACACTTCAACCTCAGCGCAGGCCGTCCCCGGCAGGCGGCAGAGTTCCACGCCTTTGCCCGCGCCATCGAGAGCGAGGATATGGAGCTTTGCAGCCGGATGCTGGACACCTCGGTGGCCGTCAGCCGTGTGCTGGAAACGGCCCGCCGCGATGCGGGCATCCGCTTCACTACTGATTTATAATGCTATCCCCGGGAGTTCCCTGACAAAACATCCCGTATATTTCAGACTGTATTCTACAAAAGACCCCGTGTGTTTCACGGGCAGGTTTGCGCCGTATCCGACAATTTAGGGCGGAACGGCAGCAAGGAGGAAAACTGAATTATGAAAAAGAATGACATTCGCACCCTCACCCGGCTGGCACTGCTGGTCGCCATTGAGCTGGTCATGAAGGCCGTCGGCCTGGGCAGTGTCCCTGTAGGCCCGCTTTACATGAGCTTTTTGACCCTGCCGATCGCCGTGGGTGCCATCACCATGGGTCCCGCCGCAGGCGCTATCCTCGGCGGCGTGTTCGGTGCCGTGAGCTTCTATGACGCCGTCACCGGCGCTTCCGCCATGACTGGTGCACTGTTCCAGGTCAGCCCCGTCAACACCTTCATCCTCTGTGTGGGTATGCGTGTGCTGATGGGCCTGTGTACCGGCCTTATCTTCAACGCTGTCAAGAATTTCGATAAGCCCGGCACCTGGAGCTACATCGTCAGCGCCATGTGCGCCCCGGCCCTCAACACCCTGTTCTTCATGGGCTACATCGTGCTGGCCTTCTACGGCTGCGATTACGTCCAGAACCTCGTGTCCGTCAAGGGCGCAGCCAACCCCCTGATGTTCGTCGTCCTGCTGGTCGGCGTGCAGGGCGTGGCCGAGTTCCTTGTCTCCGGCATCCTGGGCGGCATCGTCGCCCGCGCTGTCCACAAGTTTTTGAAGTAACAGGCGGTGTTGGTCAGGGACATCCGCTGATAAACCTCTCCGTCACGGCTGACGCCGTGCCACCGCCCCTATCAAGGGGCTGCAAGGAAAGATCATATAATAGGCCCCTCCCCCGGCAAAAATGCTGAGGGAGGGGCTTTTGTGTTGATTTTAGCCTACTGGTGCGGTATACTTATCATACTTTATTCAAAAGAAGGAGGCGGCGGAAAATGCCCATCGGCCCCAGCAGACCCCTGAATTTAGCAAAGCCGGAGTCCATCGACATCCGGCAGGCCGCGCGGTATTTCGGCGCGCGGGGCGAGGCTGACAGCGCTACCCTCACCCTTCTGGAAAAGTGCGCTGCGCCCCTTCTCGCCGCCGCCACGCCCCGGGCCGTCTGGCTCGAGGCCGACGTGGAGAGCCTCACGCAGGCCGGTATTTTGAAGGGGGAGGACATCTTCCGGCATCTGGAAGGGTGCAGTGAGGCCGTGCTTCTGGCCGTGACGGTCGGCCCCGGCGTGGACGGACAGATACGCCGGGCCGGTGTGGGCGACATCGCCGCCGGTGTGGCGTCGGACGCCATCGGCTCTGTGCTGGCCGAACAGGCTGCGGACGCCGCCGAGGCCGAGCTGCGGCAGTGGGCCGCAGAGCAGGACAAGTACCTCACGGGCCGTTTCTCGCCAGGCTACGGCGATTGGCCCATCGGGGTGCAGCCGCTGGTGGCGGCGGCACTGGACACAGCCCGCCGGGCCGGGCTCTGCGTGACCGAAAATGACCTGATGACGCCCCGCAAGAGCGTGACCGCTCTGCTGGGCCTGAGCGACCATCCGGTGAAAGGACGCCTTGCCGGGTGCGGACACTGCGTGCTGAACACGCGGTGCGAATATAGAAAGAGGGGCAAGACCTGTGCAAGCGAATGAACTGTTTACCCAGCCGAATACCATCCTCCTCGACGGCGGCATGGGTACCATGCTGCAGGCGGCGGGCCTGAAACTGGGCGCACGGCCTGAGGAACTGAACATCACCGACCCACAGCTCATTGAGAGCATCCACAGCCGGTACGCCGCCGCAGGCAGCCGCATCATCAATGCCAACACCTTCGGCGCGTCGGCCCATAAGCTGGCGGGCAGCGAATACACGCTGGAAGAGATCATTGCGGCGGGCATCGCCAACTGCAAGCGGGCCTGCGCCCCCTACGGCGCACTGGCCGCGCTGGACGTCGGCCCGCTGGGCGAACTGCTGGAGCCCAACGGCACGCTGGCCTTTGAAGACGCCGTGGCCGAGTATGGCCGCATCGTCCGGGCGGGTGTCGCCGCCGGGGCCGATCTCGTCTTCTTTGAAACCTTCACCGACCTGTACGAGCTGAAAGCTGCCCTGCTGGCCGCGAAAGAGAACTGTGACCTGCCCATCCTCGCCAGCATGAGCTTTGAGGCAGGCGGGCGCACCTTCACCGGCTGCACCGTCGAGAGCTTCGCCGTCACGGCCCGGGGCCTCGGGGCCAACGCCGTGGGCATCAACTGCTCCCTCGGCCCGAAAGAAATTTTCCCCATGGCAAAGCGGCTGGCCGAGGCCCTGCCCGGCGATTTCCCGGTCTTTGTCAAGCCGAATGCGGGCCTGCCCCGCGCCGACGGCAGCGGCTACGACATCACGCCCCAGCTCTTTGCCATGGAGATGAAGCCCTACCGCGATTTGAAGCTCTTTGCGGCGGGCGGTTGCTGCGGCACCACCCCCGATTTCATCAAGCTGCTGAACGGTGTCTTCGCCGACTGCAAGCCGGGCCGCCCCGCCCACGCCATGCCCTCGGTGCTCTGCTCGCCGATGGACTTCGTCACCGTGGACGGCATCACCGTGGTGGGCGAGCGCATCAACCCCACCGGCAAAAAGCGGTTCCAGCAGGCCCTGCGCGAGGGCGACATGAACTACATCCTCGAGCAGGCCGTCAGCCAGTCCGAGGCCGGTGCGCAGGTGCTGGACGTCAATGTGGGCGCGCCCGGCGTGGACGAGCCCGCCGTCATGGAGCAGGTGGTGAAGGCTTTACAAAGTGTCGTCAGCTTGCCCTTGCAGCTGGATTCCTCCCACGCAGACGCCCTCGAGCGGGGCCTGCGGGTCTACAACGGCAAGCCCATCGTCAACTCGGTGAACGGCGAGACCGAAGTGCTGGAGCGTGTCCTGCCCCTCTGCAAAAAGTACGGCGCGGCCGTCGTCGGCCTTGCCATCGACGAGCGGGGCATCCAGCCCAGCGCCGACGCCCGGTTTGAGATCGCAAAGCGGGTGGTGGACGCGGCGCTGGCCCACGGCATCCCCCGGGAAGATATTTATATCGATTGCCTGACCCTCACCGCCAGCGCCCAGCAGCAGGACGTTCTGGCCACAGTGGAGGCGCTGGCCCGCTGCAAGAAAGAGCTGGGCGTCCGCACCATCCTCGGTGTGTCCAACATCAGCTTCGGCCTGCCCTGCCGCCCCTATCTGAACACCACTTTCCTCACCATGGCCATGTACGCGGGCCTCGACCTCGCCATCATGAATCCTTCCAGCGAAGAGATGATGGCGGCGGTCTACTCTTACAACGTCCTCACCAACCGTGATAAGCAGAGCATGGCCTACATCGCCCGCTATGCCGATAAAGTCCCTGCCAGCGCCGCGCTGAAGCAGGCCCAGACGGCCCAGGCGTCTCAGACGTCAAACACCCCGGCGGAGGCGGATGCAGCTCACAGCGGCCCTTTTGCCGCACTGATGCAGGCGGTGGAAAAGGGCCTCAAGGGTGAAGCCGCCGCCCGCACCCACACCCTGCTGGACGAAAACGAGCCCCTGACGCTGGTGGACGAGGCCCTCATCCCGGCGCTGGACGTCGTTGGTGAAAAGTACGAGAAGGGCAAGCTCTTTCTGCCCCAGCTGTTACAGGCCGCCAGCGCCGCACAGGCCGCCTTTGAAGAGATCAAGACTGCCATCGCCAAGCGGGGCGGGGCCGGGGCCAGCAAGGGCCGCATCGTCCTCGCGACCGTCAAGGGCGATGTCCACGACATCGGCAAGAACATCGTCCGCGTGATCCTCGAGAACTACGGCTTCGAGGTCATCGACCTTGGCCGCGATGTGCCGGTGGAGACGGTGGTGGACACTGTCCGGGAGAAGGATGTCCACCTCGTGGGGCTCTCGGCCCTGATGACCACCACCCTCAAGAGCATGGAGGAGACCATCGCGGCCCTCCATGCGGCAAAGCTCGACTGCAAGGTGATGGTGGGCGGCGCTGTCCTGACGCCCGAGTACGCCGAGAAGATCGGCGCGGACTGGTACGCCAAGGATGCCAAGCAGAGTGCCGATATTGCCAAGAAATTCTTCGGCGAGTCATAAAAATAGAGCAAGAGCCGGTGCAGATGCACCGGCTCTTTTGGCGTTTACTGCTCGTATTGGCTATGATCCACCAGCGCCATGATGCTCTCCGGCAGGGCGGAGAGGCAGGCCGGGGCGTCGGGTTCGGCCACGGAGAGGGTAGTCTTGCTCACTTTCCACCACAGACGAGTGGTGCCGTCCGGCAGCTGGAAGATGAGGTTCCAGTCGAAGGGGTTCTCGCTGGCGGAGAGAAGCTCCACCGGCAGGGCATTCTCTGCGCCCGGGGCGCAGGGGGCGAAGTCGTGGGCGCGGATGCCCACGGCGGTGCAGCCCTCCGGCACCTCAGCGGCGAGGTGCAGCAGACACTCACAGCCTGCGAGGCGGACGCTGTGGGCGTCCACCCGGGTGCAGGGCAGGATGTTCTTGCAGCCGGTCAGCCGGGCCGCAGCGGTGCTGCGGGGGTCGGCAAAGACCTCTTTCGTGGTGCCGGTGCGGAGCACCTGCCCGCCGTCCATGACGATCATGTCCCGGCACAGGCGGTAAGCTTCGTCCCGGTTGTGGGTGACAAGCAGGGCTGTGCCGTCAAAACCCGCCAGCAGGCTGCCTACTTCGCCCTCCACCTCCTCGCGGAGGTAGCTGTCCAGTGCGCTGAACGGCTCATCCAGCATCAAAATCTTCGGCTTGCCCACCAGAATACGGGCCAGCGCGGTGCGCTGCTGCTGTCCGCCGGAAAGCTCTGCCGGGCGGCGGCTGGCCAGTTCTTCCAGCCGCAAGGCCCGCAGCATCCCGGCGCAGCGGGCCTTGCGGGCGGCTTTGTCCCTTTCGGCTTTCAGGCCGCAGAGGATGTTCTGCTCCACGGTCATATTCGGGAAGAGGGCGTAGTTCTGGAAGAGCAGGCCCACGCCCCGCTGCTGGGGCGGCAGGTCGATGTGCTGCTCGCTGTCGAACAGCACCCGCCCGTCCAGCACGATGCGGCCCTTGTCGGGCTTCACGATGCCCGCGATGCAGCGCAGTGTCATGCTTTTGCCGCAGCCCGACGCGCCCAGAATGGCCGTGGCAGTGTTCCCGGCGGTGAAGTCGGAGCGGAGGGTGAAGCCGTTCAGCTTTTTCTCGATATGTACTTCCAGGCTCATGCGCGGCCACCTGCTTTCTGCTTTTTCTCCAAGAGGTTCACAGCCAGCAGCACCACAGCAGAGATGACGATGTCCACCAGCACCCACCGCATGGCACCGGCCTCATCGTTGGTGCGCCAGAGCTGGTACACCGTGGTGGCGATGGTGGCCGTCTTGCCCGGGGTGTAGCCCGCTATCATGCTGGTAGCACCGTACTCGCCCAAGGCCCGGGCAAAGGCCAGCACTGTACCGGCCAGAATGCCCTGTCGGCAGCAGGGCATCCGCACCCACCAGAATATCCATGCGTTGGACTGTCCCAGTGTCTGGGCCGACCAGGCCAGCGTCTCGTCAAAGCTTTCGAAGGCGCCCCGGGCGGTGCGGTACATCAGCGGGAAGGCCACTACGATGGACGCAAAGATGGCGCTGTACCAGTTCATGACCAGCTTGACGCCGAAATGCTCCATGAAGAAGATGCCCAGTGGCCGCTTTGCGCCGAAGAGCAGCAGCAGAAAATAGCCCACCACCGTGGGCGGCAGCACCATGGGCAGGGTGAGCACCACGTCCAGCACGCCCTTGACGGTGCGGGGCAGCTTTGCGATATAATAGGCGGCAAAAATGCCGAGGAAGAACACTGCTGCGCAGCTGATGAGCGCGATGCGCAGGCTGTTCCATAAGGGATACCAATCCATGATTTTAACCTTTTACATCGCCGTGAAGCCCACGCCCTCGAACACGGTGGCGGCACGGTCAGTCTGCAGATAGGCCAGGAACTCCCTGGCGGCCTCGGCGTTGGGGGCAGTCTTCAGCACAGCGGCGGGGTAGATGACCTGACCGCACATCTCGGCGGTGGCCTCGTCCACGGGGGTCAGGCCGGCGCTGTAAGCGTCGGTGCAGTAGACGACACCGGCGTCCACACTGCCCTCGCTGATCTGGGTGGTGACTTCCTTGACGTTGGAGCCGTAGGTGATGACACCGGCAGCAGCCAGAGCCTCTTCGTCGAGGTCATAGTAGGCCAAGATCTTCTGGGTGTACTGGCCCACAGGCACATCGCTGTTGCCCATGCAGAACAGGATGTCCTGAGCCTTCAGGTGCTCGGCCAGAGCATCAAAGCTGTCGATGCCCTTGTCGCTGCCCTCAGGCACACAGAGGACGACCTTGTTTTCCAGCAGGTCCACACGGGTGGAGGGGTCCACGAAGTCCAGACCGTCGATGTTTACGTCGGCAGAAGCGGTGATGTCCAGCTGGTTCATCTGCTTCTGACCGGCGGAGATGAAGAGGTCGCAATCAGCGCCCTCCTGGATCTGGGTCTTGAGAGTACCGGAGGAATCAAAGTTGAAGCGGAAGGTGACGCCCGGGTTCTCGGCAGAGTAGTCTTGGGCGATGGCGTTCAGGGTCTCGGTCAGTGAGGCAGCGGCGAAGACGATGAGCTCGACGCTCTCGCCAGCAGCCTCGGAAGCAGCTGTGGAAGAGGCAGTGCTGGAAGCAGAGCCGCCGCAGGCGGTCAGGGCAGCAGCAGCGCCGACTGCGCCGACCACGGACAGAAAGCTGCGGCGGGAAATGAGATCGGTTTTCATGAATTTTCTCCTTCTATAGTGGTTAAAATTCCCTCATATATGTTCATGTCCCGAAACCGGAGCGGGACAGCAATGTTACTTGCGGGCGCACTCGCCGTCCAGACCGGCGGCGATGCGGACGCCGTGCTCGAGGCTGGGCAGGATGTACTCGAGGTTTTCCTTCACGGCTTTCGGGCTGCCCGGCAGGTTGACGATGAGCGTTTTACCGCGCAATACACTGGCGGCGCGGCTCAGCATCCCGCGGGGGGTGATGGAAAGGCTGTGGTACCGCATGGCCTCGGCGATGCCGGGGGCGTTGCGGTCGGCTACGGCATAGGTGGCCTCGGGGGTAATATCCCGGGGCGAGAAGCCGGTGCCGCCGGTGGTCAGGATAAGGTTCACCTGACGGCCATCGGCCAGACGGATGAGCTGTGCTTTCAGCGCCTTGGCCTCGTCGGGCAGGAGCATCGTCTCTTCCACCACATAGCCTGCGGCGGTGAGCATCTCCACGATGAGGGGGCCGCTCTTGTCCTCCCGCTGGCCCCGGCTGCCCTTGTCCGAAAGGGTGATGACCGCAGCGCGCAGCGGCGGATCTTCCAGCGGCGGCAGAAGAGTCACTTCGTCGCCGACATGAATTTCGCCGCCCTTCAGCACCCGGGCAAATACGCCCTCCCGGGGCATGATGCACTCGCCGGTCTGCTGCTTGATGACGCAGTCGTTGTGGCACTCCTTGCCGATCTGGGTCATCTCCAGCACCACGTCGCCGATGGCGAAGCGGCTGGTGACGGGCAGGTTGCGGAAGTCGAAGCCCTCAATGACAAGGTTTTCGCCAAAGGCACCATAGTCCACCCAGATCTTCTTGCGGAACGCCTCGATTTTTTCGGCGCTGAGCAGGCTCACCTGCCGGTGCCAGTTTCCGCCGTGGGCGTCGCTCACGATGCCCCATTCCGGGGTCAGGACAGCACTTGGCACCTCGGTCTTGACGGTGCCGCGCTTGGGGCTGGTGCAAATCGCCAGAATTTTTCCCATAGTAATTTATCCTCCGATACGGTACATCCCGCGGGTGGCGGGCATGGAATTGTCTCCGAAATGATGTTCCCGGGGTTTCGACCAGATCGTCTCCCGGATGGCCTGTAAAAGCTCCTCGTCGGCCGCGCCGCCCCGCAGCAGGGTGCGCAGGTCGCAGCCCGTCTCGCTGGCAAGGCAGGGGCGCAGAAAGCCCTGACTGGTCAGCCGCACCCGGTTGCAGGAAGCACAGAACTTGCCATGGACCGCCGCGATGAAGCCCACATCGCCCTTCCAGCCCGGGACGGTGTAGTAGACGGCAGGCCCGTCGCCGAACCCGGCGCTCTGGGCGGCGGGCAGGGGCGAAAACTCCGGCCAGCGGCGGGCAAACCGCTCCCGCAGCTCCGGCCCCGAGATGCAGGGCATGGCCGCGCCGTAGCCGATGGGCATCATCTCGATGAACCGCACCTGTAACGGGCGGCTCTCGGCGAGGGCGGCCAGGTCTTCCAATTCACCCTCGTTCACGCCCACCTGCGGCACACAGTTCAGTTTGACAGGGATGCCGCTGTCCAGTGCGGCGCGGATGCCCTCCATGACGTGCTCGAACTCGTCCCGGGCCGTGATGCTTTGGAACACTTCGGGGCGCAGAGTGTCGAGGCTGATGTTCACGCTGTCAAGGCCAGCCGCCAGCAGGGCGGGCAGCTGCTGCGCCAGCAGGATGCCGTTTGTGGTCATGGTGACTTTGCGGATGCCGGGGATGGATTTCAGGCCCGCCACCAGCTGGTCTACGCCCTTGCGCACCAGCGGCTCTCCGCCGGTGACGCGGACGGTATCGACGCCGCACCGGGCAAACAGGGCCGCCAGACGCAGGAACTCTTCGTAGGTGAGCACGGCTTCCCGTTCCAGCTTTTCCACGCCGTCGGGCATACAGTAGCGGCAGCGCAGGTTGCACAGATCGGTGACGGACAGGCGCAGATAGTGGATATTGCGCTGGGCAGAATCAAACATAGCCGCCCTCCGCCCGGATGTAGTGGCCGCTCTTGCCGCCGGTCTTCTCGACGAGATGGATCTCGCCCAGCTCCATGCCCTTATCGACGGCCTTACACATATCGTAGATGGTGAGCAGGGCGGTGGAAACGCCCGTCAGGGCCTCCATCTCCACGCCGGTGACGCCCGCCGTCTTGACGGTGCAGAGCGCCTCCACAGCCTGCCGCTCGGGCAGAAGCTTGAAGTCCACGCTCACTTTCGTCAGTGGCAGCGGATGGCACAGCGGGATGAGCTCGCTGGTGCGCTTGGTGGCCATGATGCCGGCAATGCGGGCCACGCCCAGCACATCGCCTTTCTTCACGGTGCCGCTCTCCACGGCGGCGAATGCCTCGGCGTTCATGGTGATGATGCCGTGGGCGGTGGCCTCCCGGAAGGTGACAGTCTTCTCGCTCACATCCACCATCACGGCGTTGCCGGAGGCATCAAAGTGGGTCAATTTGTTGTCAGTCATAGAATGAAACCTCTCAGCAATGCCCAAATCCGCAGTTGGGCCAGTGGCACTCGGCGCAGCCAAGGCACAGGCCGCCCTCGCCCAGACGGGCAATATCCTCGGCGGTGATGGCATCGTCGGCCAGCAGACGGGGCAGCAGCAGGTCAAAGATGGTGCGCTTGGCGTACATGACGCAACCGGGCAGGCCACAGACCGGCACACCGTCCAGATAGCTCACGAGGAACATGGCACCCGGCAGCACCGGTGCGCCGTAGGTGACGATGTCCGCGCCGGTATTCCTGATGGCCAGCGGGGTGCGGTCGTCGGGGTCCACGCTCATGCCGCCGGTGGTGAA
>ERZ827496.2143-NODE-2143-length-20622-cov-12.137550_pt1 | contig 20622 bp, 17 predicted proteins | sample MGYA00519769_ERZ827496 | MGnify/ENA primary metagenome ERZ827496 (study PRJEB31778, sample SAMEA3449327) | human gut metagenome | biome: human gut; feature: human-associated habitat; material: faeces | place: United Kingdom | collected 2010/2012 ...
ACGAAATATAAATTAAGTAATAGCAAAGTGGTATTGCTATTATTAGCAGTAGACATAGTATTCCTGCTGCTATTTTTAGTTTTTTATGTTTCTTCATATTAATCCCCCCATTTAGCATTCACTCTGACATCATAATTTAAATATGTATATTTTTATTTTAACATTTTATAAATAGATATAAAACAGTATTTGTATTAATTGGAAATATATAAGTTATATTGATATGTTATCCCAATTTCCCAATAATATACATAAAAATCGAAAAAAGCTTCATCTTAAAGACTTTTAAAAATGTATATTTCCTCAAAAGTTCATAATTCCTATACAAAAAATATAACAACAAAAACAGGTAGCTTATTGCTACCTGCTATTTTACTTACCATATTAAAAATTACTAGCAAACTCCGCAAACTCAGCCTCACTCAACTGACTAACCTTAGTCTTCTCAACCCTATAAACCCTTTGGCAAAGATTAAGCACGCTAGGTCTGTGAGTAGTAACGATGCAAGTTTTGTTTGGTTTTTGTTTAATAATATTATTAAGCACCCTTCTTTCTGTAACGACATCAAGTGCTGAAGTCGCTTCGTCAAGAAGCAAGATTGGAGCATCACGAAGTACGGCACGCGCGATTGAGATACGTTGGGCTTGTCCTTCTGAAAAACCAAGTCCCCTTGCTCCGACTTTTGTATTTATTCCGTCTGGCAAATCTTTTATAAATTCGTATGCACAAGCAACTTCAAGCGCTTCGATTATTTCTTCATCAGTCGCATTTTCTTTAACCATTCGCAAATTTTCAGCGATAGTTCCCGAGAAAATTGTGTTTCCTTGTGGAACATATGAGAAATACTTTCTTGTAGATGCGTTTAATGTGACTTCTTTTCCATCTTTATCACACAATACAGCATCACCAGAATTAGGTATTAAAAGACCTAAGAACATTCTTATAAGCGTTGTCTTTCCTTGTCCAGAAGGACCAACAAGCGCCACAATTTCATTTCGATTTGCTTCAAATGAAGATGATTTTATAACTTGTTTTTCTTTTACATAAGAGAAATCAACGTCTTTTAATTTTACGCTAAATCCTTCTGAAACTAAGTCTTTTAGATTTTCGCCATCGTCTTCTGTTCTTTGTTCTTTTGGAAGACCTATAAGCTCCATAAGTCTAGCTGCAGAAATTGTTGAGTTTACAGTCGATGGAATTATTGATACAAGTGAGCTAAAAGCAGATGACATTCTTCCTGATTGTGTCATAAATAAAGTCATCTCACCATATGTAATATGCCCTGTCCAAAGTCTGTATACTGCCCATACAAAGAAACTATATTCAACAACCATACCTATTAAAGATAAAATTATATTTGTTTTTATACTAAACCAGTTATATTCTAAATTTACGTCTTTATAGCGATTTTGGAAACCTCTAAGTCTTTTACTAAATAAACCTGTTAAGTCAAAAGATTTTATAGAATCGACATTCGAAAATGTTTCAGTTTGGAAATCCATAACCTCACTGTTCATTTCCTTAACTTTTTTTGTATAATCTCTCATTTTTGACATAAGAAGTTTAGATGATAAAAGCATAATAGGCGCATTTACTAATGTTAGTACCATCATTGTTGGATCGTAATATAAAACAACAGCAAGAGTTGCGATAAAGTTAAAAATGCATACGATTAAATCTGGAACCCAGCCGATTGCACTATTTGCAACAGTTCCAACATCACTCCCAAATCTATTTAAAATGTCCCCGCTTGGATATTTTGATAAATCAAGCCAATTCACCCCGATTATCTTGTCAAAAATATCAGCCTGAATATCGTTTTGTATCCTTATATTGATTTTCATAGTTATCCTAGACATTATCGAACTGAAAAATAAACTAAACAAAGCCATAGATACCATTATTATTGCCATAAGTGGCGCTTTTGATACATTATGTCCTGTTACAACATCTATAAGCTCCTTTGATGCAACACTACTAGCCAATGTCATTACTGTTGAAAACATACCCAAGAATATGTAAAATATAATCTCTTTTTTATAATTTTTCGCATAACCCATCATCCATTTGAACTCGTTTATCATTTCTCTAATTGAGCCATCTTTTATTTTTCCGATGATTATTTTAAGTGATTCCATGTTCCCCCTCCTAAAATACTTATATATGTTTATTCTACCATATATTCGTAATGTTATACATTATTCTAGAAATTCTTTACAAAAAAAATAGGCCCCTAAAAGCCTATTCTAATATCTTTATCATTTCATTCGTCAAATCACACAAATATTTTGGCGATTTTTCAAGATTTCCATTTTCACAATAAACAGATGCAATACACACCTGACAAACCTCTCTCTTATCACATGAAACGCACCCTTTTGGCATAAAAAGTTTGCTACTTTCTTCTATTATATAATCCCAACATTTTGAGAAACTATTTTCAAATAAATTTATTTTTATATTTTCTAAAAATACACAAGGGCACATATTCCCTCTCCAATCTATCCAAAATGAACTTTTTCCGCCTCTACAAAACATTGGAATTTCTTTTGGTGGCTCTGAATTTTTTGCCCATTCATACTTGCTTAAAAAATCAATTCTATTTCTCATAAATGATTCTTCCGTCTCAGTATTATATCTAATTGCAACATCAATATTTGCAACTTCCTTTGGATTTATCCTACAATCTTCTTTAAAATCAGACTTAATCCCCTTTGCTTTTGGAAACATATATGTATCAATATCTATCGGAACATCAAGTTCACTCGCAATTTTCAACATCAATGGAAGTTCCATTTTATTTTCCTCAATCAAACTTACATTTATCTTAACATCGATGTTTCTCTCTTTTAAAAGTTTAATACCATTAATCGTTTGATCAAACCCCTTTGGATTTTTGCATATTTTTGCATAAGTATCGTTACTCGCCCCATAAAGTGTTATATTAACCCTTCTTGGCTTATTTTCAGCAAGCATATCTGCAATTTCTTTATTTATAAGTGTCCCATTCGTATTAATCGTAACTATTATTCCCATATTTCTTAAAACATTATAAACCTTATCAAAATCTTTGTATAAAAATGGCTCACCACCAGTCAACAAAACAAACAAAGTCCCCGCTTCCTTCATCTGTCTTGCAACTTCTATCCATTCATCCGCAGTCCTCAACCTTCCACAAGACTCCATCTCTTCTTTAGTAAGCCTGATATAACACATCTCACAATTCATATTGCAAAGCGGCAAAAGTTCAATCGCACCACTTATCGGTACTTTATTTAAAGATGCTTTTTCGCACAATATTTTTTCAACCTTGTCCATATTTTCTAAAGTATCCATGTTTCACCATCCTCCAAACATTTCTCCAAAACTTCAACAGCTCTAACATCAGGTGTACATATAAGCTCATATATATTTATATTATTCACAATATCCTCAGCAATAGTAAACGCCTCATTTACAAAATCTAAATTCCAATAATTTATAGTAAGCTGACTTATAATTTTTTTCACAGCTTCAATTTTACTAAGTTTATTGACCTTATTTTCTTTTCCTTGATTTAGGAAAACAATATTTCCAAGTTTTGTTCTCTGATTTATACATATCTCGGAAGAGCCACAAACAGGCCAACCATCAGCACACCAGACATCATTGTCTTTCAATAATAAACACTTATCCCCATTTAAAATCTCCGCTCCTCTATTTTTTTTCCATAAATCAGACTGAGTAGACTTTCCGATTCCACTCGGCCCACTAAATAAAATTGCATGATTTTTATATAAAGTATATCCACAATGAAAAACAAGTGCCTTTCTTTGTATCATATGTCTTTCAAGAGCAAACAACGACCAAAACATTGTATCAATTTCAAACATATCTTTAAAATCTTTTAAAACTTCTACTGAAATAGTTTTATCGTCTATCTCTGTATATTTTGCATATGGGTAATTTGACCCTTTTATAAATAGATACCTTGTTTCTAAATTATTCTCACTTCCAACCATTAAATCTTGTTTTGTCGAAATAATTTGCCTATTATCTTTATTTATACTATTCACAAACTCAATATTGTAATTTAGCTCTGGATAATACTCATTGTTTACAATAAATTTTCCTACATTCTTCGGTATATTCCAGTTTTTATCACAATTTATATTAAATTTTAACTCTCCACATTTTATATTCATATATACTCCTAATCTATGTTTAAAAAAAGACAGGATTTCTCCTGTCTTATATGTACATTTAATTTTTATTTATTTTATGATGCATTTGGATTAGTTTCCCAGTTAATTTTATTAAGTGTAGTTGCATGGTAATCACTAGAAGAACCTAATCTTTCATTCCACCAAAATACTGGTGTAACTCTTCTACCACTTACCCAATATCCATTTGCTTTAGGATCTTCACTTTTTATAACACCTTTATGCCATCTATTACATGCACTCAAGTTTTTAAAAGTTAATTGATCATCCTTATTAGTTCCCTCTGTTTGAAGTCCTGCTTCCTTTCCATTTTCATTCCATAATATCCCACTTCCAGGAACATTACAATAAATTTTGTAACAAGCTGCAACAGATTCACTAGCCTCAAACACCTCAACCTTCATAGCCGGTGTCGAATATTCTCTTTTCATAATTCCTCCCCCTTTTTCATAGACAATAATTTAAAATGATTAAGTAAAATCATTTTTAATTTAGCACAGTTAAATTGAATATTATTCTTCAATAACCATTCCCATTCTAATTAGTTGTGTGGTAAAATTTTCAACATCTCTTTTAGCTGTTTCATCGTCTATGTCAAACTCATCTAATATACTAGCTATTAATTTATCCACTGTTTTACATTCATCTATATTACTCCATATAAAAGATGCAACATCATTTAATGTAATCATTCCGTTAAATATTTGAGCCGCTTCCCCAGTTGCTACTAAAATATTCTCTCCAGCTATTTCTCTTAAAATAAAGTTCGTGTTTCTTTTCATTAATACCCCCGACTAATTATAATTAAAATATCTTACTTATTTTTATATTATATCACACATTTGGTGATTTTTGTTATTTATCATATTTTCTTTCAAAATTTAGTTTAATTTTATGAATTAAAAAACCGAATTTTACGCTTTGTAAAATCCGGTTTTTGTCATCTATAAATTATACTTTATTTTTGAAGCCCAAATACACTTCCTGATACCATATCAGAATATTCATAGCAAGTCTTTCCATTAGCATCCTTATATTCTATAAATGTTCTAGCAGTATATAAAGCAGATTTATTATATGGCTTAAATCTGTATATAAATGATCCTTCATCACTATATTTTCCAAAGTTTACTCTTGTTCTACCTGGTGTATCTACTGTTAATTCTCTATTTCCTAAACTAGTTTGTTTTATATACAAGATTCCATGTTTTGTTATCTTAGAATAATCATAAGCATTTTTATCTACTTTTCCAGTAACTATAATACGTTGTCCATCTGAGCTTAAACTTACAGAAAGACCTGATATATCTTCTTCTTTTTCTTTAAGTCCAGCAATTGCATTATTTATATCTTCTGTTGCCTTATCAACTTCAGTTTGAGTCGCTGAATTATTATCAAAAACATCTTGACCTGCATCTCTTGCCTCTTTTAATGCATTATATGTAGCTTCTGTATAAGTATCTTTATTTGCATCAACACTTAAAATATCATTTGCTTTAGCTAATGCTGTTTTAAGTTGTGATTTATCTGCTTCCTTAACTGGTTCAGATTTTCTTTCCACTTTTATATTATAAGTATTTATTGTTTTATGATCTTCTGATTGAACTAATACTTTTATTATATTATTAAACTCTGGTAATATTGTCACAGCTGCGTTGTCTTGTGATTCTGCAGTCACACTTATTTTATCATCTTCATTTGCGCTAACTGTATAATCTTTAGTTTCAGCATTAAATCCGTCAACAGAATTTCCATTTACATTTAATTTTGATAATAAAGCTGTAGTATTTGTTTCGTTGCTTTCTGGAACATTAAATACTTCCATTTCAGTTAATCCAATACAATGTCCTGATTCTTCCGTTAATGTAACTCTTAACTTATTAGTTTTTACAGCTTCATCAAATTGATATTCTGTTGGTCCTGATGTATATGATACAGGAGTAGTTGAACTAGATGATACATCTACAAATTTACTGCCATCCCAATAAGCAAATTGAACACTTTGTGGTAAAACTGCTGAATAACTATCTGTAAATAAGTATAAATTAACACGTTTTATAGTGTATTCATTTTTCCAATCCATTTGAACATATGCAGATGAACTAGTTCCTTGATATGCCCAGTTTGTCCATCTTTCATTTGTATCATTACCATTATTATATGTTCCATTATTTATAGAGCTTAACTTATCAGATTGAGAACCTTCTGGTACACTTTGTGATAAAGTTGGTGCATCACTATAAGTATTTAAAGCTATATTTTTAGATTCCTCTGCTTTTTTATCAACTCTAACACTTGCAGTAACATTATATGTCTTATCCAAAATGGTTACAGAACCATTTACAACAAATGTTCCCACAGAAGAATATTTACTTTCATCTATATCATCCCAAGTAACAGCAAACTCTTCTGATACTGTTCCATCTTCTAATACAGATGCAACTTTATCTGGTAAAACTGGTTTAACTCCTGCTGTTGTATTAGTTGAATAATTTAAGGCTGCTACAACATTTCCAACAACATGAACATTTACTTTTACCTCGATATCTGTTCCTTCTAATTTTCCTGTAACAGTAAATACATTCGGTTCTTTTAATAAGTTTTCATCATAAGAATTCCAATTTACTTTTACCTCTTTAGTAGTTTTATCAGTATATGTTGCTACAACAGATGTTGGAAGTTGTGGTGTAACATTTTGATATACATAATAATCTTTTGATATTTTATAACTTTTTATTTCATTACTTGAAGTATTAGCTAAAACTTGTCTAGTATTTACAGTCACACTACTTGATTGTAAATTACCTGATGATGCAGTAAGTGTAAAACTACCAGCCTCTTTAGTAGATTGAACTATTACAAGAGCTTTTCCACTAAATGCTTTTATGCTAGCACTTGTACTGCTAGTTGGTTTAAATTTAGAAGTTTCAGTAGCATCACCATTATCAACACCTACTATTTTACCATTTCCAGTAAGTTTGAAATTTATTGTATTACTTGCATTTGGATCTATATTTCCATTAGCGTCAGTAACATCTACTGATATATATGATAAATCATATCCATCAGCATCTATTGTATTTTCTTCAGCTGTAGCATTAAGTTTAGATGCTTCACCTGAAGTAGTTACACTATTTCTACCTTGTGTACCTATTACTTCTTGTCCACTCGAATCATATGCCTTAGCGCTTAAAGTACCTTCTTTATATGGAACTGTCCAAGTTAAATAATATGCACCATTATTTGTTTTGTATTTATATCCTGCAGAAGTTGTACTTGTAGTAAATGATTTCTTTCCTAAAGATTGTCCATTTAAGAATAATTCTACTGTTGGAGCATCACTATATACAACTACTTCAGCATATCCATTTTCTAAACTTATTGAATCTCTGTCCCAACAAGGTAGTATATGTAATGTATTTACACTATGGTTCCATTGACTTTGATAGAAGTAGTAAATATCTTTTTCAAATCCTGCTGTGTCTATAATACCAAAATATGATGAGTTTGGAGATGCTCCATTACCACTAACACTACCTGTACTTGTTCCATTCCAAGGTGTTGGTTCACCAATATAGTCAAAACCTGTCCAAACAAATTCACCAGCTATATAGTCATTTTTTATTATAGAGCTCCAAGAATCAGCTGCTAATCTACCCCAACCAACTGCCTTTTTATCATATGCTGTTAATTGATGATTTGTGCCATCTTTACCTTTAGTTGTATAAATTCCACGGCTTCTAATTGCAGATGCTGTTTCAGAACCATAAATTTTCCAATTGCTGTGATTGTTATATAAAGATGAATATTGAGAATCGCTTGAATAGTTTAGCCCAACAACACCACCATTATTTGCAATTACATTTGAAACTGCTAAATAAGTTGAATTGCTATTTTTACTATTGTTATCTCCTATTGTAGTAGGTCTAGTTGTATCTATTTCTTTTACCCAATTTATTAAATTTTGAGCATAAGTAGCATAACGGCTATCTTCACTTGTACTTGCACCTTCTAATATTTCATTACCAAGTGACCACATTATTATACAAGGATTGTTTTTTCCTCTATCGACCATTTGTTTTATATCAAACTCAGCCCAAGTCATAGAAGAACTTCCATCCATTATTTTATTGTTTGAATCTATTTTGGTATTGAAATATTGACTATAGTCATTACTATTTCCATTTTTAGATCTTGCCCAACCGTCAAATGCTTCTTCAATTACCATTATTCCTTCTTTATTACAAATTTCAAGAAGTTCATCAGAAGCAGGGTTATGAGTTACACGGATAGCATTCGCACCCATTTGTTTTAACTTTTTAACCTGTCTTTCAATAGCATTATAGTTTGCAACAGAACCCAAAGCTCCTTGATCGTGGTGCATACAAACACCTTTTAATTTCATTTTTTGTCCATTTAAAGAGAATCCTGTATTTCTATTGAAATTAAAATATCTAAATCCAAAGTCAGTAGTATATTCGTCAATTACATTTCCGTCTTTTACAATTTGTGTTTTTACATAATATAAAGTAGGTGAATCTGTAGACCATAAACTTGGATTGCTTACTGATGTAGATTGTGAAATTGTAGATTCTGAATTTGCACCTATAGTAGCATCTTTGCTTACAGTTGTTGAAACTGCTTCATTAGAGCTATTATAAACTGTATTTTTTACTACTACGCTTGATGATGTGCTCTCTTCATTTTTAACTTCAGTTTCTATATTTACATCTACATTTCCTCCCTTTTGGCTTTCCAAATTAGGAGTAGTTACCTTTGTCCCATATCTTTTGACATGGACATTATCAGTAACAACCAAATTTACATCTCTGTATATACCACTTCCTGAATACCATCTGCTGCTTGGTACTTGGTGATTGACCTTAACAGCTATTACATTATTTGTTCCATCGTATTTTAAATACTTAGTCAAATCAAAAGCAAAAGGAGTATATCCATATGGGTGAGTTCCTAATTCTGTTCCATTTACATATACAGTACAGTTCATATAAACTCCGCCAAATTCTATACTGATATTTTTGTTTTTGTACTCTTCTGACAATTTAAAAGTCTTTCTGTACCAACCAGTTCCCCCTAATAAGAATCCACTTTCAGCTTCACCCTGTGTCGTAAAGTTATCTTCGATACTCCAATCATGAGGCAAGTCTAATGTTCTCCAACTGCTGTCGTCTAAACTATTAGATTGTCCATTACTTACACTACCTTTGTAAAACTTCCAGTCGCTATTGAAGTTTATACTTCTTCCATCTTGCAAATCACTACTAGCTACATTGATTGTTTCTTCTGGTGAAGCAAATGTTTCTGTGCTTTTTGCAGCTTCTGCAAAAACATCCATTGGTAATCCCATCATTACCATCAATATGGTTAAAGATATTGCTACGAATTTTTTAGTAATACTTTTTGCCACGACAAGTTCCCTCCTAGATAATTTTTTTAACAATGCATTATTATGTGATAATTATTATCGTTTTATTTTTGCATCATTATAACTATTATTTTACCATATTTTTACATTATAAGCGTATTTTTTATTATTTTCTTATAATTATATTTCTTAAAATAAGTAATAAATACAATAAAAGAGCCGAATATTGTAAAAAACAAAATTCGGCTCTTTTGAATATCTTTAGAATAAAAATTTCTTATATGATATTATTTTCTTTAAGAATATTTAGAAATTCATCTAGGTCAGCTTTTGCCACGTCTTTTTCTACTTCGTATTCATCTAGAATAAATCCTAATAATTCTTCTTCATCTTTTGCTCTCTCATAGTTTTCCCATATAAATCTTCCTAATTCATTAACAGACATAAGTCCATTAAATTGAGTTGCTGTCTCTCCAGTTGGTATTAATACTGCTTCACCAACTATATCTCTTAGCATAAATTCTTTTTTAAATTCCATATTGCCTCCACAATTACATTTTTCACTTTAAATTTTCATATTATAAACTAATTTTTACTGTCATAAGTCTTAACCATCATAATTTCTCCACCATCAGAAGCAAAGTGAGAAGGATAGATAGTTTGACTTGCTCCAGCTTTCAAATCTTCAACTTTTGCAGTATAAGTTATTCCACCAACATAATATCCATCATCTGATTTATATTTGTAAAATACACGAACACAAGGGATTTTCTTGCTTGAAGTATTAGTAATTTTTATACCGTTATTAGCAACCTTTTTATATTTTATAGCTGATGATTTTTCCAACTTATTAGTATATGATGCTGTTGTTCCACCATAAGTAACACCCTTGCTACTATCAAAGCTGGCTTTATTTTTTTCCATAACAACAGCTGATGAATTAGCTGGTAATGTTGATACATCAAACACTAATTTTTTATCTCCATTGTAAAGTTGTATTTGTGCAAACTCTACAGCTTTCTTAGATGTATTTTTAACTTCGATAGCAGCCACATTTTTAACTTCTTTATCAGAACCATCTTCTATAAATATTCCTGAATATGCATCCACACGTTGAATTTTTATATCAGCATCAGATGGTTCATAATTCTTTTTAACATTTTGACCAGTATTGTTAAAATCAGTTATGCTGCCATCTTTTGAAGAACCTCCATTTGAGTTAGTTCCAGCATTTGAATTATTTCCACCGTTAGAACTTGTCCCTCCATTCGAATTACTTCCGCTATTATCAGCATCATTTGAATCAGATCCATTTGAATTTTTGTCAGAATTATCTTTTGAATTTTCTCCATCTTTATTATTAGCAGCCGAATTATTGTTCTTGTCTCCACTTTCACTTTGACCTGATTGCGCATTATTCGCTACATTTGATGAATTACCACCAAGGTGAATCTTGCCTGTACCAATTGGTATCGCTATAGCTAAAACTATGACTAAGCCAATAATTACTCCGATTATCTTTTTGTTCTTACTCAATTTAATCGCCCCCAAAATTTTATTACTGTCTAATACCTTTGATTTTCAATCATTTTTCTTTCTTAATTTAACTACTTCTCGACAGTACTATTAAATATTCTACAATTGTTGCTCTAATTCCTTCAAAACTTTTTTACAAGCTTCAGGATAATTCTTTGTCATTTCACATCTATATTGTGGAACTTTGTCGTAAGTTCCTGTTTCTGTGTAGACCATTGCTGCACACGCCCTACACTCATCCTTTTTACCACAACCTGCACACTTAACAGGAAGCGTAATCTCACTTACGATATTTTTCACATTTTCCCAAGCTTCATCAAAACCAACTTTCCAAGGATCTTTTCCCTTGTCTGGAATCATTCCACAAGGAAGCATCTTTCCTTCCCAAGTCATCCAAAAGCTCGTAAGCCCAGCACGACAACGCATATGGTCGCCTTCCACAACACCACAATCATCAGCAGCATCATAAAGTTCAAGTTGCCCTGATTCAACATATTCTTTAAATTTATCAAAACCATTATTATATGCATTTATATAAGCTCCATAAAGCACTGCATCCTCTGCTGTAAATCTATCATTTTGTCCAATTTTTGTCTTGTCTTTTCTAAGTGGTGGAAACATATAAGAAGTTGCCTGAATCACTAAGTCATGCTCCTGTGCAAAATCCATCATCTGTTTCAAATCGTCCTTATTATAAGGCGTAACACTGCAATTTAACTTAACTTGTATGTTATTTTCCTTTAATAAAGAGATTGCCTTTGTAACTTGCGTAAATCCCCTTGGATTGTTACAAAGTCTTCCATAGGTTTCATTACTTGACCCATAAAGTGTTATATTCATTCGCATAGGCGGGTAATGTTTTAACCACTCAATCACATCTTCATCTATCATTGTTCCATTCGAATTGATAGATATACAAAATCCCATCTTGTGAAGTTCTATGTAAAGTTCTTTAAAATCCTTTACTAAAAATGGCTCTCCCCCTGTCAAAAGTAGAAATAGCATACCTTTTTCCTTTGCCTTTTGCGCAAGTTCTATCCACTCGTCCTTTGTTCTAAGCTTTGCTATGCTTTCTTGTTTTTCCTTAGACATTTTTATGTAGCACATTTTGCAGTCCATGTTGCATAGTGGTGAGAGTTCAAATGTTCCGCTTATTGGTATTTTTGTTATTGATGCCTTCCTATGAAGGTATTCTGTTAACTTGGGTTCTATTAATCTTAATTTCATATCAATCCTCTTTAAACTTTATTTTTTTATTGTCTTCCATAATTTGTTTTTTTAAAAAATCTACTGCACTTTTATCCGGCAGACACTCATATTGATAAATAGGCACACTTTTAACCAAATCAGTAATAATATTTACTACATTATTTTGAAAATCCATATCCCAAGTATGAATAATTGTTTCACTATATATTTTTATAAATGCTTCTCTTGGGGATAAACGTTTTAAATTATTTTCTTTTCCTTGTTTTAAAATTATTATATGAGATAACTCTGCTTTTTTATTTTTATAAATACCTGATGTACCCGCAATAGGCAAACCATATGCATTCCATTTGCCATCTTTCTTTTTAATACCTGCTCTATCACCATTTATAATTTCAGCATCTTCATATTTTTTCCATAAGTCAGCTTGCGTTGACTTTCCTGTGCCTGATGGGGCTGAAAATAAAATTCCTTTTTTATTCCAATAAATAAATGAAGAATGTAATAAAATTGTATTATATGTACTTAAAACTTTCTCTATATTCATAATCTCTATTATATTTCTAGAATAATTTATTTTATCTTCTTCTCCTAATAAATATTTAACCTTATAATGATTTTTATTTAGTGGAATAATCCATGCATATGGTTCTTTTTTTGATTCTGAACATAACTCATGGATAAATCCTTTATCAGTTTTATAAAATCTTACTCTATCTTCATATATTAAAGTTCCTTTTACACATATAGGAGATTTAACTCCTATATATTCTAATAAAATATCTTTATCTTTACCTTTATAGATAAAATCCTTACTTTCTATTCCTATATTTATTTTAAAAGGTGATTTTATATGTATTTTTATATCTGCTATATTTAAATAATAATTATTCATATTTCTCCTATATATTAATATGGTCATGCCAAAGGCATGACCATATATATTAATTTTTCTATTTTACTTTTGAATTTAATAAGATCCAAATGCTACATGTACACCATCAGGATTATTATAACATATTATTCCATCTAATCCTGTACCTGGTTCAAGACCGACTATACAATCTATAAAATTACTAGAAAATATAATTGCATCTCCCTCTTTCCATGTACATTTTTCTGGATTAGAATGATTATATTGGCTTCCCCCTGCATAACCACAACTAGCTATATTTTGTGTTATAGAAAAATCATCAATAATTATTCCAGGTTTACTATATTGTTTTTTCATCTTATCACCCCCAATAATTATCTTCTAAACCAATGTTTGATACTATTTATAATTTGTTTCCAAATTGAGTTTGGTTTTGCTGCTTGATCATTTTTATTTTCGTCATTATCTTTATTATCTCCAGGATTATTAATATCTACATCATCTTTATCAAGTGTAGTTTCTTGATCTTTTTGAGATGTACTTGATTTTTCAGTTAATGTATCAAATTTATCAACATAAGCCATTAATGAACTTGTAGTTACCAATGAATTTGGAGCTGCTGATGCATATTTAGAAGTAATTCTAACCTTAGTTACTGATAATAAATTGTTTGTAGTATTTTTAATTACTACATTACCATCACTATCTGGTTTGATTTCATAATATAAATCTGCTGTAGAATTTAAATCTATAGTTTGAGTATAAGCGTTACTACTGCTAACTTTTACTGTTACTTTTTTTGCTTCTGGTGATTTTAATCCTATAAATACTCTATTTTTATCTGGGTCATAGTTCTTTATTTTAAATGCTACACCTTGATTTTGTTTTAAATATACTTCATTTTTTGGTCCATAATCTTCATATGTTCCTATATCTCCATTAACACCAATATTTGTTCCTGATTTATCAATAAATACAGAACCATTTAAACCTTCACTCGAATTATTTATACTAGCACTTAGACCTTCTGTTTTACTATCTAATAAACCTTGTCTAACAGATATATATTGTGCATTAGATTCTCCAGCTTTTTCATATGCCTTTCCAGCAACTGACTCTTCAGCAACGTTTCCTAATGGATTATATACACGTATACCATCTAAATAGTATATTCCTCTATTTTCGGCACTCACAGTTACAACTCTTATTATAACTTCATATGTTCCATATTCTAAACCATCAAAGTTTAATGTTGGTATTTGATAGTAATCTCCTGATTCAGATATATTATCAATTGATACATTTTTTATAGTCTTAGAAGTTTCTTTGTTATTTTCATCTGTTGTTACTTTTTTAAGTGTAGCAATTATTTTTCCTACTTTTCCATTAGTTCTACTATATACATCTACACCTGTTCCTTTAAATCTAAATTTAGCTGTTGCTAAATTTTTATCGCTATAGTGTACAGTTCCATCACTATAACCATCTTCACTTGTATAGTGAGAATCCCATCCATACGTTTTATTTGAAGAATCTTGGAAGTGATCACTCTTTGATGCATCATAATCCTTTTCTTCTTTATTTGACTTCCATGAATCATCCCAAACTATTGCTATATTTGCATCCTCATTATTTTCATATTCACCAAAGTCATCATCATAATAAACTGAAGTAGCTGGTAATATATTAACATTTGCATAAAGGTCTGGTTTTCCAGTTATATTATTAATATTAACAGCATAAGTAAGTGTATCAACTGAATTCATATATTTTGTAGGTTCATAAGTAAGTGTATTATCACTACTTTCAATTGTTACATCACCATTATCTAGAGATAAAGTATTTGAAAGATTTTTATTTTCAGTTTTAGCTATTCCTTTTATTTTCTTTGTTGCTCCGAATAATGTATCATTCTTCAAAACATCTATTGATATCTTTTTACCATAATCTAATACGGCTATATCATCTACTAATGTTGCACTGCAAGTATTTGTAAAGTTATAAACATAAGTATTATAAGTATTTTCTGATTTTGCAATTGTTATATCGCTTGCTTCTCCTCCTGAACCTGTTCCTGTTTGCTTACCATTTACTATAGTATTCCAAGTTGTAGTATAGTTATCACCTGTTGTTTCTACAACTTTGTAATCTTCACCTGCCGTTATACCATAAAAATCGGCTCTTTCATTAAATTTCAATGTGAATTTACCTTCACTAGTTGTTTTTTTAGCATCTATAGTACCATTGTTTTTTATTAGGTTATAATCTTGAGAAGCACATTTTTCAAAAACGCCATTTGAATTCTTTTTATATAATGTAAATTCAAATTCTTTTTGTCCTAATGTTCCTAAATCTTCATCCTTAGCATTTTGATTTCCTACTATCTTATTTACACTTAATACATCTTGTTGTGGTAAATTACATTTAATTTTACAGTTTGATGCACCTTGACCACGTTCTAGATAGAATACTTGTAATGAATGAGTTTTTCCTGTTTTATTCCAATTATTTGATGGTTTTAAATAAGTATCTATTTCATTTGATATTTGATGATTTGTTCCACTTTCATCTCTATAAGAAATTGTTACATATCCAGTAGTAAAGTTTATTTTTCCTTCAACTCTATTGTGTATACCACCAAGGTCTAAAACTCTATGACCATCAACATATACCCAAACGTCATCGTCTCCAGAGAACTCAAATACCATATCTTCTCCATTAACTTTTTTATCATTTGGAACATAGAATTGTATACCTACATTCATACCAAAATGATATGTTGGAGTAGTATCTCCAGCTCCATCAAATGGAAAAAATCCATGACCAGCTGATAATCCATTATTTAAAGTCATATTCTTTTGAGTTTCATTAGCTATTAATGTTGCACCACTTTTTGCCCCATCCTTATCAAAGTATACATCATAATCTTCACTATCAAAACAATAATATCCTGTTTCGTTTCCATTTTTATCAGTTAAAATTTTAAATGGCATTTGAACATTAGTATAATACTCCTTCGTGTTTTTATTATTATAAACACTGTTATTATTTGTAAATATACCACCTTCTGGAACTGTAAATTGTATATTACCATCTTCGTCTAATGTATCTTCTACTAATGAGCTACTTCCGCTAACAGTTCCGTTATATGGATAATATGCATAAGTTCTAGCATTATCCCAGTCACCACTCCATCTGTTGTAATTTACATTATTATTACTATCAGGACTACCTGTATTAAATAATAATGGTTTTTTGCCAGTACTTTTAGCATCAGCTACTGATTTAGCATTAAATAAATCGCTTGAATATGATCCAGTATAATCTTTAGCTGTTATATAGTTATATAAATTCACTGGAAAATATTTATATCCTGATTGAACATTACTAACAGTCGCATCATTCTCTGTACCACCAGCTGCACTAACACTACCCCTAGGCACAATCACCATCGTAAACGCCATCGCAAACGCCAAGACAAACGACAATGTCTTCTTTAAATATTTCATTATTTTATTCACGCTCCCCCTTTAACTTTATTTTACCTGCCAACGACGGGCAGAATTATTAATTAAAAATCTTGTCAGAACTCACATAGAGAAAAATCTTTGTCATAGTGAAATTTGACGAATACCCTAAATTATATGCAAGTACTAACAACGTCCCTCTGTACTTCCATATATCACCCCCAGATTTATCTTTAGTGTGTAAATGCAAATAGCCGAATTCACCCACTTTATTTATTTACATTACACTTATTATCATTATAAATCAAACAATTCCTTTTTTCCATATTTTTCATGTACATTTTTTTGCACCTATTAATTTTTTATTTTTTACAACAAAAAAAGGCAGGTCTCCCTACCTTTTAGTCATTAACTTTCAATTATCATACCCAACTGCATAAATTCACCCGTAAAGCCTTCTACATCTGTCCTCGCAGTATCTTCATCAATTTCAAAAGTCTCCAAAACTCTTTTTACCAATTTATCCACATCACCACATTCATCGACATTATCCCATATAAATGATGCGACTGTGTTTAGTGAAATCATGCCGTTGAAGATTTGGCTGGCATCTCCAACCGCGACTAAAATATTTTCTCCTCCGATATTTCTTTTAACAAAATCTTTATTTGTTCTCATAATTATTCCCTCTTTATATCTAAATTTCTTATATATTGTAGTTTTTTATACTTAAATCCTTCTATTTATACTTTTTTATTAATATATTCGACTAATAATTTTTCATATTCGGTGCACATATCACACAAATATTGTGGCACACCATCGAATTCTCCAGTTTCAGCTTGGCACGATGCGACACATACTTGGCATATATTTTTATATTTGCAACTTGGGCATTTGCTGTTTCTTTTTGTTGATGAAACTTGTTCGTTTAACATTTTCCACGATTGATTTATTCCATACTCTTTAATATCAATCCCCTTAGCAGATAACATTCCACAAGAAGTCATCTCACCTTGCCAATTTATCCAAAATGTACTGTTCCCAGCTCGACATCCAAATCCACATTGAGGTTTCTCGTCTTTATTATTTAGTTTTTCGCTTTCTATATTTTTTATATCATTTAAAATATCCTTTGCATAATCAACAAAATCTTCTCCTTTTTCGATAAGATCCAAATTCATCTTTGCCTGTGCTGCTTGTTTTGGACTTAACCTATGTTCGTCATAATTTACGACATTGTCCTTTCGATTTGGAGGATACATATATGTAGTCGGTGCGACAGGAATTTCATATTTTTCTGCAAATTCGACCATCTTCTCAACATCCATAATATTATAAGGTGTTATACAAAAGTTGAGTTTCATATGTATATCTCTTTCTTTTAAAAGCTTTATTGCATTTTCAACTTGAGTAAACCCTTTTGGATTATTACAAAGCCTTGAATAAGTTTCATTACTAGCCCCATAAAGTGATATATTTATCCTTCTTGGTTTATTTTTTAGGAAAAAGTCAGCCATTTTTTCATCTATAAGAGTTGCATTTGTATTTATATTTACAACAAGACCCAATCTTCTAAGTTCATCATAAATTTTCATAAACTCAGGATGTAGCAATGGCTCCCCTCCTGTTAACAATATAAATAACACGCCTTCATCAACGACTTGCTTTCCAATATTTATCCACTCATCAGCATCCATCATCTTGCCACGTTTTTGCATCTCTTTCATCGACATCCTGACATAACACATCTTGCAGTCCATATTACAAGCAGGCAACAGTTCAAATGTTGTGGCTATCGGATTCCATTTCATACTCGCCATATCACATAAATAGCTCTCTACTGGATTAATCGCTTCCAAAATTTCCATTAAACTACCTCCAACTTATCTTTTAAATAAAGTACTGCATCTTTATATTTTGTACAAGAATACTCATACATCACTACCTTTTGGGCTAAGTTTTTTATTATATTTCCTGCCATATCTATATATTCTTCATTCCACAAGTTTTTCGTAGTCTCGCTAAATATCTTCTTTATTATATCTTTTTCATATAACTTATTAGCACAATTTGTTGGCGATTGTTGAAGATAAATTATAGCTTTAACCTTGGCACAAGTGTTTTTTTCAATGCCCGAAGTTCCACAAAACGGCAATCCATATGCATAAATTTCATCACTTTCAACCATAAGTATGCTTCTGTCTCCGTTTATAATTTCAGCATCTGAATACTTTTCCCATAAATCGGCCTGTGTAGACTTTCCTGTCCCACTAGGTGCCGTAAATAAAATCGCTTCATTATTATGTTTTATAAAAGATGAATGTAGAACGATTGCTCCATCTTTTAATAAGTATTTTTCCATCGAAAAATAACTTAATAAATCACTATTTATCTCTATTTTTTCGAAATATCTCTTTAATAGTACAATTTCTGCGCTATTTTCTCCCACTTCTTTATACAAAGCACAGGGCTCTTTTGTAATTAAATTAAAGAAAATCCTATATTCATATAAATCATCCTCACTTTTAAAAACAGACATCCTTTCATCGACAGTCATTACAAATTTGCAACGTAATGCATGAAATTCGTCTACAATAGAGATTTTGAAATTCACAGCATTTTCTTTCTCTTCATTACAGATATATTTTTCTATTTCTTTCCCTACACAAAACTCATTTTCGCTATTTATATTGAAATAAGTCTGCGCAATTTTTAATGGTATTTTTTTCATATTACTCCCTCAAATAAATAGAACCCACAAATGTGGGTTCTATAAATATATTAAATTATGCACTGAATGGCTGTGTTGTTGTTGAACCTGATTTTGTATTTACATAAGCACCAAAACAGTAATTGTATTTTTTTGCTATATTAATGTTCATCTCACCATTTCCATTAAACGGATATACCATACCCCAAGATGGATCTGAACTAGAACTAAAAGTTGAGCCTGATGGTATCAAAGTTCCACACCCAAATTGTCTTGTAGTAAATACATTTTCAACACGGGCACCTGCTGGTGTCGCTCCATTTTTAGTATGATATTCATTACTCTCTGAAGACGAGTATTTTAAGTGTTTTTTATTCCATGGTAAATCATAATGATTAGGATTTACACAGTTCATACCAGCCTTATTATCTGTTATAATCTGTTCACAAGATGCTATAAATTGATTAGCTGCAAATTCATCAAAAATTGCTACTGGTTTTTCATATTTTATTTTCATATATTACCCCCACTATTAACTCTAAAAATTCACATTCCAAAATTTTATAAACCTACTCCCTCGTTTATTAAGTCACAAATTGATAGAATTAATTATTTTTTATATATTATAACATATTTTTTACATATTTTGCTTCAATTACATTATTTTATATAACAAAAAATTAAATTATTTTATATTTAAAACTTCACTCTAACTTTTCCCTTTCATCCTTTTCTCTCTCTCCTTCGCAACAATCTTAACAATAGAACTATTACTCAAATTATATTTTCTCGCCAAAACATTAGCAGTCATTCCTTTAACAACATAATCTTCAAATATATTTGAATTTCTATTTTTCTTTTTAACCTTTTCACTCACGGGCACATAAATATAACCCCCTGAGTATATATCCACAATCTCATCATATATTTCATCGCCAACTATATTATAAAGTGGCATCAAATCCGGTGGTATATCCCTTTCTGGTTTGTTATCTTTGTATTCGTTCATATTCCTTTCCTCCTAAAATTTATTTCTTATTTATATTGTAGTTTTTTTCTTATGAAAACTTCTACTCGTAATACTTCACTTTTTGTCATTTTATAAAGATTGAAGTATTTATATGACAATATTTCAAGAGAAAATTCTTTTGTAAAAGTATTTTAGATAATTACAAGTACTCTATAGTATCATTTAACCAAGAAAACAAATTAGTTTTCAAACAAGAAAGGAGGT
>ERZ827496.2152-NODE-2152-length-20533-cov-9.087167_pt1 | contig 20533 bp, 13 predicted proteins | sample MGYA00519769_ERZ827496 | MGnify/ENA primary metagenome ERZ827496 (study PRJEB31778, sample SAMEA3449327) | human gut metagenome | biome: human gut; feature: human-associated habitat; material: faeces | place: United Kingdom | collected 2010/2012 ...
CACGCAAAGGAAAGCACTTAATGTGCTTTCCGTCTTGCGCAGGACTGTAGAGCAGGAAAGTTCATATGCGCCGCCCGGCTCCCGCGGCTCTCAGGGGCATCTCTCATGCAAAAACTGTCGTGGGGTAAAGTCCAAGGTCAGTGGCGTTTTATACCGAGAAATCCAAAAAAGTTGAAAATTCATTACAAATTTGCGTTGACTTTAGGTAACTAAAGTTTCATACTCCTTTTCAACCACTGGGGGATGTGAACACGCACGGATCGTTCGCATCATGATTGAAGAGGATTTCTTAGACATGTTCACGCATCAGCTAAACATTATCAGCGTAGTAATTATCTGATGCGGGTTAGCACATACAGCTAGCCCGTACGATAACGGGCGGCTGATGAAGATGAGGGCCGTCGAGCGCAACCGACGGCCCTCATTTTTTATGTCTAGGAAGTTCTTTTTAGAGGAGGAAATGTAATGAACGGAGTTTTGCTCATGGTTGTGGCCGCGGCGGTGCTCGCCTGCGGCTATCTGGGCTACGGCCGCTGGCTGGCCAACAAGTGGGGCGTTGACAAAGAGGCCCTCACGCCGGCCAAGCGCATGAAGGACGGCAACAGCTTCTCGCCCGTCTCCGCCTTCACCGCGTTCTCGCACCAGTTCAGCTCGATCTGCGGTGCTGGTCCTGTTACGGGTACGATCGTCGCCATGGCCTTTGGCTGGCTGCCCGTCGTGCTCTGGGTCCTCGTCGGCGGCATCTTCTTTGGTGCAGTCCACGACTTTGGTGCTCTGTACGCTTCGATGAAGAACAACGGCAAGTCGCTCGCTCAGCTCATCGAGAAGTACATCGGCAAGACCGGCCGTCGCCTGTTCCTGCTGTTCTGCTGGCTGTTCTGCATCATCGTCATCGCCGCCTTCACCGACATGGTCTGCAAGACGTTCATGTTCACCCCGGCCGTTGACGCTTCTGGTGCTGCTACCGGTGCCATCGACTTCACCAAGTCCTATGCCGCCGGCTGCGCTGGTACCATCTCCATCCTGTTCACCTTCGTCGCTATCGCCTTTGGTTGGGCCCAGAAGAAGTTCAACCTTACCGGTGCTGCCGAGTTCGTCACCGGCGTGGTCCTCATGGTCCTCATGTTCGCCGTCGGTATGCAGTTCCCGGTCTACCTGGATAAGTTCCAGTGGTTCGCCGTCGTCATGGTCTACCTGGTCTTCGCTGGCGCTATGCCCATCCAGATGCTCAAGACCCCGCGTGACTACCTCACTTCCATCATGATGATCGTCATGATCGTCTGCGCTGTCCTCGGCATCGTCGTCTTGGGCGTCAACGGTCAGGCTACTATCACCGCTCCGGTCTTCACCGGCTTCTCCACTGCCTCCGGCATGATGTTCCCGGTCCTGTTCGTCTCCGTCGCTTGCGGTGCTCTCTCCGGTTTCCACAGCCTCGTTTCTTCCGGCACCTCTTCTAAGCAGGTCGAGAAGGAGCAGGACGCCGTCAAGGTCGGTTACGGCGCCATGATCGTCGAGTCCTTCGTTGGCATCCTTGCCATCATCGTCGCCGGCATCATGTTCTCCGACATGAATACCGCCGGTACCGGCGCCCTCAACGCCGGCGTCGCTTCCACCCCGTTCCAGATCTTCGCCGCCGGCATCTCCCGCGGTATGCAGGCCTTCGGTGTTGACGGCACGCTCGCTACCGTCTTTATGACCATGAACGTCTCCGCTCTGGCCCTGACCTCGCTCGACGCCGTCGCCCGCATCGCCCGCACTTCGTTCTCCGAGTTCTTTGCCCAGACCAACGATGCCCTGGCCATCGAGTCCAAGGCCGGCTACATGAAGGTCCTCGGCAACCCCTGGTTCGCCACGGTCGTTACCCTGCTTCCCGGTCTCGCCCTCGCTTTTGGTGGCTATGCCAACATCTGGCCGCTCTTTGGTGCTTCCAACCAGCTGCTCGGCGGCATGACCATGATCACCCTCGCCGTGTTCTGCAAGTGTACCGGCCGCAAGGGCTGGATGCTCTACGTGCCCGTCGCCTTCCTGCTCTGCTGCACCTTCACCTCGCTGGTCCAGAGCGCCATGGGCTGCATGGCCGCTGTCCAGGCTTACGGCTTCTTCGGCACCATCCCGGCTACCGCCACCACGGCCGCCGTCTCCGTCGCCGCCACCAAGGGCCTGCAGCTCGTCTTCGCCGTCCTGCTGATGGTCCTGGGCCTCATCGTCGCCGTCAACTGCCTCAAGGAGCTCTTCGGCAAGGAGGCCGGTTCCATGCCCGACGAGGAGCCCGAGTGGTCCGAGATGGGCAAGGCCGAGTACGGCCGCGCCGCTGCCGCTGAGGCTCCTGCCGACGCCGAGGCCGCCAAGGCTTAGTCGACCTGACGAGTTGAACGTCACATCTATATGACTCGGAAAGACCGGGTCCGCGACTTCGCGGGCTCGGTCCTTTTTTCATGCAAAAGCTGGTGACGCTCGAGTGTTCACGCAGATGTTTTGCGTGGATAAGGGCGTGCGTTGTACCATATAGACGTATATGTGTACATATGAAAGGGGCCCCGTGGCCAAGACGGTATATTCCGATAACCAAAATAATGTCGATGCCCTGGCTGAACGTCTGAGCAGCCAGACGTCGCTTTCTGCCGAGCGTGCCAAGCTGGTTGCCTACGACCTGCTCTGCCGCAAGGCGCTCAAGATTAAGTCGAGTGCGCTGGCGCAGATTTTCCGCTCCGTCGATAAGGAATGTGACACCAAGGCGATGCGCGATGAGCTTATCGCGGCAAAAATCGTGACAAAGATCGAGGGTAGCGGCATTAACGGGCGCCCGGCGTTCTATACCATCAATGCCGAGATCAGCGATGTCCAGGAACAACCTACCGAGTCCGTCGAAGACTTTGTCGTCGAGGATTCCGCTGACGTGCCTGCTGTGGAAGAAGTTGCTCCGCGCGAGCATGTCGATACCGATGAGTTGCTCGATGAGAACGTCGTGCGTGCCTTTACGGCCAAGGCAGGACGCGGCGGTTTTGGCGGAGGTGGCAAGCGCGATGCGCAGCGCCGCGCCCAGCAGGAGCGCTTCCGTCGCGCCGTTGCTCGAAAGGGCGAGACGGATGCCGAGGCTGTTGAGACCGAGGTTGCTGCCGAGTCGCAGAAGCCCACGAAGGAGCAAAAGCCCGTGGAGGCCCAAGAGCCCAAGCGCCGTCGCGGTGCTCACTTTAAGGCTGCACAGCAGGATGCCGCGCATGAGGTTGAAGAGCCTTCCGAGGTTGCAGACGATGCTGAGGAGTCTGCCAAGAGGGCTCCGGGTTCGTGCCGTCCCGGCCGCGGTTTTGCGGGACGCGCGTATCCCGTAAAGCATCAGGAGAAGGGCGAGCCGGCTTCGACCGCTCAGGCCGAGAAGGCCGAACAAACCGAGAAAACCGTTGAGCCGGTGGCTCGCGAGCAGCAGCCTTCCGAGTCGCAGCCTGCGGCTGACACCGAGGTCAAAGCTCAACAGTCCGCTGATAAGCAGGTGGGGGAGAGCGCCTCAAGCAAGCCCCGCCGCCGCCGTCATCGTGGCGGCCGTGGCTCAAATGCCGAAACCGTGGCCGAGAAGGCGACGCAAAACAAGGATGCGAAGGCTGAGACCCCGATGGAGCAGCCTAAGCGCCAGCCGGCGAAGGGGGGCAAGTCCGAACGTTCGCAAAAGAGCTCGTCCGCGCCAAAGCAAGAGCACAAAGCTCAGGTAGATTCCAAGCGCAAATCCCAGGCGCAGCCCAAACCGACTGCAAACGATGCGACCGCCCAGCAGCCTGAGCCGCCCGCTCATGGCGAGGTTTCGGCGTTTGCTCTGGCCCGTGTCCTGGGCAGGCAGCTGCTCAAGATCGTTCCCACGCCTACGGCGCTCTCCAAGATCAAGGAGCAGCAGACTCAAATTGTTAAGGTCGAGGGTAAGGACGGCAAAAAGGCTCCGCAGCGCACTCAGCACAACGAGATGTCCAACCGCAAGATTGCCGAGGAGATTGCGATCATCCAGGCTTGGATAGAGCAGAATCGCGGCGCCGACACGCCGGTCGCTTCGCGTCGCCAGCGCGCCTACCAGATTTTTAACGATGAGAAGGCCTTTGACGGCAAGCATGGCGAGCGCCTGATTCGGCGTATGACCGAAAAGGGCATCAGCATGCAGGCGATTAAGGTCGCCCCCAACCGCCCCGTGCACTTTACGGGTTTCTTTACGCTGGGCGCCGACAAGCCGTTCATTATGGTCGAGAACCTGGACACCTATGACGAGATCGTCAAGCTCCTGCGCGGCCGCAAGCACGCCAAGCTTTTTGGCACCAAGGTGGGTGGCGTGATCTTTGGCGGTGGCTGCAAGGCGAGCGTCTCGCATGCGTTGGACGATTATCTGGCCGAGATCGGCTATCGCTTTAACTATGTCTACTACGTGGGCGACATCGACCGAGAGGGTTCGCGCATTGTCGAGCAGGCCCGTAATGCCAATGTCGTTGAGATTCGCCTACATGCCGGTATGTATCGCGCCATGCTCGCCGAGCACAAGCGTCGCGTGAAGGCCGGCGGAGAGTGCGAGCCCGCGGCTGCCAACCAGGGCGTGCCGCAGAACCTAGCGGCGACGATCAAAGATTTGCCTATGGTCACGCGTGTGCAGTTCCGCAACGTGCTGCGCGAGGGCGGGCGCATTCCACAGGAGATTCTGATGACCGCCGACTATCGGGATAGCGACTCGGGAAGCTTCGACCGCATGCTGAACAACTAGGGACGTGTGGCCCCGGCGGGCCGGGTATTAAGTTTGCTGCTCTACAGTCCTGCGCAAGACGAAGGCCACATTAAGTGGCCTTCTTTGCGTGCGGAACTCGCGACAAACTTAATACCCGGCCCGCCGGGGCCACACGGCACTTTGTAGAAAGCGGCTCGCTTTTCGGAACTGGGCTGATATTTTTTAGATGTAAGTCGCTCTTGGTCCTCGTGGGCTTGGGGCGCCTGTCTTTTGAAGATAGATTTTGGGACATGCCTGAAAAACTGCCTTTATCTTCTCGTGTTGGACGAGAAGTTGTGTTGCCTTGCGGGTTCGAATCCCTCCGCTTGCTCACAAGAAAAGCCTCCCGATCGGCTATGCGTTCGAGAGGCTGGTTTCTTTGGCTGGGACGGAGGGATTCGAACCCCCAACAGCCGGCACCAAAAACCGGAGTTCTACCGTTGAACTACGTCCCAATGTGTGGTGTTGCCCAAAAGCAACTCGTCTAGTTTACCTAATCTGCGAGGGCATCGCAAACGCCATCGAGCAGGCGTACGGCGAGTGTCTGCGCATCACTTGCGGTGAAGGTTCCGTTGTAACGCGTCATGCCCGTGAGCTCAATGCGGATGCGCGCAGGTTTTTGTTGCGCGGCGACATTGGCGGTGCGGATGCGCTGTGCCAGGTTGTGACACTCGGCAAGGGCGATCGTGGCGCGCGGCGCTGCACCTGCGGGCAGCTCATCGCTTGCGATCTCGAGTACCAGATCAACGTCGGTCGGAACCTCGGAATCGCAAAGCATCATGCCGCTGTTGTCGGTCGTTGCCGTGGCGATATTCCACATGCGCGACGCAACACTGCGTGCGATGGGGTCCTCGCCGATAACGGCAATCTGGAAGCGCTCGAGCACGTTGGCGGCGCGAGCAAAACCGATGCGGGACTCGGCTTCGGTGACCGAGGGCTTGCCCTCCCACACATGGTGCAGGCGGTTGATGTAGGCGTAGGTGTCCTGGAAGGCCATGCCGTCGGCAAACAGGCCGACATTTTCCTGGAACTGCTGCAGGGCGGCCTCGGTATGCGGACCAAAGTAGCCGTCGTCTTCGCCACAGGCAAAGCCCAAAACGTTGAGAGCGCGCTGCAGGGCCTGCACATCGGCGCCATGGAAATTGGGCATGCGCAGATAGAGAGTGCGGTCGCCCAGTTTATACGAGGCGTCTACCAGGGCACTCCAACAGGGGATATCGACGGCACAGCCAGCGGCAAGGCCACTATCGAGCCTAAAGGTGCCAACAGCCTGTTCGGTGGTGGTGCCAAAGCGCTTGTCGGCAACCTCGGTGTCATCGATTGTATAGCCGAGCTGCAGAAGGCGGGACTGGACGTCCTCGACGGCTGCTCCCTGCATGCCCGTTGTAATAGGTTCCATGAGCGAACCCCTTTCGGCGTACCATTCGTACTATTTGAGCGTGTGTCGGATAGACAACGCAAAGGGATGCATAAACATGCACTCAACAGTGTAGCAAGTTGTGCCTAAATACGCTGCTGACAGGTTTTATAACCCCCGTTAGTTAAGGCGCTCCACAAAGAAATCTGCCATGGAGAGGAACAGCTCGCGTGCGTGCGGATCAAGCTCAACGTTCTCGATGGCCGCTTTGGCCTTAGCGGTCAGGTCGAGCGCGTAAGCGTGGGCGTAATCGATGGAGCCGGTTTCCTGGAAGATCTCCACGGCGTGTGCGAGCAGCGTGGGATCATCGGTGCCCGAGGAAAGAATCGCCTCGACCTCGTCGTGGTGGCGCTCATCAGAGAGGGCGTGTACGGCGACAAGCGTGCGCTTGCCCTCGGTGATGTCGGTGCGGAAGTCCTTGTTGGCGGCTTCCTTAGTGCCGACAAGGTTGAGCAGGTCGTCCTGAATCTGAAAGGCAAGGCCCGTGTGCAGGCCAAAGGCGCGCAGCGCTTCGACTTGCTCATCGCTGCCGCCGCCGATAATGGCTCCAGCGGCAAGCGGCGTGGCTCCGCTGTAAAACGCGGTCTTGTGCGTCGCCATGTCCAGGTAGTCATCAACCGAGATATCAAAGCGCCCGTCACGGACCCAACCCAGGTCGAGCGCTTGGCCCTCGATGGTGCGGACGATCATCTCGGTAAGCTCGTGGAGCACGCGCAGCTTCACGTCGGACTCCAGCGTGGGGTCGTCGAGAACCGTCTTGGTGACCATGGTGAGCGCCAGGTCGCCACAATTGATGGCAAGGCCCGTGCCCTCGGTAAGGTGCATGCAGGGCTTGCCTCGACGAAGCTGTCCGTTGTCGGCGATGTCGTCGTGGATCAGCGCGCCCGACTGAAAATGCTCGATGGCTGCCGCGGCGCTGCGGGCGCTCTCAAAGCTACCACCCACTGCGGTTGCGGCGAGCATGCAGATAAGCGGGCGGTGGCGCTTGCCGGCGTTGGCCGTAAAAGCCGAGAGCGGCGCGTACAGGTAGCGCTCGATATCGGCAGAGGTCGCCTGTCCGTCAAAGAACGTGGCCAGATAGTCGTTAATCTGGCCAAAGTGTTGGGCTAAAAAGCTGGTAAACGGACTGGACACGGGTTCTCGCATTCTTTCTGAGGTTGCATTGGTGCAATATGCAGACAACATATTGCCACATCAGGGCGTTTGGCGCGGCAGCTTTGGCGATTTAGGACAACGGGCGTGCGTTTGATGGAGCGCGCCTAAATCAGCCTAAAATGCTCGAGCGCCGCAACGACACCGTCGTGATCGACGGTGTCGGTCACGTAATCGGCCTTATCCTTGAGATAGTCCGGCGCATTGCCCATGGCGATACCGACATCGACGGCGTTCATCAGCGAGACGTCATTGCTGGCGTCGCCGATGCCGTATACGGTTCCGTGGTGGGGATCGAGGGCATCGAGTACAGACTGGATGCCCCCGCGCTTCGTGCATTCGCGGGGCGAGATTTCGGTTACCTCGAGTTCGAGCTCGTTAAAGCACAGCAGCGGCTCAAGTGCCTTATCTTGGGCGATGCGGTTGGCGAGCGATGTAGACATCAAGATCTTGTAGACACTGTAATGTTGCAGCTGCGTGACTGCGTCGCCCAGGGTGCGCGCGTATCCGGGGGCATCGGGGGCATCGGCACTCATGCGCACGACGCCGTTGAGGCCCTCAAAGCGGATGGCCTCGCCCGATTGCTCAAGGTAGGGGGCAAGACGCTGCAGCATACTGGGCGTCATCGACAGATCGCGAATTGCGTGTCCGTTGATCTCGGCGTAACCGCCCGCAAGACAGACGATGCCGGTCCAGGGCAGCTCAAGAAGTTTGGGGTGGATGCAGCTCAGGGTGCGTCCCGTGCAGATAAAGGCCATGTTGCCGTTGGCGACAAACTCGCGGATGGCCTGCGAGACCGCCTCGTTGGGGTAGGGGGAGAGGTCCCGCTCGTCTTCGGGAAGGTCTTGGGCGAGCCTGGGGTCTTGCCAGGCGAGCGTTCCGTCGATATCGAAGAAGCAAATATCGCCGCGCTTATGGGCTGCGCTGGCGGCGGGGGAGGCCGAGGCGGTGGGCACAAATTCCGGCTCGAGGCCCATGATCTGGTCAAAATGCTCTTTAACGCGGGGAACGGAGATGCCGATGATCACCTGGGCGGTCTTGTCCGTAATGATGAGGCCCTTGGCGCCCACCGCGACAAACGACGCGTTATCTGCAACGATGGAAGGGTCTGCGACCTCGACGCGCAGGCGCGTGGCGCAGTTGGTTGCGCCCACAATATTGCCAACGCCACCTAAAAGCTGAATTACCCGCTCAGCGAGGACGTGATCTTGATCGGATCGACTATTGACCTCGTCATTGGGAGATTGCTCTTTGGCAAAGCCGCTTTCCGTTAAACGATCGATTGCCGCGCGATTGGCAACATGATCCTCGCGGCCCGGCGTCTTAAGGTCATAGACCAAGATGAGTGCTCGAAAACTAACAAAAAAGATGAGGCTAAAGGCAAGGCCGATACCGAGCGCCAAAAGATAGGCACCGGCATGCGTGCGCATGAGCGGAATAAAGTTGAAGGCTGCCATCTCAATCAGGCCGCCCGAGAAGATGCCGACGATGCCAAAGAGATTCATGGTTGTGGCAAGGCAAGACGATAAGACGGCGTAGAGCAAAAAGAGCCCGGGGTGGGTGAACATAAAGAGAAACTCGAGTGGCTCGGTAACGCCGCAAACCACCGAGGCGACGATGGCGGGCAAAAGGATGACCTTAAGGCCGGCGCGGCGCTCTGGTTTTGCGGTGGAGTAGAACGCGGCTGCGATGGCGGGAAGGCCAAAGAGCTTGACCCAGCCGGTGGCGGTAAAACCGGCCCACGGCGCAAGTTCATTAAGGGGGCGCGTGCTATGGGAGAGGATGGGGAGCAAGCTGCTCCACGTGGCGTAGATGCCGTCGTTAATGACCAGGTTGTCGTAGTAGATCGGCATGTAGAGCAGGTGGTGCAGCCCCATGGGCTCGAGCGCTCGCTCCAAAAGCACAAAGATGCCCACGCCAAAGGGGCCGACGCTCGTAAGTGCATGGCGCAGCGTTTCGGTCATTGCGTATACGGAGGGCACGATGGCGGCCGAGATAGCGGCAAGGGCAAACACGGCAAAAAAGCTGATGAGGTAGACCAGCGAGGAGCCCGAGAAGGTGCCGAGCCAATCGGGAACCTTGGCATCGTAGAAGCGGTCATGGATGGCGACGACGGTTGCCGATACCGCCAGCGGGCCGATAATGCCGGTGTCGAGCGTCTTGATGCCGTCGATGATGGTGATGCCGCTAGCGGAGGTCAAAGACGACGGGTACTCAAGTCCAAGGTTGTCTCCGCTCAGCTTAATGATCTCGCTCAAAAAGAAGCAGTAGGCAAAATAGGCGACGAGAGCCTCGAGGCAGCAACGAGCCGGTTGTTTTTGGGCAAGACCGATGGGCAGCGCTACGGCAAAAAGGAGCGGGAGGCGTTTAAAGACCGTCCACGAGCCGCGCTGGATGATAGCCCAGAAAACGTACCAAGGGGTTCCGTATACGGCGAGATCGCCGACGATGTCCGCAGTCGTTGCGAGAGCGGAGACGCCGACCATGAGGCCTGATATAGAAAACAGCATGGCGGGCGCGAACATTGCCCCGCCAAAGCGTTGGATTTTTTGCAGCATGTTCTGCCTTCCGAATATCGAGGCGCGTTGCGCGTGGGGAAACGTTTAAACAATGGATTCATTGTAGAGGACCAGACGAGTGTCGTACCGGCAGTTTTGAGCGAAACCGATTTGGGCATGACAGAAACCGTCAACGGCTAAATCCTGTCGCTTCACCGATATTCGGTTTAAACAACTTTAAGAAATGCTATCGTGCCTAGCCGGAAATGAATAATGTAGAGGTGAAACAATGCCAAAAGCGATATACGAAGGAATCTACCGAGAAATACGCTCGCGCATCATTAATGGGACCTATGCGTTTCAGGAGATGCTGCCAACCGAAGCCGAGCTGACCGCGGAATTTGGCTGCACGCGCAATACCGTCCGCCGCGCTTTGAGCATGCTGGCCGACGGGATGTTTGTGCAGCCCATACACGGCAAGGGCGTGCGCGTTATTTGGCTTAAGGGCGAAACCGACATGTTGGGCGCACTCGAAGAGGTTGAGTCGTTTGGCGAGTTTGCAAAGCGCAACAATGCCGTTGCATCGACGGACGTTAAGTCTTTCGAACATCTGGTTTGCACCGAGCAACTCTCTCGTCACCTGGGCTTTAAGGTGGGCGAGGAGTTGATTCGCGTAGTGCGTGTCCGAAGCCTCAACGGCAACGCGCGCCAAGTGGACCATGGCTATTTTTTGGCGTCGATCGCCAAGGGCCTGACTCCCGAGATCGCGGCAGATTCTATTTACGGCTATCTGGAGCACAAGCGCGGTGTCAAAGTGATGGCGAGCCGTCGTACGGTGAGTGTCGAGCTCGCCAACGATGAGGACTGCAGCTATCTTGACCTCGGCAAATACAACTGCGTTGCCGTCATGGAGAGTCAGTCGTACACCTCGGATGGCATCTTGTTTGAGGTGACGCACACTCGCACACACCCCGAGATCTTCCATTACCGCGTCAATTCCAAGCGATAGCCGGCTAGCTCGCAGCCTGACGAGACTCATGGCCTCAAAGAGAAAACGCCCGGTCAAACCGACGGTACATCGGCTTGACCGGGCGTTTTCTCTGCATTAGATAACAAATAATTGTTTATACAAAACTTGTCAAGTATCAAGTTGAAATTACCGTTCACCGAAGTTTTTCTACCGCTCTAGTAATACTTGTTCAAACAACTAGCCAAATGGCGTATCGTTCAAATCAGCAAAAGGGGCAAAGTCCCCGAGCCAATCTCCGAAGGCGGCGGCAAAGGGTGCCGCCACGGTGTGAAAGGGTGGATTGTAATGAAGAACGAAATGAGCAGAAGGCAGTTCCTGGGCTTTGCTGGTTCCGCGGCTGCAGTTCTTGGTCTGGGCCTCGTGGGTTGCGGTGGTTCTGCCGGCTCCGGCTCCTCTGCTTCTGGTGACGCTGCCGAGGTCTACTTCCTCCAATTCAAGCCCGAGGTCGACAAGGAGTGGAAGGAGATCGCCAAGGCCTATAAGAAGGAGAAGGGCGTCGAGGTCAAGATCGTGACCGCCGCTTCCAACACCTACGAGGAGAAGCTTAAGTCCGAGATGTCCAAGAGCTCCGCTCCGACCCTGTTCCAGGTCAACGGCCCCACCGGTCTTAAGAACTGGAAGGATTACTGCGCCGACCTGTCCGATACCAAGCTCCGCGGTGAGCTCATTGACGACTCCCTGGCTCTGCAGTCCGACGGCAAGGATGTGTGCATCGACTGGGTCCAGGAGAGCTTCGGCATCATCTACAACAAGCAGCTGCTCGAGAAGGCTGGCTACAAGGCCGAGGACATCAACTCCTTCGACAAGCTGAAGGCTTGTGCCGACGACATCCAGGCCCGCAAGGACGAGCTTGGTGTCGAGGGTGCCTTCACTTCCGCCGGCATGGACGACTCCTCCAGCTGGCGCTACACCACCCACCTTGCCAACATGCCGCTCTACTACGAGTTTGAGAAGGAGCACAACCAGGAGGACGACGAGATCAAGGGTGAGTTCCTCGACAACTACAAGCAGATCTTCGACCTGTACATCACCGACTCCACCTGCGATCCTTCGCAGCTTGCTTCCAAGACCGGCGACGACGCCACCAACGAGTTCGCAACCGGCAAGGCCGTCTTCTACCAGAACGGCTCTTGGGCCTACTCTGACCTCGTCAAGGCCGGCATGACCGACGATCAGATTGGCATGATGCCGATCTACATCGGTGTCGACGGCGAGGAGAACCAGGGCCTGTGCTCCGGCGGCGAGAACTACTGGTGCGTCAGCTCCCAGGCTTCCGAGGATGCCCAGAAGGCCACCGAGGACTTCATGTATTGGTGCGTCACCGCTGACACCCCGACCAGCATCATCGCCGACAAGATGGGTCTGACCGCTCCGTTCAAGAGCGCCAAGGAGACCACCAACGTCTTCTCGCAGCAGGCCGTTGCCATGGCCAAGGACGGCAAGAAGACCGTCGCTTGGGACTTCGTCTACATTCCCTCCGAGGAGTGGAAGAAGAACCTCAAGCAGGCTCTGATTGCCTACGCTGCCGATAACAGCAAGTGGGACGGCGTCAAGAACGCCTTCGTCGATGGCTGGAAGACCGAGAAGGCCGCTTCCGAGTAAGCAGTTGCTGCCCAAGCTATCTGATTAGCGACAGGGGGGCGGGCAGACGTTGGTTTGCCCGCCCCCTGCATATTGAAAGGACCCTTTTATGGGCAAAGCACTCAAGCGCTGGTGGCCGCTCTTTATGCTGCCCACGTGCCTGGCGTTTATGATCGGGTTCGTGATCCCTTTTATCCAGGGCTTCTATCTCTCGTTCTGCCAGTTTATTATCATTAGTAACGCGCACTTTGTCGGTATCGAGAACTACGTGCGCGCGCTGTCCGATCCGCAGTTCTCCACGTCGTTCTTCTTTACCGTGGCGTTTGCCTTCCTGTCGACGGTGCTCATCAACGTGATCGCCCTGGCCATTGCGCAGGCGCTCACCCGCAAGGCGCTCAAAGGCACCAACATCTTCCGTACGATCTTCTTTATGCCTAACCTGATCGGCGGCATCGTGCTGGGCTACATTTGGCAGATTCTGATCAACTGCCTGCTCTCCAACGTGGGCGCCCAGCTCATCGCTCTTAACTCTGCTGCTGGCTTCTGGGGCCTTATCATCCTGACCCTGTGGCAGCAGGTCGGCTACATGATGATCATCTACATCGCTGGTCTGCAGTCCATTCCGTCCGATTACATCGAGGCCGCCAAGGTCGACGGCGCTACGGCATGGCAGACGTTTTGGAAGGTTAAGATCCCTAACCTGATGCCGACCATCACCATCTGCCTGTTCCTGTCCATCACCAACGGCTTTAAGCTGTTCGACCAGAACCTCGCCCTTACCGGCGGCGCCCCCGCGCACTCCACCGAGATGCTCGCCCTGAACATCTACAACACGTTCTATTCGCGTGCCGGTATCGCATGGCAGGGCATTGGTCAGGCCAAGGCGGTTATCTTCTGCATCCTGGTCGTGGCCATCTCCATGATCCAGCTTAAGGCCACGAGGTCCAAGGAGGTGCAGCAGTAATGAAACGCGATAAGGTTATCAACCGCGCGCTCTCGATTTTCTTTACGATCCTGTCGCTCGCGTGGATCTACCCCGTGTTCATGATTGCGCTTAATTCTTTTAAGAAAGCGACCGCAATCAGCACCACCACGGCATTCGATCTGCTCACGCCCGAGACGTTCAACGGCCTCGCAAACTACATGCACGCCCTTAACGAGCAGGGCTTTGCCTCGGCATTTATGTACTCGCTCATCATCACGGTCACGTCGGTCGTGCTGATCTTGGTGTGCTGCTCCATGTGCGCTTGGTACGTGGTTCGTGTCAACAACAAGATCTCGAACTTCTTCTATTACCTGTTCGTGTTCTCGATGGTCGTGCCGTTCCAGATGCTCATGTTCACGCTGTCCAATTTGGCGGACCGCATCGGCTTCAACACGCCGTTCAACATCTGCTTTATCTACCTCGGCTTTGGCGCGGGCCTGGCGGTCTTTATGTTCGCCGGTTTTGTAAAGAACATCCCGCTCGAGATCGAGGAGGCGGCCATGATTGATGGCTGCAACCCGGTCCAGGTGTTCTTTAAGATCGTCCTTCCCATCATGAAGCCCACCTATCTTTCGGTCGGCATCCTCGAGACCATGTGGGTCTGGAACGACTATCTGCTGCCCTACCTTACGCTCGACTCCACCAAGTACAAGACCATTCCTATCTTGATCCAGTACTTCCGCGGCGGCTACGGCCACGTCGAGCTCGGCCCCATGATGGCCTGCATCATGATGGTCGTTATCCCCATCGTTATCATGTACATCCTCTGTCAGAAGTACATCATCGACGGCGTGGTGGCAGGTGCCGTCAAGGGCTGATGCCGTAACTGTTTTGCAAGTTTCTGCGGCGCCCCTCAGCGCGGCGCCGCATATCGAAAGGTAGAGACATGGCCGAGATCGTTCTCAAACATGTTCAGAAGGTGTATCCCAACAACGAGTCAAAAAAGAAGGGCTTCTTTGGCAAAAAGAAGAAGACCGAGGAGAAGAAGCACAACCTCAAGGTTACCGAGGACGGTGTGCTCGCTGTAGAGGACTTCAACCTCACCGTTCACGACCAGGAGTTCGTCGTCCTCGTTGGCCCCTCTGGCTGCGGTAAGTCCACGACGATGCGCATGGTCGCCGGCCTGGAGGACATTACCTCGGGCGATGTGCTCATCGACGGCAAGCGTGTCAACGACGTGGCGCCCAAGGACCGCGACATCGCCATGGTGTTCCAGAGCTACGCTCTGTATCCCAATATGACGGTGTACGAGAACATGGCATTTACGCTCGAGCTCAAGAAGGTTCCCAAGGACGAGATCGACCGCAAGGTTCGCTCTGCTGCCGAGATTCTGGGCATTACCGAGTACCTCGACCGTAAGCCCAAGGCACTCTCCGGCGGCCAGCGCCAGCGTGTCGCTATCGGCCGCGCCATCGTGCGTGACCCCAAGGTCTTCCTGATGGACGAGCCGCTGTCCAACCTGGACGCCAAGCTTCGTAACCAGATGCGTGCCGAGCTCATTAAGCTGCGCCACGAGATCAAGGGCACGTTCATTTATGTTACTCACGACCAGACCGAGGCCATGACCCTTGGCGACCGTATCGTGGTCATGAAGGACGGCGTCGTCCAGCAGATCGCCACGCCGCAGGAGGTTTTCAACCATCCCGCGAACATCTTCGTCGCCGGCTTCATCGGCGTGCCGCAGATGAACTTCTTCGATGCCCAGCTGGTGCGCTCGGGCAACGGCTTTACCGTCAAGACCGAGGATATGAACGTGGCACTCGCCCCCGAGACTTGCGCTCAACTTGCCCTCAACTGGGACGGCGGCGACGTGAAGGAGATTACGGCCGGCGTGCGTCCCGAGCAGATCCTGCTTGCTGACAAGGGCGAGGAGGGCGCGCTCCAGGGTACCGTCGAGGTGACCGAGCTCATGGGCTCGACCGAGCATGTCCACGTGACCGCTCCCGACGGCCAGTTTGTTCTGATTATCCCCGTCGTCGACCTCGAGGCCAAGGGCGCGCTCAAGGCTGGCGACACCATCTGGTTCAAGTTCGAGAAGAACGCGACCCACCTCTTCGATAAGGTCTCTGGCAAGAACCTTATCTAGGCCCGGTGCATCCAGGCCCTCCCTTTGGACGACTGCGGTATTGCCATCCTTTTGCCGCGGTCACATATAAGGCTCCCCTCCCGTCCACTGGGCGAGAGGGGAGCCTTTCTTTGTGTTGGGGTTGTCTGTAGGTTTGTTTGTCTCGAACTGTAACAGGTAGAGGGCCAAATTGAGCCTAGATGTTACAGATTGAGACAGCGTCGAGCTGCCTGTCCTTCCGTCTTGATCTGTAACAGGTAGACTCAATTTTGTCGGCTAGATGTTACAGGTCGAGATTTTTGGTCGAGGCAGGTCACGGACAACACAGGGGCACAAAAAACGGAGCCGTGTTGCCACGACTCCGTTTCTCAAGAGGATGGGTAAGGGAAGCGAAATTAGTTCAGGTGCCAGATCTCGTCGTTGTACTGGGAGATGGTGCGGTCGGACGAGAAGGTGCCGGCGTTGGCAATATTGATGAGCGTCTTGCGCATCCAGGTGTCCTGGTCCTCATAGTCGGCCAGCACGCGCTCCTTGGTCTGGATGTACTCCTCGATGTCGAGCAGGGCCATAAACCAGTCCTTGCCCTTAATGTCGTCGTGCAGGCGCTGCAGGCGCTCGGCGTTGCCGGTCGCCATAAAGGCGGGGTTGGTGATAAAGTCCACCAGCAGCTTGATACCGGGCTTGCGGTAGAGCACACCGGCGTCATAGGTGCCGTCGGCATAGAGCTGCTCGACCTGTTTGGACGAGGCACCAAAGGTATAGATGTTCTCGTCGCCCACGAGCTCGGCAATCTCCACGTTGGCGCCGTCGAGCGTGCACAGGGTTAGGGCGCCGTTGAGCATGAACTTCATGTTGGATGTGCCGCTCGCCTCCTTGGAGGCCAGGCTGATCTGCTCGGAGATATCAGCGGCGGGGATCACGCGCTCGGCGGCGGTGACGTTGTAGTTCTCGATCATGACAACCTGCAGGTAGGGAGCTACGTCGGGGTCGTTTGCAATCCACTGCGACAGCGTCAAGATCAGATGGATGATGTCCTGCGCGATAGTGTAGGCAGGCGCCGCCTTGCCGCCAAAGATGATGGTGACGGGGTGCTTAGGTCTGTTGCCGTTCTTGATATCGAGGTACTTCCAGATGATGTAGAGCGCGAGCATCTGCTGGCGCTTGTACTCGTGGATGCGCTTGACCTGGACGTCGATGATGGCGTTGGAGGGAATGGTCACGCCCTGCTCGAGCGCCATGAACTGGCGCATGATGGCCTTGGCCTCGACCTTGGTGGCGGCCAGGCGCTCAAGAACGTCCTTGTCGTCGGCGAACTTGGCGAGTTTGCTCAGATCGCCGGTGCTGCGCCAGTCGGTGCCGATCACATCGTCGAGCAGGCTGGCGAGCGCGGGGTTGGCCCCATGGATCCAGCGGCGGAAGGTGATGCCGTTGGTCTTGTTGGAGAACTTTTCGGGATAGATCTCGTAGAACGGATGAAGCTCGGTGTCCTCCAGGATCTTGGTGTGGAGGGCGGCTACGCCGTTGATGGAGAAGCCAAAGTGGATGTCCATGTGGGCCATGTGGACGGTATCGTGTTCGTCGATGATGGCGACGCGCGGGTCATCGTGCTCGGCCTTCGCGATCTCATCGAGCTTGACGATAATGTCGGCGATGGCAGGGGAGACCTTCTGCAGGCTGGCGAGCGGCCACTTCTCGAGCGCCTCGGCAAGAATCGTGTGGTTAGTGTAGGCGACCATGGAGCGTACGATGGTCACGGCCTCGTCAAACTCGATGCCATGCTCGGTGGTGAGCAAGCGAATGAGCTCGGGGATGACCATGGTGGGGTGCGTGTCGTTAATTTGGACCACGGCATAGTCGGCCAGATCGTGCAGGTTGCTGCCGCGCTCGACGGCCTCGTCGATCAGGAGCTGGGCGGCGTTGCTCACCATGAAGTACTCCTGATAGATGCGAAGTAGGCGGCCCTGCTCGTCGGAATCGTCGGGGTAGAGGAACAAGGTGAGGTTCTTGGCGATCTCGGTCTTGTCGAAGTCGATGGAGCTGCCGGGGACCAGGCCGTCGTCGACGCTCGCCAGGTCGAACAGGCGCAGGCGGTTCTTGGTGGGCTGGCCGTAACCGGGCACATCGATGTTGACGAGCTTGGAAGTAACGGCAAAATCGCCGAACTCGACGGTGTAGGAGCGGTCATCGTCGACTAGGATGTCCTGCTCACCGAGCCACTCGTCGGGGACGGCCTTCTGCTGGTTGTCGACAAAGCGCTGACGGAACAGACCGTAGTGATAGTTGAGGCCCACGCCATCGCCGGTCAAGCCCAGCGTGGCGATGGAATCCAGGAAGCATGCGGCCAAGCGGCCCAGGCCGCCGTTGCCGAGTGACGGCTCGACCTCGAATTCCTCGATCTTGTTGAGGTCGTGGCCTGCGGCGGTGAGCTGGTCCTTAACCTCGTCGTAGATGCCGAGGTCGATCATGTTGTTGATGAGCAGCTTGCCGATCAAAAATTCGGCGGAAATGTAATAGAGCTTTTTCTTGCCGTTGTTGAGCGGGCGGGCGGCGGAGCGCTCCTGCACGAGTTTGACCAGCAGCTTGTAAATGCGACGGTCGTCGAGCTGCTCGAGCGAGGTGCCAAAAGACTGCTCGGCGAGTTCCATGAGGTTAATTTGGGGCATGTTTTCTCCTGTGATGGGTTGTTTCATGTCTGCAATTCATAAGAAGCCCGCGCGAGGGGATTGGGGTGGCCTCGCGCGGGAAAAGCAAGCGCGTCCGCACGGTGGGGAGGGGTCGGGCGCGGTGGCTCCTATTGAGGAAGCTCGATTTCGGCTTCCGACGGGATGCGGAAGTAGGTCTCGGTCCAGTCGGTGAGTTTGTGCTCGAGCTCGCGGGTGATGGCGCCGTCGAGCATGCGCCAGGTCCAGTTGCCGCCCAGCGTGGCAGGGGTGTTGATGCGCGCCTCGTTGCCCAAGTTGAGCAGGTCCTGCATGGTGTAGATGCACGTGTCGCTCACGCTGGCGGCGATGGTGCGATTGAGTGCATCTGCCATGGGTTCGCCGGCCTGCTGATGGGTGTACAGGGCTGCCTGCTCGCGCTGACGCGGGGTGGCCGTTCCCTCAAACCAACCGCGCGCCGTCTCGTTGTCGTGGGTGCCCACATAGGCGACGGTGTTGGCGATGTAGTTATGCGGCAGGTAGTACGAGTTGGTGCCCTCAAAGGCAAACTGCAGGATCTTCATGCCGGGGAAGCCCGAGTTGTCGCGCATTTCGATGACGCCGGGGGTGAGGAAGCCCAGGTCCTCGGCGATGATGGGCAGCGTGCCGAGCTTTTCCTCGAGCGTCTTGAAGAACTTGAGGCCGGGGCCCTGCGTCCACGAACCGTAGGACGAATCGGGTGAGGAGAACGGCACTTCCCAATAGGCCTCGAAGCCGCGGAAGTGATCCAGGCGGATGACATCGTACATGTTGAGGGCGGCGCGGATGCGGCCCTCCCACCAGGAGAAACCGTCGGCTTCCATGGCGTCCCAGTCGTAGATGGGATTTCCCCAGTACTGGCCGGTGGCCGAGAACTGGTCGGGCGGCGTGCCGGCGACACTTACGGGATTACCGGCGGCGTCGATCTTAAAGAGCTCGGGTGTGGCCCACATCTCGACGGAGTCGCGCGAGACATAGATGGGCAGGTCGCCGATGATGAGGATGTCGCGCTCGTTGGCATAGGCCTTGAGGCGGCTCCACTGACGATCGAAGAAGTACTGCGTCATCTGGTGGTAGAGCATGCGCGCGGGATGGGCGGCACAGACCTTGGCAGAAGCCTCGCCGCGGGTACGGAGCTCTGCGGGCCACTCCCAAAATGCCTTGAGACCGCACTCCTCCTTGACGGTCATGAACTCGCAGTAGGGGATGAGCCAGTCTTCGTTGGTTTGGACAAAGTCGTCGAAGTCGGCCGGCTTGTCGGCGGCAAAGCGCTCGGCGGCGCGGTCGAGAATCTGACGACGGCCACCAAAGATGGCGCCATAGTCGACATTGCTGGGGTCGGAGCCCAGGTACACGCCGTCGATATCGCGCTGCTCCAGATAGCCGGCCTCGATAAGCTCGGCAAAGTCGATGAAGTTGGGGTTGCCCGCACGGGCCGAGAACGACTGATAGGGCGAGTCGCCATAGCTCGTCGTCGTAAGGGGCAGAATCTGCCAGTAATGTTGTTTGCACGAGGCGAGGAAATCGACAAAGTCGTAGGCATTCCAGCCAAAGCCGCCGATACCGTACGGTCCGGGCAGAGACGAGATGGGCATGAGAACACCGCTTGCACGCTCCATGGATGTGCTCACCGTCCTTTTGAATAAGGGGCTGCGCCGTAGATGGATAGACGGCTCGTCCCGAGTTTCCATTTCTATTGTCCCTATTGTAGAACATGTTGTTTAAACATGTATAGAGAGAATGAAAAAGTTGCCGACTTTCGGTGAATGGTAGTGCGCCATAGACGATATGAGTTGAACATTGGGAGCTCCTCCCCTTGCGGCTCTTTTGTGGGTCGGGCGACAATGGTCGTCGTCATTAAAGACCGGCTGCCAGCCAGGTTGCAACAATGCAAGAAGGGTTCACATTCAGTTGGCCGTTGACACAAACAATCGCGCGAAGACCTCGTCTTCTTCGGTAAGTCCAGGCGCGGCAAGACGCGCATGGCAGTCGCCCTCACGATGCGCGCGGTCGCCGCGGACATGTCGGTCAGGTTCTGGCAGACCGCGCAGCTGGTTCTCGAGCTCGGCAACGCGAAGCGCAAGGGAACGCTGTCGAAACTGTTGAACGACGTGTCGCCCGCGAGGCTGCTCGTGCTCGACGAGTTCGTCTACGTCCTCTGCGACGTAGACGGTGCGAGGGTTCTCTACCAGGTCATTTCCGTCCATGTAGTGCTCGTAGGCCGCGGCGTCGTCGGGCTCGTCGAAGGAGAGGGACTCCGTCCAGTCCCAGTAGGCCCCCGTCCAGGCGCCCCTGCGCCTGCCGGCCGGCGTCGTCTCGTCGAAGACGAGGCCGTGGCGCAGCAGTGTTAGCGTCAATCTATTTTTCACCAGTTTCGCTAAACAGGCGCGCCGTTCGC
>ERZ827496.2162-NODE-2162-length-20474-cov-18.492434_pt1 | contig 20474 bp, 15 predicted proteins | sample MGYA00519769_ERZ827496 | MGnify/ENA primary metagenome ERZ827496 (study PRJEB31778, sample SAMEA3449327) | human gut metagenome | biome: human gut; feature: human-associated habitat; material: faeces | place: United Kingdom | collected 2010/2012 ...
CAATCTGATATGAAATGACAGAGGCCATCTCACTTCATTTTGAGACGGCCTCTTTAGTCATGCCGGTAACAACTACTTCGTCAAGAACTTCTGAGTCAGATTCGAGGATTACTTTCATGACGCCTTTTCTGTTTATCGGTAATGTTTTGGTTTTATAACCGATAAATGAGATTTGGAGGTTGTGAGCTGAGGAGGGAACATTGTTCAACACAAATTTTCCATCCATGTCAGTAATTCCACCTATTGTGGTCCCTACCACCAATACAGAAGCACCTATTACAGGTTCATTTTCTTCTGCTGAAATCACTAGCCCGGTCACTTGGAACGTTTGCGCAAGCACGCTACCTATGCTTATGCATAAGTAAATACATAATAACAGAATAGTTTTTCTCATAAGTACATAATAAAATTAACAAGATTCACAAATATAATAAATGCAAAAATATTTGCAAATTTTTTGGCGAAAAAAAATCAACAAATTATGGTTGTATTGATTTTTTTTATAAGGAGTATGACAAGTTGATATTTCGTTCCTGAATCTGAGAAAAAAATATGAAAAAATGAATGCTTGTGTTTTTCCCTTTACAAATATGGAAATAACTTATAAGTCCTGTAGAAAGAATGTAGGATTGGAAAGTTGGAAAATAAAAAATCCCGTTTCTGCTGATTGGTAGAAGCAGAAACGGGAAAAATAGAATCAAGGAATTACACCTTATTTATTATGTAATTATTCTTTTTCTTTCAGGCTTTCATCAATGGCCTTAATCTTGTTCAATACAAGTTCCATGTCTTTCTTCAGGCGTTCAATTTTGCGTGTGATGTCAGCTACCAATGTGCTTCCTTTCTTTGAAGAAGAATTCAGGAAGCCAAGATTGTTTTCGTATGTCTGAATGTCGTTTTTCAATCCTTCATACGTGCGGACCAATCGTTCTCGGTCACGATAAAGGTTACTTTCTTTGTTTCCTCCAGTGCGTACACTGCTCAAACGTTTTTCTGTGGCCGACATGTGCAGACGGTCGAATAATTTATCCACAAGTCCGTGGAATTCTTTGTACAAGCGGTCCTTTTCCTTGAAAGGTACAAAGCCGATGGAATTCCATTCTTTCATCAAGGCACGTACTTGTTCCGCAGTTGCTTCGTCGGAGGTTCCAGATGCTTCCAATGCGGCCATACGCTTGATGACCTCTTCTTTTTTAGCCTGATTTTCCACTTCTTCTGTCCGTTGTGAAGATGTTGCTTTGTTTTTTTGTTCAAAGAAATAATCGCAAGCACCGATGAAACGCTTCCATACAGCATCAGAATGTTTCTTAGCTACCGGTCCAATCGTTTTCCATTCTTTCTGGAGTTTGGTCAGAATATCGGCAGTTTCCTTCCAGTTGGTACTGTCTTTTAAGGCTTCGGCCTTTTCGCAGAGAGCTTTCTTTTTTTCCAGATTAGCTGCCATGGTTTCCTTTACGGATTTAAAGAAGGCGGCTTTTCGGCGGAAAAATTCATCGCAAGCTGCACGGAAACGCTCGAATATCTTGACGTTCATTTTCTGAGGTGCATAACCGATGGTTTTCCATTTGGCTTGTAGGGCCAGGATTTCCTGGGTCTTTTCTTCCCAGTCGGCGAAAGTGGTAAACTTATCGTATTCCATGCCTTCCACGATTTCGCAAATTACGGTCTTCTGGTCAAGATTATGCTGTTCTTTTTCCTTGAGTTCTTCAAAGTGCTGCTGATGACGTTTGTTGACTACTGTGGAAGCAGCTTTGAAGCGTGTCCAAATTGCTTCGCGCAAATCTTTGGCCACAGGGCCGATGGCACGGAACTCTTGGTGTAGCTTTTGCAGCTGGTGGAATGCTGAGATGACATCAGGTTCTTCAGCCAGTTTTTCTGCGGCTTCACACAAGCGTGTTTTTTGTTCTAGATTCTTTTTAAAGTCGTATTCGCGGAACTCATTGTTCAACTTTACCATGTCGTAAAATTTTTCTGTGTAGAGTTGGTAAGTTTTCCACAATTCGTTGACTTTGGCTACAGGTATCTGTCCAACTTCGTTCCATTCCTGTTGGAGTTTCTTGAACTCATCATAAATCTTGTTGGTATCTTCCTGTGATTCTGTCAAGTATTTCATCCTTTCCAGGATACCCAGTTTCTTGGTCAGATTTTCTTCTTTTTCTTTCTCTTGTGCAGCTGCCAAGGCATTTCGTTTTTCTTTGATGGCATTCATGACAGTTTTGAATTCCTCTTCTGCAGGTTCTGCTTCCTGGATAAAGTCTTCTGCCTTTCCTCCCCCGTCGATGAAAGCTTTCCGTGCCGCTTCTGTTTTGGCTTTTTGTAGTTTGTAGAATGTTTGTTTAAGTGAATCGATTTCCTGTTTGTCTGTCAGGTCGTTTTTTTCGTTGATTTCCTTCAGGCGTTGCACCACTTCTTCCAATGTTTGTTTGGGTGTGTACATCTCCTTTTCAGTTTCTTCAACAGTAGGAACCGGAGTTTCAATAGTGTTTTCCATTGGAGCCTCGGTTAATGGGCGGTTGGTTTCATTTACTTCCATCGTATATAGATTTTAAAGAGTATAATTCTTTTTATATTAGTGTGTCTATTTTAGAAAAGACTCTTACAAATTAAAGAAATAAAATCTGATTTTCATACTTTTTCAGACAAAAACTGCAAAAAAAAAGATGATTTTTTATGATTGACAAAGAAGAGAAAAGACGGTTTTCAGTGTTTTTTTGATGTCAGAGAAAGTCCTTTTGTATGTTAGTGGAAACATTTTGCTGTGTTGATGAAAATATAAAGGCGTTTGAAGAAAAATGTAAAAATATTTTCCTTCAAACGCCCTTGTATTCTTTTCTTCAAAGGTCTAAGAGAGTAATACGGTGATTTCCATATACATCAGCATACCGATGATGTCGTTGGTAATGGAGATAAACGGTCCGGTTGCAATGGCTGGATCAATTTTAAGCTTTTCTAAAGTCATGGGAACCAATGTGCCAAATATGGAGGCAAACATGACTACGGCAAACAGACTGATGGACACAGAATAGCTTACTGTGGCGGTGGCTCCGAAGCGGATAAAATTATAGATGTATACCAGCATAGAGATGATGGTTGCATTGATAACGGCTACCACCGACTCTTTCAGTACCTGCTTGAAGGTGTTTTCTGCGTTTAGTGAGCTGTTTGCCAGTCCTTGTACCACCAAAGCGGATGACTGTGTTCCCACATTTCCTCCTGTACCTCCGATAAGGGGAATGTAAAGTGCCATCTCCGGGTGAGCCGCAAAGGTGGTATCAAAATTTCCCAAAATCATGGAGTTGCCGATACCTCCGAGCATTCCGATTAGCAGCCAAGGCAGACGAGCAGTGGTTTGGCGGAATACGTTGTCGTCGGTTTCTACGTCTTGCGACAAACCGGATGCCAACTGGTAGTCGCGTTCGGCTTGTTCACGCACTTCATCCATTACGTCGTCGACGGTGATACGGCCTACCAGACGGCCGATGCTGTCGACCACCGGTACAGCTACCAGGTCGTATTTTTCAATGGTCTGTACCACTTCCTCAATGGGAGTGTCCACATGGACGGATATCGGATCTTTTTTCATCACGTGCTTCACTTTTGACACCGAAGGACTGGTAATCATTTTTTTCAGAGGAAATACGCCGCGCAGACGTTCGTCGTCGTCTACAACATACACATAATAGATTTCGTCCATATCTTCGGCCTGCAGACGCATTTCTCGCAAGCATTCGGGCATACTCCAGTTTTCGTTTACAATCACCATTTCCGTACCCATCAAACCACCGGCAGTATCTTCGTCGTATTTCAGCAGGTCGACGATATCGCCTGCCTGTTCGATGTCTTCAATGTGTGAAAGCACTTCTTCCTGTTTATCTTCATCCATTTCTCGGATGATGTCGACGGCATCGTCCGAATCCATGTAGTCGACGAAGCGCTTGGCAATCGTTTCCGACGGGAGAATCTCGAGGAATTTCTTTCGCGCATCCTCATCCATTTCAATCAGTACGTCGGCTGCAGTTTCGTTGTCCAGCAGCAGGTAGATGAAGCGGGCGTCTTCTGCGTCCAGTTCGTTACACAGTTCGGCTATATCGGCCGGGTGAAGGTCTTTAAGGACCTCCTTCAACTGATCAGAGTCTTTTTTTTCAATCAGTTCTGTAACTAGTTTTAGTTCTTCGGTGTTCATCCTTTTAGCTCCTGATGAGGGTTGTTATCGTAGTCTGTAATTTCTTGTATGCCTTTACCCGGCGTTTTCTGTCGTGCCTTTCAATGCTTTCTCTACCCGGTTGGTCAGGTCGATGAATTCTTGAACGGATAGTTGTTCCGGGCGCTTGTTGAAGATGGGGTCGGCACTGAGCGGGTTTCCTTTGTCCAAAATAGACGAAATGGAATTGCGGAGTGTCTTGCGCCGCTGGTTGAACGTAGTTTTGACTATTTGTTTGAAGAGTGTTTCGTTACAACCTAGTTCCTTGGTCTCGTTGCGTGTCATACGGATGACGGCGCTTTTCACTTTGGGAGGAGGGTTGAACACATGCTCATGGACGGTAAACAGATATTCCACGCTATACCAGGCTTGTATGAGTACACTTAGAATGCCATAGGTCTTGTTGCCTGGAGAGGCGGCGATACGTTCAGCCACTTCTTTTTGTATCATGCCCGTACAGCAGGGAATCAAGTCTTTGTAGTCGAGCATTTTGAAAAAAATCTGGCTGGATATATTATAGGGATAGTTTCCGGTCAATACGAAAGGCTGGCCGTCGAAAAGTTGCTGGAGATCCATCTTCAGGAAATCCTGTTCAATGATGTGGTCTCCCAGTTGCGGAAAATTCTCTCTCAGATAAGCCACCGATTCAAAGTCAAGTTCCACGACTTTGAGCGGACGGTTTTTCTTTAGCAAATATTGGGTGAGAACTCCCATTCCGGGGCCTACTTCGAGGACGGGAAGTGCCGGACAGGCATCCACCGTGTCGGCGATGTCTTGTGCCACTTGCAGGTCTTTCAGGAAGTGTTGTCCTAAAAACTTTTTAGGTTTTACTAATTTCATGCCTCAGGTTTTAAATGTTCGTATTATCTTTGTATCTTGCAAAGTTAAACATAAATCTTTATATACCGATTGATTTTGGAACGAACAGGTTTAAAAAAAATAATAAATAGAGCCTGCCAAATCGCGCTTCCGTTGGTGTTGGGAGCTGCTATTCTGTGGTGGACTTACCATGATTTCGATTTCCGACGGGTGTGGAGTGTGCTCGACGGAGGTATGAATTACGGCTGGATGGCCTTTTCACTGGTCTTTGGCGTGTTTGGACATCTGTTTCGTGGATGGCGCTGGAATTTGACATTGGCTCCCTTGGGAGAATACCCTAAATTGTCGAACAGCGTGTACGCGGTGTTTGTTTCCTATGCGGCCAATCTGGTGGTGCCTCGTGTGGGAGAGGTCTCCCGCTGTGGTATTTTGGCCAAGTACGACGGGGTTTCTTTTTCCAAGTCCTTGGGTACGGTGGTAACCGAACGGCTCATCGACAGTATTTGTGTGATACTGATCACGGTGGTAACCTTGTTGCTTCAGTCGCGTATTTTTGCGGCTTTCTTTGAGAAAACGGGTACGAATATGGGATTCTTTACGGGGCTTTTCACTTCTACTAATTTTTACATCACCCTGACCTGCCTGTTTGCCGCAGGAGTGTTGGCTTTCTTCCTGATACGCAAACTGGCTATTTTTACGAAAGTACGGAGTATCTTGAACGATGTGTGGGCCGGATGCCTCTCCCTCCGTCATGTGAAAAAGCCATGGCTCTTTACCTTATATACTATAGGTATATGGGCTTGCTACTTCTTGCAGTTTTATGTCAGTTTCTATTGTTTCGACTTTTCTGCTTCGCTGGGCTGGATGCCGGGGCTGGTGATGTTCGTAGTAGGAAGTATTGCGGTGGCTGTGCCCACTCCCAACGGGGCCGGTCCGTGGCATTTTGCGGTTATCACCATGATGATGATGTACGGAGTAGATAAGGATGATGCAGGAATATTTGCCCTGTTGGTGCACGGTATTCAAACCTTTTTATTAATTTTGCTAGGTATTTATGGCCTTGTGGCTTTGCCGCTGGTAAATAAGAAACAAGCCGGGAAGTGATTTACTTTTCGGATAAAATCAGATAATAATATGAACGAAATTCTTTCTTTGGCTCCGCAGAATGTGTGGAAGCATTTCTATTCGTTGACTCAAATTCCTCGTCCGTCGGGACATTTGGAAAAAATTCAGGCCTTCTTGCTGGATTTCGGTAAGCAGGTGGGTGTGGAATCATTTCAGGATGAAGCCGGAAATATCATTTATCGCAAGCCGGCTGCTCCGGGTATGGAAGACCGGAAGGCGGTTATCTTGCAAGCTCACATGGACATGGTTCCTCAGAAAGACAAACATTCGCAGCATGATTTTGAGAAAGATCCTATTCCGGTCTATGTGGACGGTGAATGGGTGAAGGCCAAAGGTACGACTTTGGGCTCAGATAACGGCATGGGAGTGGCAGCCATCATGGCAGTCATGGAAGACAAGTCGTTGAAACATGGTCCGCTGATGGCCTTGATTACAGCCGATGAGGAAACAGGAATGTATGGTGCTTTCGGTTTGAAGCAGGGCACTGTAGAAGGAGATATCCTTTTGAACCTGGATTCGGAAGAAGAAGGTGAACTTTATATAGGTTGCGCAGGTGGGGAAGACCTGACTGCTACATTGGAATACAAGGAAGAAGAAACCGATCCGGAAGACGTGGCACTGAAAGTGACCTTGAAAGGCTTGCGGGGTGGCCATTCCGGTATTCAGATTGGCTGGGGACATGCCAATGCCAACAAGCTGATGGCACGTTTCATGAACCAGGTGATTGCCTACGATGAGGCTTGTCTGGTATCATGGGAAGGTGGAAACATGCGCAATGCCATTCCGCGTGATTGTGAAGTCGTGATAACTATACCGGCTTCGGAAGTAGACGATGTGCTGGCATTCGTGGGTGAATGTGAGCAGGTATGGCGCGATGAATTTGCCACTATCGAAGACAACCTGAGCTTTACGGCTGAACGGGTGGACTTGCCGAAGATGATGGTACCTGATGAAATTCGTGATAACTTGGTGGATGCCATTTATGCGTGCCCGGATGGGGTAGAACGGTTTATTCCGACGATTCCAGATACGGTAGAGACTTCTTCCAACCTGGCTATTGTGGAAATCGGCAAAGGAAAAGCTACGATTAAAGTGCTGACACGTAGTTCGCGCGAATCCATGAAGGATTACCGTAATACAGCCATTGAAAGCTGCTTCTCTATGGCAGGAATGCACGTAGAACGCTCTGGCAGCTATTCTGGCTGGGAACCGGATGTGAATTCTCCGATTCTGCATGCCATGAAGGATGCCTACAAGGAACAGTTTGGAGAAGCACCGGAAGTGAAGGTAATTCATGCCGGACTGGAATGTGGTATCATTGGTGCCATTGTGCCGGGATTGGATATGATTTCATTTGGTCCGACGTTGCAATGTCCGCATACTCCAGAAGAACGTTGCCACGTGCCGTCGGTGAAGAAATTCTATGATTTCTTGATTGCCACACTGGAAAATACACCGAAGAAATAAATTTTAGATTTAAAAAATATCGATGTGGAGAGAACCAGGTTCGTAGAGAACTTGGTTCTCTTTTTTTATGCCCTCAGGTAACCTCGTTTGCTTCTTTTAATTAAAAACTATGCAGTAATTTAAGAAATCTACTTTATCTTTATAAGAAACAACCGAAGTGGAATTTTAATTTGAAGGATATGAACAGACTATTCTTACTGTGTGCCATCGGATGGCTGACTTTTATTTTCCCACTGGCTGGAGTGGCTCAAAGTTATGAACGCTTGTGGAAGAATGTAGAAGAGAGTCGGAAAAAGGATTTGCCGCAGACACTGATTGCGCAGGTGAATCAGATTTATGAAAAGGCCAGGAAGGAGAAAAATACTCCGCAGATGCTGAAGGCGTATTTTTCACGGGTGGAATGTCAGGTAGAACTTACGCCGGACAGTTTGCAGAAGGAACTTCAGTATATGGAAGATTGGGCCATGAAGGAGAGCGACCCTTTGCAGAAAGCCGTACTGATGTTCCTTACGGGATATTATAAACTGGAGCTTTATCCTGAGAAGATGGATAGCGTGCTGTATTATTTCAATCAGGCAGTAAAAGAAAAAGAGGCCTTGTCGTCTGTATCGGCTGTAGATTTTCGTCCGATGACGGAGATTGGGAAATGGAGCCAGCGTTATTTCGGTGACAATATGTACGACCTGTTGTTGCGGCAGGTCATTTATCGCTTGAAGATGAACGGGCAGGACAGCAAGGAGGTGCAATGTGCCGTGTATGAAGATTATGAAAAGTTGCTGGCACAATACAAGGCTGTACACAATCGTGAAGCCGAGTTGCTGACCCGTTTGGATCGGTTGAGCTACTGGCAACGCAGGGGATGGCGATATCCGCAACCGGTGTCGGACACCCAGGCGGTGGATTTGTGGAAGTCGTGGGCGGAAACCTATGTTGGATTGGATGCCTGTGCGGCGGTGTATATCTGCTGGGCGGATTTCTATCACCGGAAGCAGGATTTTGTGTCTGAAATGAAGGTGATTGAAGAGGGATTGAAGCGTTATCCTGATTCGGAGTTTGCAGCCGACCTGGAAGACAAGCAGCGTATTGTGTGCATGCCTTCGCTTTCGGTACAGGTGACTCGGCCTTATCCGCAGGTGGAAACGGAACTTCGTGTCACTAGCAAGAACCTGGCAGGGGCCACGTTGGAATGGTATAAATTGAATCTCAAGGCCTCTTCTTCTGTGTTTGCCAATAGTGTGGACCATGCAGCGTTAATTAAGAAATATGGCACACTGGTGGATAAGGTGCGGCTGGATTTGCCGGAGACACCTGATTATAAGGACTCGGTATCTATTTTGACTTGTCGGATGCCGGAAGCTGGAATTTATGTGTTGAAGTCCATTCCCGATGGTTATAAGGATAAGACAGGATACGATGTGGTGCATTTGTCTTCGCTTCAGGTAGTTTCTTTCCCGATGGAAGGAAAGCAGACCGAATGTCACGTGGTAGACCGGAAAACGGGGTTGCCGGTGGCAGGAGCCGAACTGGTGTTCTATTCAATTCCGGTACCAGGTAATTATACGGTATATAAGACGTATCGTACAGACAAGCAAGGAAAGGTAGTGGTTCCGGATATGAATACACAGTTGTGGATGCATGCACGGACTGCGAAAGATGATTTTATGGAGGTATCCTATTGGTCCAGAAGAATCTTGTCTACCGTAAACAGCATGCAGAAGGCTATCGACCGGATGGATTTGTTTACAGACCGTGCACTCTATCGTAAAGGACAGACGGTGTACGTATCGGGAGTGGCCTATATGCAGAATGGGGATGAGGTGCAGGTACGTAAGGAGGCAGCTGTGTGGCTGGCTTTGCGGGATGCCCACAATCAGGAAATCGCCCGAAAGGAGTTGACGACCGACGATTTTGGCGCATTCTCCACAGAGTTCCAGTTGCCGACGGAAACATTGGCCGGAACGTTCCGCATTGAATCGGACAAGACTTCTTGTGCTATTCGGGTGGAAGAGTACAAACGTCCGACGTTTGAGGTGACTTGGAAGGAGGTGCAGGAGGCCTATACCATGGGAGACTCTCTGACGTTGGAGGGAATGGCGAAGAAGTTCTCGGGTGCGCCGGTACAGGGCGGTAAGATACGTTATACTTTGACTCGCTCGAAAGCTTGGTTCTGGCGTATGGATGCGGAAGAGAAGCTGTTGGCCGAAGGGGAACTGATGACACGGGCAGACGGGACCTTTGCGGTGAAAGTCTGCTTGGAGCGCCCGGATACGGAGGTTTCCTTGGGATGGGACGGATTTTACCGTTACCGGATAGAAGCGGAGGTGACGGATGTGGCTGGAGAAACCCAGCAAGGGGTACTGGTACTTCCGGTGGGTGAACATGCTGTTGGATTACAGATAAAGGGATTGGCTGGAAAAGTGGCTCGTGAGAAGCTGGAGAAGATTCAGGTGCAAGCCTTGAATCTGCAACGTCAGCCGGTGGCCTTGGAGGTGGCTTGTCATCTTTACCTCTTGGAGGAGACTGGAAAGAAGGGGCAGACGGTATGGTCGGATACGGTGAAGTCGGGCCAGCCTTTCTTGCCGGAGGCGTGGAAACAGCTGGCTTCCGGGAAATACGTGTTGGAAGTATCTGCCCGTGATGCGCACGGACGTCTTTGTCGCGCGGAACAGGAATTGGTACTCTTCTCTTTGAGTGACAGCGTTCTTCCGATAAAGACTGTGGAATGGTTCTATCAAGACGGTACGGAACTGCAGGCCGACCGGCCGGTGACTTTGTACGTGGGCAGCAGTGAGAAGAATGTACATCTGTTTTATCATGTATATAGCGGAAATCGGATGCTGGTGTCCGAGGCCCAGGTGTTGAACGAGGAAATTCGCCCGTTCTCCTATACCTGGAAGCCGGAGTATGGCGATGGAATCACCGTCAGCTTCGGATTTATGAAGGAGGGCATCTGGTATTCCAAACAGGTGGTTCTGAAGCGTCCGGTTCCCGAGAAGAAACTGACATTGAAATGGGAGACTTTCCGTGACCGTCTGCGTCCGGGTACGGAGGAAACTTGGACGATGCGGATTCTGGATGCCTCCGGTAAGCCGGCAGATGCCCGTCTGTTGGCTACTTTGTACGATGCTTCTCTCGACCGTTTGTGGGAGAATCCATGGAACTTCCATTTGACTTTCAGGCGTTATACACCCTCGGTGATGCCATTCATCCAGCAGATGAACAGTGTGGCAATGGCTTACTCTCCCTTCTATACCTATTCACTGTCTTCCGTCTATGTACCGGATAATTGGCAGTTGTACAGTCGCTTGTGGATTCCTTCTTTGCAGCTGTATAGAAGTCTGACACGCAATGTGCAGATGATTCGAGGTGCGGGAGTCATGATGAAGGCAGCTGCAGCGGCACCGAATGTGATGATGAAAGAAGATGTGGCTTTGGCGGAAGAGGGATTTTCTCAAAATGATGGTGTAGAGAGAGTGGAACTTCAGTTTGCGAATTTTGAATTGGAAGCAGAGCCGGATTTGACTTTACGGGAAAATTTCGCGGAAACCGCTTTCTTCTATCCCGATTTGCGGACCGATTCGACCGGTACCGTACGGTTAGTCTTTACCGTACCGGATGCGTTGACTCAGTGGAAGTTCCAGGGATTTGCCCATACGCGGGACATGGATTATGGACTCATGCAGACCGAAACCCGTACCGAAAAACCGTTTATGCTCCAGCCGAACCTGCCTCGCTTCCTTCGTCGGGGGGATGAGGCTTCACTGGCAGCTTCGTTGATAAATTTATCCACCGAGGAGGTGAAAGGAAAGGCCCGGTTGGAGCTGGTGAATCCGGTGGATGGAAGCGTGGTTTACCAGTCGGCTCAGGACTTTTTAGTAAAGGCCGGAGAAACGGGTAGTGTACGTTTTGTTTTCCCAGTGAAAACGGATTGTGAGGTCTTGATTTGTCGGATGAAGGCCGAAGCGGGTGAGTTCAGTGACGGTGAACAGCACTACCTGCCTGTTCTGACCGATAAGCAATGGATGACCGAGACGCAGTCGTTGCAGGTGGAAGCCGGACAGTCTCAGCAGGTGGACCTGAAGGACAGGTTTAATGGGCAGAGCAAGACGGCCGAAAACCGCAGATTGACCATTGAATTAACTTCCAATCCGATCTGGTATGCCGTGCAGGCACTTCCGGTAGTTAGCAATCCGCAGCAGGACGATGCGTTTTCTTGGGCTACGGCTTATTATGCTCAGGCGCTGGCACAGAAGATTGTGGAATTGAATCCGCAGATTCAGACGGTGTTTGACAGCTGGCGGAAGCAGGGCATGAAGAAAGAGACTTTTTGGAGTGAGCTGGAACAAAATCCGGATTTGAAGAACCTGTTGCTGGCAGAAACTCCTTGGCTGGCGGAAGCGGCCAGTGAGCAGGAACAACGGCAACGGATTGGGTTGCTGTTCGAATTGAATACGATGAAATATCGTATGGATCAGGCCGTAACAAAGCTGAAGGCCTTGCAAAAGTCGGATGGAGGCTGGAGCTGGTTCGGCGGCATGCAGGGAAGCCGGATGGTCACCACGCAGGTGACGGAACTGCTGGCTCGTCTGAAATTCATGCAAGTGATGAGCGAGGTACGTGTGTCGGATATGTACTTGAAAGCCTTAAATTACTTGGAGGCAGCATTCTGTGAGGAATACCGGCAGCTCAAGGAGAATGAATCGAAAAAGAATGGAGTTCAATTGCCCAGTGAACTGGCCGTGAGATACTTGTATATTGTTTCGCTGGATAAAGCGGCAGCTGGCCGGGTACAGCAGGCCGCCAAGGAATATATGGTGGCAAAACTGGAAAACCGTTCCAATGAATACTCTATCTATGAGAAGGCTTTGATTGCCCGGATTCTGCAGGCGCAAGGAAAGAAGTCGCAGGCGGAAGTTTTGGTACATTCCATCAAGGAATACACTGTAGCAACTCCAGAAATGGGACGTTATTTCGATACACCGAAAGCTTTGTATGCCTGGAACGGGTATCGGATTCCGACACAGGTGGCCGCCATGGAGGCCATTCAGCTGGTGGAAAAGGATGAAACGATGCTGAACGAGATGAAGCACTGGCTGTTGAAGCAGAAGCAGGTACAATGCTGGAGTACCCCGTTGGCTACGGCAGATGCCCTCTATGCGTTGTTGTCCGATGGAACCGCCTTGCAAAAAACAGGGAAGATGGAGGCAAAGGCGACAGGTATCCAGCTGGAGACGCCGGACGACGGACTGGGATATATCCGTCAGACTTGGACAGGGAAAGCTACAGAGGTAAAGAATCTGACAGTAAGTCATGCGGGAAAAGGAGCCGGATGGGGGGCCGTTTATACCCAATACCTGGAAGATATGGACCGGATTCAGCAGTTTGAAGGAGACGGCTTGAAGGTGTCACGTGAATATATATATAAAGGTGAGACCTTGAGCCAGAAGTCCCTCTTGCATGTGGGTGACCGGTTGACCGTCCGATTGACTTTCCGTACCGACCGGGATATGGATTTTGTTAGCCTGAAAGATGAACGGGCTGCCTGCATGGAACCTGTGCAACAATTGTCCGGCTATGTGTGGAAAGATGGGCTGGGATATTATCAGGCTCCGGAAGATGCAGCTACCTCATTCTTTATCGACCACTTGCGGAAAGGCAGTTACGTGATAGAATACGAGGTCTACGTAGACCGTGCAGGAACCTATCAGGCCGGAACGGCCACCATACAGTCGGTATATGCGCCGGAGTTTGGAAGCCATACGGAAGGGCGTAGCCTTCAAGTGGAATAAGCAAATCCGGGTGGGTAAGTCCTGCCCGGTTTTTTATGCAGAAAGCAGGACAGAATAAATTTTCAGGCTTGATTTTGCTTGTTCCTGTTTTCTCTTTATCTTTGTTTCCATAATTTAGAAAGAATAAAATCAATGAAACGTATATATACTTTTTTCCTGTTGTGTATGGCTGCCTGTTTTTCTTTGTTTGCACAGCCCAAAATCACTTTCGACATGCAGACAAAGGATTTGGGGTATGTCTTATGGAGAAATCCGGCCACTGTCATTTATTCGTTTACCAATACAGGCAATAAGCCGCTGGTCATTTCCAATGTGACGACCTCTTGCGGTTGTGCCAAAGCGAAATGGACGGAAGACCCCGTGCCGGCAGGAGGGAAAGGAGAGATTACGGTGGTGTTTGATGCAGAAGCCATCGGGCATTTCTACAAAGATGTGGGTGTGTACTGCAATGCTTCACCTACGCCGATTTATCTCGACTTCAACGGAGAGGTGACGGCGGATGCGAAGAACTTCTCGTTTACGCATCCTTATGCTGTGGGAGCCATTCGTCTGAATCTGGATGAGCTGGACTTTAAATCGGTGAACAAAGGCGACCGTCCGGTGATTGAATTGCTGGTTGCCAATACTTCCAATAAAGCATATTCTCCTGTACTGATGCATTTGCCTCCTTACTTGGAAGCTACGGCTGAGCCGGAAAAGCTGGGACGTGGAAAGACGGGAAAAATCCGGGTGACACTGGACTCTGAGAAACTTCCGAAACTGGGTATTACGCGTGCTTCTGTGTATCTGTCCCGTTTCCCGGGTGATAAGGTGGGAAGTGAAAATGAAATTCCGGTATCCGTAGCCCTGTTGCCCGATTTCTCCAAATTGACAGAACAGCAGAAGAATAATCCGCCTCAGATTACCTTGTCGGCCAAGGAACTGGAATTTGTAGACCTGAAACCCAAACAGAAAAAGTCGCAGACCATTGTCATTTCGAATACGGGTAAATCTGATTTGAATATTCAGGATATGCAGGTGTTCAGTATGGCTTTGGCCGTGAAACTGAACAAGAGGGTGCTGAAACCGGGAGAATCTACCAAAATGAAGATTACCGTGTTGGCGCAGAACCTTCCCCGTGTGAAAGGTTCGCCACGTGTCTTGATGATTACCAATGACCCTAACCAACCGATGATTACCATCCGTGTGAAAGCCCGGCTGAAATCGTCTGATAAATAAATGAAGTATGGAACACCCCGAGAACAACGAAGCTTATAAGGGGTTAACTGTCAATCAAGGAGTGGAACAGCCCTCCATCGTTAATCCTTATCTGAAACTGAGAAAGAAACCCAAACGTCGTCAGTACACGGCAGCAGAGTATGTGGAAGGCATCGTGAAAGGCGATGTGACCATGCTGAGCCAGGCAGTGACGCTGGTGGAGAGTGTGAAACCGGAACACCAGGTGCTGGCACAGGAGGTGATTGAAAAATGCCTGCCTTATTCCGGCAATTCCATCCGTATCGGCATCAGTGGGGTGCCGGGAGCCGGAAAGAGTACGTCAATCGATGTGTTCGGCTTGCACGTACTGGAAGAAAAAGGTGGAAAGTTGGCCGTATTGGCTATCGACCCCAGCAGTGAGCGTTCCAAAGGAAGTATCCTGGGCGATAAGACCCGTATGGAGAAACTGTCTGTACACCCAAAATCCTTTATCCGTCCGAGTCCTTCAGCTGGTTCGCTGGGAGGAGTAGCCCGCAAAACCCGTGAGACCATCATTTTGTGCGAGGCCGCCGGTTTCGACAAAATCTTTGTGGAAACAGTCGGAGTCGGGCAGAGTGAGACAGCTGTTCATTCCATGGTCGATTTTTTCCTGCTGATTCAGCTGGCCGGTACAGGTGATGAACTGCAAGGCATCAAGCGAGGAATTATGGAAATGGCCGACGGCATTGTCATCAACAAGGCCGACGGAAACAACATTGAGAAAGCCAAGCTGGCAGCCACTCATTTTCGGAATGCCTTGCATCTTTTCCCGGCTCCTGAATCGGGCTGGACGCCTCAGGTGCTGACTTATTCCGGTTTTTACAATATCGGTATCAAGGAAATCTGGGACATGATTTATGCCTACATTGATTTTGTCCGCAAAAACGGCTATTTTGAACGTCGCAGAAATGAACAGGCTAAATACTGGATGTACGAAACCATCAACGAGCATCTGCGCGACAGTTTCTATCAGAATCCGCAGATTGCCTCTTTATTGCCTTTGCAGGAACAGGAAGTGTTGGAAGGAAAAGCTACCTCTTTCTCTGCGGCACGGAAACTGCTCGACATGTATTTCTCGGGCTTGAAATGAATATGTTGCATAAATATGTAGATTCTTTTACATTCCTTTGTGGACTGAATAAAAATAAAGAAGAAAAGCCAGAGATATCGTACTGCAAAATGAATTAATATGTAACTTTGCGGACCAATTTTTCAGAAATCATGCAAAGTGAAACTAAACCGATTATAGAGGTAAAGGGCGTATCGAAGTTCTTTGGCGAGAAAACGGCCTTGGATCATATCAATCTGTCCATTAAAAAAGGAGAGTTTGTAACCATACTGGGACCTTCAGGTTGCGGCAAGACTACCTTGCTGCGCCTGATTGCCGGTTTCCAGACGGCTTCCGAAGGAGTGATTTGCATTGCGGGTAAAGAGATTACCCAGACTCCGCCTCACAAGCGTCCGGTGAACACGGTGTTCCAGAAGTACGCATTGTTTCCCCATCTGAATGTGTATGACAACATTGCTTTCGGATTGAAACTGAAGAAACTTCCGAAAGACGTGGTATTGAAAAAAGTCAAGGCTGCCCTGAAAATGGTGGGTATGACTGACTATGAGTATCGTGACGTGAATTCCCTTTCCGGTGGACAGCAACAGCGTGTGGCCATTGCGCGGGCCATCGTGAACGAGCCGGAGGTGTTGTTGCTCGACGAGCCGTTGGCTGCCCTCGACCTGAAGATGCGAAAGGACATGCAGATGGAACTGAAGGAGATGCACAAGTCATTGGGCATCACTTTTGTGTATGTCACTCACGACCAGGAAGAAGCCTTGACCCTGAGCGATACCATCGTGGTGATGAGCGAGGGGCGTATCCAGCAGATTGGTACCTCAACCGATATTTACAATGAACCCATCAATTCGTTCGTAGCCGATTTCATTGGCGAAAGCAATATCCTGAACGGGGTGATGGTGAAAGACAGACTGGTGCATTTCTGCGACCGGGATTTCGAGTGTGTGGACGAAGGTTTCGGGGAACAGACACCGGTGGATGTGGTGATTCGTCCGGAAGACCTGTATATCTTTCCTGTGTCGGACATGGCACAGCTTCGCGGCGTGGTACAGTCGTGCATCTTCAAGGGAGTGCATTATGAAATGGTGGTACTGTGCCAAGGGTATGAGTTCGTGGTGCAGGATTATCATTCGTTTGAAGCAGGTACGGAGGTTGGCCTGCTGGTGAAGCCTCACGACATCCATATCATGAAAAAGGAACGCTTGTGTAATACGTTTGATGGAAAACTGCTGGATGAAACGCATGTGGAGTTCCTTGGTTGTACATTTGAATGTGCTCCAGTCGATTTGCAGCAAGTGCCTTTGGGCGAAGTGCAGGTGGAAGTGGATTTCGACAAGATTGACTTGCAGGACGATGCCGAAGACGGAGCACTGACGGGAGAAGTGAAATTCATTCTTTATAAAGGAAACCATTATCACCTGACCGTCTGGTCGGACTGGGATGAGAATGTGTTTGTCGATACCAACGACGTATGGGATGACGGAGACCATGTGGGAATATCCATTGCTCCTGAAGACATCCGGGTACGTGTAAAACGGGAGGAACGATGAACAAGCTGCGTTTGTTTTTTCTGTCGCGGAGAAGCTGGACTTTGCCTTACCTGATTTTTTCAATCATCTTCGTGATTATTCCGCTGGTCCTGATTGTGATTTATGCTTTTACGGATGACACGGGCCGGATTACCTTGGATAACTTTCGGAAGTTTCTGGCGCATCCGGAAGCCGTCAATACCTTTGTGTATTCCATCGGCATTGCTCTGCTCACTACAATCGGGTGTATCGTGTTGGGTTATCCGGCAGCTTGGATTCTGAGCCGGAGCCGTTCCAGCTATTCCCGTACGCTGATTATGCTGTTCATCCTCCCCATGTGGATTAACATCTTGATACGTACGCTGGCTACAGTGGCCTTGTTCGACTTTGCCAGTCTTCCGTTGGGCGAAGGAGCCTTGATTTTCGGAATGATTTACAATTTCATTCCGTTTATGATTTATCCGATTTACAATACGCTCCAGAAGATGGATCCCAGTTACGTGGAAGCGGCCCAAGATTTGGGGGCCAACTCGTTTCAGGTGTTCTGGAAAGTGGTCTTCCCTCTGTCCATGCCGGGGGTGGTGAGCGGCATCATGATGGTGTTCATGCCTACCATCTCGACCTTTGCCATTGCGGAACTGCTCACCATGAACAACATCAAACTGTTTGGTACCACTATTCAGGAGAATATCAACAACAGTTTGTGGAACTATGGTGCCGCGCTTTCATTGATTATGCTCTTCCTGATTGCCGCTACTTCCTTGTTCAGTGCCGACGATAAGAACGAGTCGGAGAAAGGAGGACAGGTATGGTAAAGAAAATATTGATGCAGACCTATCTGTGGGTGTTACTGCTGATGCTGTATGCCCCGATTCTGATTATTGTGATTTATTCGTTTACCGAGGCCAAGGTGCTGGGCAACTGGACGGGTTTCTCGTTCAATCTGTATCGTTCGTTGTGTAATACGGGGGCCCATCATTCCCTGATGAATGCACTGATCAATACGATTGCTATCGCCTTTATTGCCGCTACGGTTTCCACCTTGTTGGGTAGTGTGGCCGCCATCGGCATTTACAACCTGAAGGCCCGGAGCAGGAAAGCCATGGGGTTTATCAATACCATCCCCATTTTGAACGGAGATATCATTACCGGTATTTCCTTGTTCCTGCTTTTTGTATCATTGGGTATTACTCAAGGTTTCACGACCGTGGTGTTGGCCCACATCACTTTCTGTACGCCGTATGTGGTGTTGAGCGTATTGCCGCGCCTGAAGCAGATGAATCCGAACCTGTATGAGGCGGCACTCGATTTAGGAGCTACTCCCATGCAGGCCTTGTGGAAGGTGATTATCCCGGAAATCCGTCCGGGGATGATCAGCGGTTTCCTGCTGGCACTGACCATCTCCATCGATGATTTTGCCGTGACGGTGTTTACCATCGGCAACCAGGGACTGGAGACGCTTTCCACCTATATATATGCGGATGCCCGCAAGGGAGGATTGACACCGGAACTTCGTCCGCTGTCTGCCGTGATTTTTGTGGTGATTCTGGTGCTGCTGATAATTATTAACCGTAGAGCTGACAAAGCAAAGAACAAATGAAACAGAAGATGAAAAGGTGGAGCTGGTGGGCGATGCTCTGTGTATGCTCCCTGCTGACAAGCTGTTACAATGCCGGAGAGTCGCGTGAGAATGTGCTGAAGGTGTACAACTGGGCCGATTACATTGGCGAAGGGGTATTGGAAGATTTCCAGCAATATTATAAGGAACAGACGGGAGAGGATATCCGCATTGTGTATCAGACGTTCGATATCAACGAAATCATGCTGACCAAGATTGAAAAGGGGCATGAGGATTTTGATGTGGTCTGTCCGTCGGAATACATCATCGAGCGGATGTTGCATAAAGGACTGTTGCTGCCCATCGACACCGTTTTTGCCCACTCACCCAATTACATGAAGGGGGTAGCCCCTTACATCCGTCAGCAGATAGACAAGCTGACGGTGCCGGGTGACCAGCCGGCCAGCCGGTATGCGGTCTGTTACATGTGGGGTACGGCCGGACTGTTGTACAATAAGAAATATGTGTCTGCTCAGGATTTACGTTCCTGGGGGTGTCTGTGGGACAAACGTTTTGCCGGGAAGATTCTGATGAAGGACTCTTACCGGGATGCGTATGGTATGGCGTTGCTGTATGCCCATCGGGAAGACTTGAAAGACAGTACCCGCAGTGTGGCCAGTCTGATGAACGACTATTCACCGGCCTCTATGGACTCAGTGGAAAAATATCTGAAACTGCTGAAGCCCAATGTGGCAGGTTGGGAAGCCGATTTTGGCAAAGAGATGATGACCAAGGGAAAGGCATGGATGAACATGACTTGGAGCGGCGATGCCCAGTGGGCTATTGAAGAAGCTTCGGCAGTAGGAGTGGATTTGGGATATACCATTCCAGAAGGAGGAAGCAACGTGTGGTACGACGGCTGGGTGATTCCCAAGTATGCCCAAAATCCGAAGGCTGCCAGTTATTTCATCAACTTCCTGTGCCGTCCGGATATCGCTTTGCGGAACATGGAAGAAAACGGGTACGTCAGTTCCATTGCCGCTCCGGAAATTATGGAGGCTTGCATTGATTCCACTTTGGATAAGGAAGTGGATGCCAGTTACTTCTTCGGCCCGGAAGCCCGTCACGTGAAATTGCGGAACACCCAGTATCCCGACAAGTCGGTGATAGCCCGTTGTGCCATGATACGCGATTTTGGCGATAAGACTGTAGATGTGCTGGAAATCTGGTCGCGGGTGAAAGGAGACAATCTGAACAGTGGACTGGTGATTCTGATTCTGCTGGTGTTTGTCGGACTGAGTGCCTGGCAGATTCGTCGTCGCTGGCTGCGCTACAAGCGGAGCCATTACAAACGTTCGCGCCGGAAGCTTCGCCGCAAGTGAGTAACAAATTGAGATAGCAAAAAGAAACCTCCTTTCCGGGTGCACCCGGAAAGGAGGTTTCTTTTTATATTATGATGTAAAGGAATATCAGATAGACAATTCATGCAATACATTTACCAGTTCACGGTCAATCGGCTTGTCATTCTTGATGGCCTTGGTAAACGGTACGTACACAATCTGGTCGTTTTCGATGCCAATCATCACGTTGCGCTGGCCTTCCATCAAAGCCTGGATGCTGGCTACACCCATACGGCTGGCGATGATACGGTCGTGAGCTGTCGGACGTCCACCACGCTGCA
>ERZ827496.2169-NODE-2169-length-20437-cov-3.800854_pt1 | contig 20437 bp, 19 predicted proteins | sample MGYA00519769_ERZ827496 | MGnify/ENA primary metagenome ERZ827496 (study PRJEB31778, sample SAMEA3449327) | human gut metagenome | biome: human gut; feature: human-associated habitat; material: faeces | place: United Kingdom | collected 2010/2012 ...
GGATGCAGGGAAAGGGAAGACAGTCCCCAACGGATTGCTGCGCTGCAAGCAGCTCCCGCAATCCTGCAAACATTCGAACTACGCGGAAAACCGCTGCGTTCTCATGTTTGGGCGGATGCAGGGAAAGGGAAGACAGTCCCCAACGGATTGCTGCGCTGCAAGCAGCTCCCGCAATCCTGCAAACATTCGAACTACGCGGAAAACCGCTGCGTTCTCATGTTTGGGCGGATGCAGGGAAAGGGAAGACAGTCCCCAACGGATTGCTGCGCTGCAAGCAGCTCTCGCAATCCTGCAAACATTCGAACTACGCGGAAAACCGCTACGTTCTCATGTTTGGGCGGGTCAAAAGGTAATGCCCGTCCTTTCGTGCAAGCACGAGGAGGGCATTACTTCTTGACCCTGGGGACTTATGTAATAACATATAAAAAAGTAGATTGTTTTTTGTGAAGCATTGACAATTTACTTTTTTTATTTTGCGTGGTATCATGTGTTTATTCCACCAAAAAAATTTTAAGGAGGTCAAATAAAGGTGAAAATTGCTTTTTGGAGCAATTCGCCGGGTAAATCAGGTGTTACAGGGAATCTTTCCTGTATCAGTATCTTATCGGCTATGAGTGAGCCGTCAAGGATGGTGCTGTTTGAGAATCATGCAAGCATGAATAATCTTGGCAGTACATTTCTTAATCAGAATTCCTACGATGTATTACATGAAAAACAATCCTATTTTGTAGAAAACGGACTGGGGAGAATTTTATCATTTTGCGACATAGAGCAGGAGATGGTGACTGCAGATATGATTTATCGAACGTGCTTATCTGTCTATGATCAAAGAGTGTTATACTTACCGACGGGAGGTTTAAATCAGGACCTGCTGGAATATCGACTGAGCCGGCAGACAGCAAGTGTTTTGGATTTATTGGAACATTATCTTGGAAATGTCATAGTTGACGTATCCTCCAGCAATCTGGAGAGTTCCAGAAAGATTTTGCAGGAAGCAGATCTGGTGGTCGTTAATCTGTGTCAGAACTTTCAGTTATTGTCTCATTTCTTCCGAAATTTCTCGGATATTCAGAAAAAAGCTTTTTATGTAATAGGAAATTATTGTGAGGAATCTGTTATTACGAAGAGCACCATTGCGCAAAGTTACAACCTGCCTGGAAGCAGGATTGGGACGATGCCGCATAACCCGCGTTTTGCAGATGCATTGACAAAAGGAAATGTCGTTTCTTTTTTACTGAGAAATGAAAAGTGCACAGAGGATAATGTGAATTATCCGTTTATGCAGGCGGCAAAGGAGACGACAGCGCTGTTACATCAGGCGATGCAACAGACCGCATTTGGATAATAAGAAGGAGTGTTGCGATTTGAGATATCGATTGGCGGCAGGATTGCTGCTTGTCTGTCTGATCCCGGCAAATATTTGTCAGGGGGCAGCAGGAAAAGGGATATTGAATGGCGATACCAAAATAGAGAAAAGGACAAAGGGAAATGTAAAGATTAAGCCAAAGAAAGGCAGATTGAAAAAAACGCCAAAAGGGAGAAAGCGCAGAAAAGGGATCGCGAAGGTAATAAAGGTGGAAATCGTATCCATGCCGATTCAAGTGGCGGTTGTGAAAGGAAGGGATGGAATCAAACAAGAAGTGTATGAGAGCTGGGAAAAAGAAATGACAGAAGACGCAGCAAAGGCTGCCCGAAGACAGCCTTTTGAAACGTTTTAATCCTCGTCATCCTCATCTGGCTGAGGTTTTACAAGGAGATGAATTTTGTCAATACGATTTTTTTCGCTTTCCAATACGGTATAAACCGCATAATCATCCTCGGCATGTTCGCCGGGATTTGGAAAGTGTTCCAGAAGATTGATGACATGACCGGAGATCGAATCATATTCTTCGGCTTCCAGCGGAAGGCCGATTCGTTCTTCAATGTCATCCAAACTGGTGGATCCAAGAACAATATATTCATTGTCGGTTACCTGCTGGATCTCGTCTTCTTCGTCCTCGTCGTATTCGTCGCGGATCTCGCCGACGATTTCTTCGAGAAGATCTTCCATCGTGATCAGACCGGAAAGTGCACCATATTCATCCAAAACGATGGTCATAGGGATGGAATCGCGGCGCATTTCCATGAAAAGTTCAGATACATTTTTGTATTCATATGTGATATGAGCTTCGCGGATCAAGTCACGAAGGTTGAACTTTTCTTTGTCGCCGTTGTAAAAGACAAAATCTTTCAGATTGATAATACCTACGATATTGTCAATCGTGTCGTCGTAAACCGGCATACGTGCAAATTTATGTTCCGTAAATTCCGAAAGAAGGTCATCGTAAGAAGTATTTACTTCTACCATACAGATGTCAAGACGGGAAATCATGACATCTTTGGCGATGGAATCCCCAAAATCCACGATGTTTGTGATCATTTTGCGTTCTTCACTTTCCAGAATACCTTCTTCGTGGCTGACATCAACAAATGTACGAAGTTCGTCCTCCGTAATCTGTGATGCTTTTCCGTCGGGATCAATTCGCAAAATAAACAGGATAAAACGTGTTACCCGGTCTAACAGGAAAATGATCGGTGTGAGGAGATTCGTCAAAAACAAAATTACACCACTATAGGACAGCGCCATCTTTTCGGCTTTTAACGTAGCCATGTTTTTAGGTGTGATCTCACCGAAAATTAAGATCAATAAGGTCAAAACACCTGTTGCGATACCGGCACCAAGACTCATGTTGTCTTCCAGACCAAGACGTGTACATACCGAAAAGGCATACGATGTCGAGATCGAAGAAGCAGACAGGTTCACGATATTATTACAGATCAAAACCGTACTTAACATCTTAGAAGGTTTCTCAATCAGTTTCAATACACGTTTTGCCGCCTTGTTTTTGTCCTCTGCCAAAGCACGCATTTTCAATTTGCTGACGGTGGTCAGCGAGGTTTCTGCAGAAGAAAAGAATGCGGATAGTAGTAGCAACACAATAAGAATAATTATATTTTTCGCGTCACTGGGCCCCAAAAAAAATCACTCCATTTCATAAAAAGTATTACATCCCATTATAGGGGATAACGGATGTTTTGTCAAATATTTCAAAACTTAGCTTAATGCCTGACGTTTACGAGCCATTTCGTCGTTGTCAAGATATTCGTCGTAAGTAGTTACTTTGTCAATCATGCCATTTGGTGTAAGTTCAATGATACGGTTGGCAATCGTCTGGATAAACTGGTGATCCTGGGAAGTGAATAAAACAACACCAGGGAATTTGATCAAACCGTTGTTGACGGAGGTGATTGACTCCATATCAAGGTGGTTTGTCGGCTCATCCAGAATAAGGGAGTTTGCGCCAAGCATCATCATTTTTGAAAGCATGACGCGGACTTTTTCTCCACCGGAAAGTACATTTACTTTTTTCAGGCCGTCGTCTCCGGAAAAGAGCATACGGCCAAGAAAACCACGTACATAGGTTGCGTCTTTTTCCGGGGAATAAGGCATCAGCCAGTCTACGATCGTGTCGGTGCTGTCAAAGTCTTTGGTATTGTCCTTTGGAAAATAGGCTTGACTTGTGGTGATTCCCCATTTGTAATCGCCCTCGTCCGGTTCCATTTCTCCGGCAAGGATCTGGAACAATGTTGTCGCAGCGATGCCATACGAACCGACAAAAGCAATCTTGTCATCATGTCCGACGGTAAAGGAAACATTGTCAAGGACTTTTTCACCGTCGATCGTCTTGGAAAGGTTGGTTACAGTCAGTACTTCATTTCCAATTTCACGGTTTGGTTTGAAGTCAACGTATGGGTACTTACGGCTGGAAGGACGGAGCGTATCAAGCTCGATTTTTTCCAATGCACGTTTTCTGGAAGTTGCCTGCTTGGATTTGGAAGCATTGGCACTGAATCGCTGGATAAAGTCCTGCAATTCCTTAATCTTTTCTTCCTTCTTTTTGTTGGCTTCCTTCATTTGTTTGATCATCAACTGGCTGGATTCATACCAGAAGTCGTAGTTTCCGGCATAAAGCTGCATTTTTGCGTAGTCGATGTCAACGGTATGTGTACATACTTTGTTTAAGAAGTAACGATCATGCGAAACGACGATGATCGTATTTTCAAAATTGATCAAAAACTCTTCGAGCCAGCGGATCGCATCGAGATCCAAGTGGTTGGTCGGCTCGTCGAGGAGAAGAATGTCCGGATTACCGAACAGAGCACGTGCCAAAAGCACTTTGACTTTTTCACTTCCGGAAAGTTCGCTCATTTTTTTGTAATGAAGTTCGGTGTCAATATTCAATCCGTTCAAAAGAGTAGCAGCATCGGACTCAGCTTCCCATCCGTTCATGGTAGCAAATTCGCCTTCCAGTTCGCTGGCACGGATTCCGTCTTCCTCGGTAAAATCTTCTTTTGCGTAAATGGCATCTTTTTCTTTCATGATGTCATAAAGACGCTGGTTTCCCATGATGACAGTGTCAAGGACAATGCAGTCATCGTATTTGAAGTGATCCTGTTCCAGCACGGAAAGGCGCTGACCGGGGGTGATGCTGATATCGCCCTGTGTCGGCTCCAGTTCTCCGGAAAGAATCTTCAAAAAGGTCGATTTTCCGGCACCGTTGGCACCGATGATACCATAGCAGTTTCCTTCGGTAAATTTTATATTTACTTCTTCAAAGAGCGCCTTTTTTCCAAAGCGCAATGTAACATTATTTGCCTGAATCATAATTTCCTCCATTTTAAATCGTTATCTAATTACCTATTGTACTAAAAAATGGGGATTTTGCAAGTGTTTTTGAAAAATAATATTGTTAGATGAGGGAGATTTATGTATAATAGAAAGTAACTATTCAGGATCAATGTGTCAAAAGCAATGAGTTATCGTGCTTGCACGTAAGAATTATTGCTTTTGACACATTAGATCCTAATAGGGATCCCCACCCCAATATGAGCATTTTTCGCCTTGCGAAAGGCGAAAAGAACACGAAGTGTTCAAAATGCGAATATCGGGGTGGAGGATCCGGAATAGTTACATATACATGGTAAAGGATGGCTTGATGAATGAGACAAGATGCAATAGAGCAGTTTGAGATAAAACCGGCGAAAGGATTGACAGAGGGAGTTACGCTTTCCGAAGAAAAGACGAATGTCGAGGTGCTTTTCTTTTGTAAAGAACACAAAGAGTGCCGGCTTTTGGTGTACAGAGACCAGCAACTTTTGAAAAAGATAAAAATGTTTCCGAGAACCGAAGCAGGAGCTCCGGATTTGTTCGGCGTGCGTCTCTGCGGCGAAGGGATTGTTGATTTTTTGCAGGGGTGTGAATATGTATTTGAAGCAGAAAAACAGATTTTTCAGGATCCTTATATGAAAGCGACTAGAGGGAGAAACCGGTTTGGACATAAGGGAAAGCTGCGAGGTAAATTTGAATTTTCGGAGTTTGACTGGTCCGGAGAACACAGAAAACCGATTGCCTTTGAGGATATGATCTTGTATCAATGCCATCTGCGTGGATTTACAAAACATAACAGTTCCGGGGTAAAAGCACCGGGAACGTTTTCCGGATTTTGTGAAAAACTTAGATATCTGGAAAAATTAGGAATTAATACAGTAATCTTTCTGCCATTGTATGATTTTAATGAAAGAATGGAAAAACAAAGTGGCAAGATAAATTATTGGGGATATTCGGGGGATGCCTGTTATTTTGCACCGAAAGCTTCTTATGCTGCTAATCCCGATGATGCGGCGAATGAGTGCAAAGAGATGATAAAGAAAATGCATAAAAAGGGTATGAATGTATTTTTAGATATGCATTTTGATAAATGTTCTCCCCAGTTTATGATCCGCTGTCTACGCTATTATGTGACGGAGTATCATGTAGACGGATTTTTGCTCAATACGGCAGTGGTTTCTGAAATATGGCTGCATGAAGACCCGATTTTGCGTCAGATAAAAATTTTGGGAGCAGGGTTTTTGGCACCGGAAAAAGTGGCAGGCAAAAAAACGTTTGCTGTGTTCAATGAAGAATACCTGACAACCGCCAGACGGTACCTGAAAAGTGATGAGGGCCAGGTGGCTGGATTTTATGAGGCATTTTGCAAAGACGATGCGACATGCGGCAGAGTGCATTATATCACGCAGAAAAATGGATTTACACTTCGCGATCTTGTTTCCTATGATGTAAAGCACAATGAGGCAAATGGGGAAAAGAATCAAGACGGAACGCAGTACAACTACAGCTGGAACTGCGGACAGGAAGGGGCCAGCCGGAAAAAAACAGTTCTTCAGATGCGTAAAAAACAGACAAAAAATGCACTTGTGATGCTTCTGCTTGGACTGCCGTCTCCGATGATTCTGGCCGGCGATGAATTTGGACAGACGCAGCGTGGAAACAACAATGCATACTGCCAGGACAATGCCACAACATGGCTAAATTGGAATTTATTGGAAAAGAATCAAGAATTGTTTCATTTTGTACAGAAGCTGATTGCTTTCCGCAAAAGCCACATTTTGTATCACCGTCAGGAGATGTTGACGGGAATGGATACGAAAGGAGTGGGCGCTCCGGCGGTTTCGGCGCACGGAATCGAACCGTGGGAAGCAGATTTTTCTTATTACAGCAGAGATCTTGGAATTTTGTTTTATGGTACGTATTATGAAGGAAATTCTGTTTATATGATGTTTAATCTGCATTGGGAAAGCCACACATTTTTCTTCCCTGTTGTGGAAAAGGACAAAGAGTGGAAATGTATCTTTGATACGGAATGCACGGAGGGAGAAGGAAAGACCGTACAGAAGAAATATAAAATGGCGCCAAGAAGTATCGCCGTATTTGAATGTATAGACACCTGCCCTGCCGCTGCCAAGAGTCAGAGACAGGACAAGCATCAAGCTAAGCCTGAAAAGGCTTAAAAGTTGTGCTCTGCAACGATCGGGTCAAACAGATCCAGCTTGCAGTATTCCTGGTCGGAAAAGTGCTTGCAGGTTGTGCAGGAGACATCCTCGTCTCCGGATTTGTTTGTACATTTGCAGTCGTGTTTAATGCAGTAAGCACTGCAGTTTTGCGCAACATTACGATAGGTAGATTCCTTTGCTCTCATGGTATTCTCCTTTCCTGATGAAGTGTTTATTGACACGCGATTAGTATTGGCAAATTGAGAAAAAATATGCAAAAAAGAGGTTATTCATATGAAAATGTACCAGATTGAAGAGGTAAAGCCGTTTATGGCACAATTGCTTCTTCAGGAAACATTTGACAAATTTTGTGTAAGTGTTGCGGAGATACGCACGATTGTTCCGATAACGATAAAAGGAACGATGTCGCATGACTGGCTTTCGCCGGAAGATGCGGAAAAATATAAAGAACTGGAATATATTCCGTGGAAATTACTGCGTCCTGTGGTTTTTGAACTGATCAAAGGCAAACAGACGCCGGATTTTTTGAAAATACAATTTGTTTATTATAGCGAAAATGGGGATTGCGGCGGGCTGCGGGTTCAGTTTGAAGCAGGAACGCTGACATGCCTGTCTACGTATACACCGGCGGAATTTTCTCTGGACCGCAATGCAGAGACGTTTTGGGACGAAAACTGCCAGGCATTTTTGAAAAAACATGAAATTGTTAGCACTCAACTTTAACGAGTGCTAAAAAATCCTTGACATCTGATTTTTTCTGTATTACAATACTTTCTATAGTAAATGTAACGATTCAGTTATTACAAGATTTTATAACAGGAGAGTGACTTGAAATGAAAAAAGAGCAAGGAAGTTTAGCAATTAATTCTGATAATATTTTTCCGATTATTAAAAAATGGCTGTATTCGGATCACGACATTTTTATCCGTGAACTTGTCAGCAATGGATGCGATGCCATTACAAAATTGAAAAAACTAGAGATGATCGGGGAGACATCCCTTCCGGATGATTATAAAGAGAAAGTGGAAGTATTTGTCAATGCGGAGGACAAGACGATCCGTTTTGTGGACAATGGACTTGGTATGACGGAAGATGAAGTAAAAGAGTACATTAACCAGATCGCATTTTCCGGAGCGACGGATTTCCTTGAGAAATACAAAGACAAATCAAGTGAAGACCAGATCATCGGACATTTCGGACTTGGTTTTTATTCGGCCTTTATGGTGGCTGACCGTGTGGAGATTAATACTTGTTCTTATCTTGAGGGCGAGCAGGCGATTCACTGGGAGTCAGAGTGCGGAACCGAATTTGAGATGAGTGACAGCGACAAAGATACGGTCGGAACTGAAATTATCCTTCATTTGAATGAAGACAGTTATGAATTTTCCAATGAATACCGTGTTCGTGAAGTTTTGGATAAATATTGTTCCTTTATGCCGGTTGAGATTTTCCTTACCAATGAAAATGCAGAACCGCAGTATGAGACGATTCCAAGTGAAGAAGTAACCGAGGAAGATACGGTTATTGAAGAGATCGTGGAAGAGCCGAAAGAGGGAAAAGAGGGTGAAGAGGAAGAAAAGAAAGAACCGGTTAAGAAAACAAAAATTTTGAAACGTCCGGTTTCCATCAGCGATACGAAACCTCTTTGGACAAAACATCCAAATGAATGCACGGAAGAAGAGTATAAGGAATTCTACCGCAAAGTGTTCCAGGATTACAAAGAGCCATTGTTCTGGATTCATTTGAATATGGACTATCCATTTAACTTAAAAGGTATTTTGTACTTCCCGAAAGTAAATCTGGAATATGAAAATGCAGAGGGCGTTATCAAATTGTACAATAATCAGGTGTTTATCGCCGACAATATTAAAGAGGTGATTCCGGAATTTTTGATGCTTCTGAAAGGGGTTATTGATTGTCCGGATCTGCCATTAAACGTGTCACGTAGTGCGTTGCAGAATGATGGATTTGTCGCTAAGATCGCAGATTACATTACGAAGAAAGTGGCTGACAAATTGACCGGAATGTGCAAGACGGACCGTGAAAATTTCGAAAAATACTGGGATGATATCAGTCCGTTTATCAAATATGGCTGTCTGAAAGACGAGAAGTTTAAGAGTAAGATGAAAGATTATATCTTATTTAAAGATCTTGACGACAAATATATGACGATGAAAGAATATCTGGAGACGGTAGATACTCCGGAAGCAGAAGTGGTTGAAAAGGGCGAAGAAGACAAAGATTCCGAACCACAGGAACCACCAAAAACAGTCATTTATTATGTCACAGACAGAAAGCAGCAGAGCCAGTATATCAATCTGTTCCGCGAGGAAAATAAAAATGCTTTCGTATTGACGCACAGCATTGACCAGCCATTTATCTCTTCTTTGGAAATGGGCGATGACAATGTCAAATTCCAGCGTATCGATGCTCAGGTAACGGAAGATTTTGTAGAAGAAATGAGCGAAGAGGAAATCAAAGAGAAGAAAGATGCTTTGACGGAAATTTTCAAAAAGGCTCTTGGCAAAGAGAACCTGGATGTTCGTGTCGAAAAGATGAAAAATGAAAAGATTGCTTCGATGATCACGATGTCCGAAGAAACCCGCCGTATGCAGGATATGATGAAGATGTACGCCATGAACGGCATGGGTGCAATGGGCGATTTTGGCGGTGAGACACTTGTCCTCAATGTAGCAAACCCACTGGTTCAATACGTAGAAAGCCACAAAGACGGCGACAAGACGGATCTCTTCTGCAAGCAGCTGTATGATCTTGCTATGATCAGCCACAAACCGCTTGAGCCGGAAGAAATGACAGAATTCGTTATGCGAAGCAATGAGATCATGGAATTGCTGGCAAAGGAAAAGTAACGCCTATCGCAGACGATTTTTCGTGCAGAAACGAATGTCTTTGAAGGAGAATGCAGAATTTTTCTCGAAGAAGTTAATCCGACACGTCATGCAGAAAACTTGATATTTCAAAAAAGGGCTGTCACACGAATGACTTCGTGCAACAGCCCTTTTTTATGAAATATCTTCAAACAGTTCTGCACGCCGTGTCAACATCTTCTTGAAAAAAATCGCATTCTTTGCTTCAAAGACATAGTTTTGCGTGAAAAATCGTCTGCGATTATAAATGGAACAGGTTTCGCCGCTTGTCAGACCATAAGCTCATACTATTAAAAAAGTCGAACAAATCTGCAAAAAACTATTGACATTTTACTGTATATAGTGTATATATAACATATAAACAGTTACAACAGGAGGTGCCTATGAAGATTTTGCAAAATAGCGGAGTCCCCATATATAAGCAGATCGCGGAGCAGTTTGAGGCGGATATTCTGGCGGGAGTTTACCCGCAGGGCGAGTATCTGCCGTCGATACGTGGATTGGCAAAAGATTTGAAAATCAGCGTGATCACGACGATGAAGGCATATGAACTGTTAGAGCAGCAAGGACTTGTGACGGCAGTTCAGGGGAAAGGGTATTATGTCAATGCCCAGGACAGTGAGATGCTTCGCGAGCAGCATTTGCGGAAAGTGGAGGAGGCTCTGCAAGAGGCGATCCGGGCGGCAAAAAGAGCCGGGATGAAGGAAAAGGAATTGATAGAAATGATGACGCTGCTTTTGAAGATGGAGGAGCAGGAGTAAAAGAATGGAGGATATTATGGAATTTAGTTGTGCATTGGAAGGAAAGAAACTTCGAAAAAACTATAAAAAATTTGTGTTGGATATTCCGGAACTGCGGGTGCCAAAAGGATATGCGACGGCTTTGGTTGGCGAAAACGGGGCAGGAAAGACAACCTTATTGGACATCTTGGTCGGATTGCAGTTGACGCATGGCGGAGAAGTTACATATTTTGAAAAATACAATGAAAAAGATCGGGAAAACGGACCGGAAGTCAAAGAAAAAATTGGGTATACCGGTACGCAGGGATATTATCTTCCTCATTGGAAGTTAAATCAGATTGGTCAGATCAGCAAAGTATTATTTGAGACATTTGATGAAGAAAAATATATGCATTTTCGGAAAGAACTGGCAATCGGTTCAGAAGATGGAATAGAGAATAAAAAAGTGTCGCAGTTGTCCGATGGAAACCGTACCAAATTAATGCTCGCCGGTGTGCTTGCCCGAGAGACGGAGATGCTTGTCTTGGATGAGCCGGCATCCCCATTGGATCCGGTTATGCGCGAAAAACTGTGTTCTTTGCTTTGTGATTACCTCAATGAAAAAGAAGGAGAGAGAACCGTTCTTTTTTCCACACATAATATCGCAGATATGGAACGAATCACAGACTATGTGATCATCATGGCAAAAGGAAAGATTCTGGTGCAGGGCTTTGTGGAAGAATTGAAAGAAAAATACCGCGTGATCCGCGGCGAGAAAAAAGATGCCGAGCAGATAAAACCGTGGCTTTTGACAATGACAGAAAATTCTTATGGTTTTGAAGGACTTTGTGAGGTGGACAAAATAGATCACATAGAACCGTTTGAGGTAGCAGAGGAGATTCCGGATCTTTCTAAATTATGTGTGGAATTGATGAAATCCGTATCCGAGGTGGCAAAGGAGGATGTACATGAGTAATATCATTCATAGTTTCCGGGGGTATACGTCGTTTGTATACCGGCTGATATTTATTGGCATATTTCCGCCGGCACTTTTTATATTGACATGGTTTTTTACCGACCCCGCGTACCTGTCGTGGTCGTGGGTTATCGTTTTTTTCTATATTACGTATGAGAGTATAGGAGATTATATGGTGTTTGCGGGAATCTGCAATAAAGAAAATAATAATTACATTTTTTTGAAAACCTCCTATCTGGGGGAAACGATGTTTCGTCAGGTTGTTCTGGCGGATCTGATACGGCGTTTCGTAGTTGCGGCTGTTATGGGGAGTATAGCGTGGTACCGGGATCCGAGTGGATTGGTCTGCATTTCGATAGGAATGATTTATGCAGTGGCGCTGGTTATCGTCAATGCGACAAGATATTGTGAAGCACTCCTGATTTATCTGGCCGTTTGGGGGATTGCTTTGTGGGGACTTGCATGGCTGGTTGTTCTGGTGACAGAAAAAATAGCAATATGGAAACTAACGGAACTGACCATGCCAACGAAAATTGTTGTTATGGCAGTTATTATAGCAATCAATGTGATAACAATGCAGCACATGATGCTGCGGGAAAGAGGTGTTATAAATGAGGAATGAATGGAAAGCGATAAAAACGTTATTGCAGCAGAGCTGCTGTAAGAAAAAATGGCTTTGGAGTGCAGCATTTATCTGTCTTGGAATTGTGTGGAAAATTTTGTCGCTGAGTGGCAGACCGGAGGTGGCAGAAGATTTTAGCCCGCTGTTTTTTGCGGTCGCCGGGATCATGCCGATGGAAATACTGCTTGTAAATGATATCAGTGGCTTTGTAAAGGGTTCGGTGCTGCGGAAAAAGATCCAGACCACAATGGCGACAAAAAGTATGTTTGCCGGAACGATGATAGCATATCTTATGTATTTAGCGTTTTTGATGATTCTTGGCAGCGTGCGTGAAGGGCAGCCGGAGGTGTATCTGCGGCCAACATTGGTGTATGGCGTGGGCGTTTGCTTTCTCGGAATTGTTAATGTGTTTTTGTACAAATTCTTTTGGGCGTCTTTGGCAGGAATTTATGTAATCTGCTTTTCCGCCGGATTTGCCATGGGGCTTTTTGAGGACCAAATTGATTTTGCAGGATACTGGGAGAAACTTTCCCCGGTGGGCTGTGTGATAGCCGCCGTTTTTCTGATCTTTGCCGGCTGTGCCATAAATTTGGTTATGACCCGGATTTTTTATAAACGTAATTTTTCCAAAAATGCGTTTGGGGCTTCTATGAGAAAATTGGTTTAAAAAAGAATTGACAAAAGTGCTTCTTCCATGTATACTAGTATTCGTTGATGGTTTTTGCTTCGATAGCTCAGTTGGTAGAGCACTTCACTCGTAATGAAGGGGTCGAGGGTTCAAGTCCCTTTCGAAGCTTACCAAAAAGAAGATGTGAGGCACGATGTCTCACATTTTTTTTATTTATTTTTACGTTTTCTTTATAAAAGTTTATGAGCGATGTAATTTTATTCTTGGTGTGAATCCGTTATAATGTTAATTGTGTGTTTGTAGGAAATGTCCGTAAACAGGAAAAAGTATTTGGATAGGAGAATGTTACTATTATGGATAGAAAGGAAACGGAGATTAAAGAGCGAGTATCTGAGTGGTTGAATACGACAGCACTTTGGCAGAAGATTCTTTGTTTTTTACAGATTATTTTATCCGCAGTTATTGTAGTGTTTGCCTTTATGGGGTTAAATGATATCATACCGATTTTCACAACGAATACAGTAGATTTGGTTTTGCTGGCAGTATTGTTTGTAGTCAGCGGTGTTCGACTTTTCCCGGAGAAAAAACTGTGTACTTATATTTACTTTGGCGTCGCTTTACTGATGCTTGGTATTTTGGCAGTTGGTTTTATGTTATGACGTAATTCATTGTAGTAAATTCTGATGAGAAAACTTGACAATTTGTATAAGATAGGATAAAATACTGATATCTCATGTAATTGAGTAAAAAATTGAAATTAATATTACCCCGCAAAAAGATAAGGCGGGCGAGAAAAAAGGAGAAATAGTCATGTTAGAAAAAATGCAGGAACTTATCGCAGATCAGTTGAGCGTTGATGCAGACAGCATCACGGAAGCATCTTCTTTCAAAGATGATTTGGGAGCAGATTCATTGGATCTTTACGAATTGATCATGGCTCTTGAAGAAGAGTATGATGTTGAGATTCCTACAGATGATTTGGAAAGCATTAATACTGTAGGCGATGTAATTAACTTCTTGAAAGACAAAGGTGTAGAATAATTACATCCAAAATACTGTGACTAACAAATGTGAATGGTGTGGTTGCCAGTTTTGTCAGAGGACAGAATTGTCAGCCACCATTTCAAAATATGGGCTTATTTTGACACCATCAGCGAAAGAAAAGGCTCCTGGTGTTTAAGTTGCGTTATTTTGTCATCATTACATGGAATGGAGGAAAAGATGGGTAAGATTGCATTTGTATTTCCGGGACAAGGTGCCCAGAAAGTTGGTATGGGAAAAGAGTTTTATGAGACTTCTCCGATTGCAAAAGAGATTTTTGATAAGGCAAGTGAAGCTGTTGAGCTGGACTTGAAAGCACTGTGCTTTGAGGAAAATGACGACATTAATATTACAGAATATACACAGGTTGCGCTTCTTACAACAAGCGTGGCTATCATGGAAGTGTTGAAAGACCGTGGGATTAAACCGGATGTAGCAGCAGGTCTCAGTCTGGGCGAATATTGTGCTCTGGTAGCAGCAAATTCGATGAATTATATCGACGCGGCAAAAGCTGTCCGTAAACGAGGTATTTATATGCAGGAAGAAGTTCCTGCCGGCGTAGGCGGTATGGCTGCGATCATGGGACTTGAGAGTACAGAGATTGAAAAAGCAATCGCGGATATTCCACAGGTTCAGGTGGCAAATTACAATTGTCCGGGACAGATCGTTATCTCAGGAAAGAAAGAATCTGTAGAGCAGGGCGCAGAAAAATGTAAAGAGGCAGGCGCAAGACGTGCTGTTATGCTTAATGTAAGCGGCCCATTTCATTCTGACCTTTTAAAAGGAGCAGGAGAGAAACTTGAAAAAGTTTTGGATTCGATTGAAATCAATGAGCCACAGATTCCGTATGTGGCAAATGTAAATGCTTCTTACATAACGAAACAAGAAGACATCAAGCCATTGCTTGTAAAACAGGTATCTTCTTCTGTCCGCTGGCAGCAGTCCGTGGAAACCATGGTAGAAGATGGCGTCGACACATTTATTGAATTGGGACCTGGCAGAACACTTGCCGGTTTTAATAAAAAAATTGGAAAAGCCATTGGAAAAGAATTGACGACTTACAGCGTCGGAACAATGGAAGAATTAGAAGCAGTTGTAGCAGCACTTAGTTAAGAAAGGAAACCTTATGTTATTAGAAAATAAGATTGCCGTAGTGACCGGAGCCGGACGAGGAATTGGACGAGGAATCGCTCTTGCATTGGCAAGAGAGGGGGCGATGGTTGTTGTAAATTACAATGGCTCGAAAGAACGTGCAGAGGAAGTGGTTCGCACGATTGAAGAAGCCGGCGGAAAAGCAGTAGCGATTCAGTGCAATATCAGTGATTTTGAGGCGGCAAAGGAATTTTTTGCCAATGTGGTAAAAGAATACGGTAAGATTGATATCCTTGTCAACAATGCCGGAATCACAAAAGACAATTTGATGATGAAAATGTCAGAAGAGGAGTTCCAGAGTGTTATCCAGACAAATCTCGCTGGTACATTCCATGGTGTAAAATTTGTTACCCGCCCAATGATGAAACAGAGACAGGGACGTATTATCAACATTGCTTCCGTATCGGGAGTGATCGGAAATATGGGACAGGCAAACTATTCTGCTTCCAAAGCCGGAGTGATTGGTCTTACCAAGGCAGCAGCGAAAGAACTGGCATCCCGTAACATTACGGTAAATGCAGTGGCACCGGGATTTGTAGCGACAGAAATGACAGATGTTCTTTCGGATTCCGTGAAAGAGGCAGCTGTAGCGACGATTCCATTGGGACGTTTTGGAGAAGTAGAGGACATTGCAGAAACTGTTGTCTTTTTGGCATCGGATAAAGCTAAATACATCACCGGCCAGGTAATCTGTGTCGATGGCGGCATCGCGATCTAAAATTATTCTAGGAGGATTATTTCATGAGTAGAAGAGTAGTCATCACGGGAATGGGAGCTATCACTCCGATTGGAAATACCGTGGATGAATTTTGGAGTAACATTAAAAAAGGCGTTGTGGGAATCGGACCGATCACGCAGATCGATACGACGGATTATAAAGCAAAGCTGGCAGCGGAAGTAAAGGATTTTGATCCGAAAGAACATATGGATCCAAAGTCAGCACGTCGTATGGAACGTTTTGCACAGTTTGCCGTAGCTGCATCCAAGCAGGCACTCGAAGACAGTGAACTGGATCTGGAAAAAGAAGATCCGTTTATGGTCGGCGTCAGTGTAGGATGTGGTATCGGAAGTCTCCAGTGTATGGAGCGCGAGTACAAGAAACTGCTTGACAAGGGACCAAATCGTGTATCTCCTTTGATGATTCCGATGCTGATCTCCAACATTGCCGCAGGAAACATAGCAATTCAGCTGGGATTAAAAGGTAAAAATATTAATATTGTAACCGCATGCGCAACCGGAAATCACAATATCGGGGAAGCATTCCGTTCGATTCAATATGGCGAAGCGGACGTTATGGTTGCCGGTGGTGCAGAAGCTGCGATCACCGAACTTGGCGTGGCAGGATTCACCAGCATGACAGCGTTGTCATTGTCAACGGATCCGATGAAAGCTTCGATCCCATTTGACATCAACCGCAATGGTTTTGTTATGGGTGAGGGTGCCGGTATTCTTGTTATGGAAGAATTAGAGCACGCAAAGAAACGTGGAGCCAAGATTTATGCGGAAATTGTAGGATATGGTGCGACAAACGATGCTTATCATATCACTTCCCCGGCAGAAGATGGAAGCGGTGCAGCAAAAGCTATCGAATTTGCGATGAAAGATGCCGGCGTAAAACCGGAAGAAATCGATTATATTAATGCACATGGAACCAGCACACATATGAATGATATGTTTGAGACAAGAGCGATCAAACTGGCTCTTGGCGAAGAGGCTGCTTATCATTGTAAAGTAAGTTCTACAAAATCCATGGTAGGACATCTTCTTGGTGCTGCCGGTGGTGTAGAATCGATCGCAAGTATCAAATCCATCATGGACAATTATGTACATGTCAATGCCGGATTGACAGATCCGGATCCGGAATGTGATCTTGACTGTGTCAAAGATCATGGAATTGATATGGAAGTGAATACGGTTCTCAGCAATTCACTTGGATTTGGTGGACATAATGCATCTTTAATCTTTAAAAGTTTTAATGAATAATAATCTCAAAAAGCGCGGGAAGATAGGGCGTTGATAGGTTCCCGCGCTTTTAGGATAGAATTCCCACTTGTAAGTTATGAAAAAATATGTTATACAGATATGGAGGACAAAAATATGTTGCTAGATGTAAATGGTATTAAAGAGATTATACCGCATCGCTATCCTTTTTTGCTCGTTGACTGCATCGAAGAGATGGAACCGGGAGTAAAAGCTGTTGGATACAAAAATGTAACTGTTAATGAACCGTTTTTCCAGGGACATTTTCCGCAGCAGCCGGTTATGCCGGGGGTTTTGATCGTGGAAGCATTGGCACAGGTAGGTGCAGTAGCAGTTCTCAGTCTGCCTGAAAATAAAGGAAAACTTGCTTTTTTCGGTGGAATCGATAAAGCAAAATTCCGCAAACAGGTAGTGCCGGGAGACCGCCTTCGCTTAGAGACTGAGATTATCAAATGCAAAGGTCCGATGGGCGTTGGAAAAGCTACAGCCACAGTAGATGGCAAGGTTGCCTGTGAAGCGGAGATCAAATTTATGATTGGATAGCTGATGACAGGGGATAATGAATAATACTGTCACGGGAAACAGAAACATGTTTTTTAGAAGAAAATATTATGGAGGCCTATGATGAAAGAATTTAAACAATGGGAAGGTTTTTCTGGAAGACTTTGGAAAGAAGGGATCGATGTACGTGACTTCATCCAAAAAAACTACAAACCTTATGATGGAGATGAGTCCTTTTTGGCAGGACCAACCGAAGCGACGGATAAGCTTTGGGGCAAATTGCAGGAACTTCAGAAGGAAGAGAGAAAAAAAGGTGGCGTTCTGGACATGGAGACAGAGGTTGTTTCCTCTTTGACATCCTATGGCCCTGGATATATCAGTGAAGACTTAAAGGATTTGGAAAAAGTAGTTGGTCTTCAGACAGATAAGCCATTGAAACGTGCATTTATGCCTTATGGTGGTATCCGTATGGCAGAGCAGTCCTGCACAATGTATGGTTATCAGCCAAGCGAGAAATTGCATGAGATTTTTACAAAGTATCACAAAACACACAGTGATGCAGTATTTGAAGTATACACACCTGAGATGAAACGTATGCGTCACAATAAGATTTTGACCGGACTTCCGGATACTTACGGACGTGGACGTATCGTCGGCGATTACCGTCGTGTGGCATTGTATGGTATCGATGTCCTGATTGAAGAGAAAGAGAAAGATTTTGCCGGAAGCGAACGCCGCAGTATGCGCAGCAAAGATTATCGTATCCGTGAAGAGATCGCAGAGCAGATCAAATGTCTGAAAGGCATGAAAGAAATGGCTGCTTCTTATGGTTATGATATTTCCGAACCTGCGAAAGATGCAAGAGAAGCATTCCAGTGGCTGTATTTCGGATATCTTGCTGCCATCAAGACACAGAATGGTGCCGCAATGAGTGTTGGACGTGTTTCCACATTCCTTGATATTTACATTGAAAGAGACCTTGCCAATGGAACATTGACAGAGGTAGAGGCACAGGAACTGGTTGACCATATGACAATGAAATTCCGTATGGTTAAATTCGCTCGTATCGAGTCTTACAACCAGTTGTTCTCCGGAGACCCTGTATGGGCTACCGTAGACGTTGCCGGTATTGGTATGGACGGACGTTCCCAGGTAACAAAGACATGTTTCCGTTTCCTTCATACATTGGAAAACATGGGACCATCTCCGGAGCCAAACCTTACTGTATTGTATTCTTCTCATTTGCCGGAGGCATTTAAGAAATATGCATCTCACATTTCCATCGAGACAAGTTCCGTACAGTATGAAAATGATGATGTAATGCGTCCGGTATGGGGCGATGATTATTCGGTATGCTGCTGTGTATCTGCGACAGAGACAGGAAAAGAGATCCAGTTCTTCGGAGCTCGTGCAAACCTTGCAAAATGTCTCCTTTACGCAATTAACGGTGGTATCGATGAGAAAAACAAAGTACAGGTTGGACCGGAATATCGTCCGATTACAAGTGATGTACTTGATTATGATGAAGTCATGGATAAATATGACAAGATGATGACATGGCTTGCTCAGACCTATGTAGAGACATTGAACATGATTCACTACATGCACGATAAATATTATTATGAAGCAAGCCAGATGGCTTTGATTGATACAGATGTACGTAGAACTTTCGCAACGGGTATTGCTGGATTCTCGCATGAAGTAGATTCATTGAGTGCTATCAAATACGCAAAAGTGAAGACAATTCGTGATGAAGATGGATTGGTAGTTGATTATGAAATTGAAGGAGATTTTCCTCGTTATGGAAATGATGATGACCGTGCGGATGAAATTGCTGTATGGTTATTAAAGACATTTATGCGTAAGATTGAAAAACACCACACATATCGTGATAGTGAACCAACGACTTCAATTCTTACAATTACTTCAAATGTTGTTTATGGTAAAGCTACAGGTGCGCTTCCAGATGGAAGAAAAGCAGGAGAACCATTATCACCAGGTGCTAACCCTGCATATGGAGCAGAACAAAATGGATTGTTGGCATCGCTAAATTCTGTCGCAAAACTTCCTTATGAATATGCGTTAGATGGAATTAGTAATACGCAAACAATTAATCCAGATGCGTTGGGTCACAATGAAGAGGAAAGAGTAAATAACTTAGTGAATGTATTGGATGGATACTTTGATCAGGGTGCTCACCACTTGAATGTGAATGTATTTGGTGTAGAAAAATTAAAAGATGCGATGGAACATCCAGAAAAAGAGGAATACGCAAACTTTACAATTCGTGTTTCTGGCTATGCCGTTAAATTTATTGATTTAACTCGCGAACAACAATTAGATGTTATTAGTCGTACATGTCATAAGAGCCTTTAATAAGGCTCTTTCTAGTTAGGGGGATATTATGTTAGGAGCAATTCATTCGATTGAAACGTTTGGCCTTGTAGATGGACCAGGCGTAAGATATGTCATCTTTATGCAAGGATGTCATATGCGTTGTAAGTTTTGTCACAATGCCGATACTTGGAAAACGCAAGAGCCAGCTCAAAGAGCAGACGTGGAATTAAAGAAAGCTTTACGATATCGTCCTTACTGGAAAGATAATGGTGGCATTACAGTCAGTGGCGGTGAACCGTTACTTCAAATTGATTTTCTGATTGAACTTTTTACATTAGCTAAAAAAGAAGGTGTCAATACAGTTTTAGATACTTGTGGACAACCATTTACTTTTGAAGAACCATTCTTTTCTAAGTTTAAACAACTTATGAATGTTACAGATTTAGTGTTATTAGATATAAAACATATTGATGAAATGGCTCATAAAGAATTAACGGGACATACGAATCAAAATATTTTAGAACTAGCTAAGTATTTGTCGGATATCCAAAAGCCAGTATGGATTCGTCATGTATTGGTACCAGGTGGAAGTGATAATGATGAAGAATTGATAAGACTTAATGAATTTATCAAGACTTTAAGCAATGTAGATCGTGTAGAAGTAATTCCTTATCATGACCTTGGAATTTTTAAATGGGAGAA
>ERZ827496.2188-NODE-2188-length-20235-cov-15.348811_pt1 | contig 20235 bp, 15 predicted proteins | sample MGYA00519769_ERZ827496 | MGnify/ENA primary metagenome ERZ827496 (study PRJEB31778, sample SAMEA3449327) | human gut metagenome | biome: human gut; feature: human-associated habitat; material: faeces | place: United Kingdom | collected 2010/2012 ...
AGTACTCGGAAACCGCCCACCGCAAGGTGGGTATGGCGCTGGGTGCTTAGCCCACCAGCACCAAAAGGACCGCCACCTTCAGCTACATTCTTCACTGACAACTCAATAGCCTTACGCATCAATTCTTCTTTCGTCATACCATATTATTTTTAGTAATTCGTAAAAAACTTGATGAAAATACACAAAACTATAGAATAATCCAAACTTTTTGGCTACATTGCAAAAGCCACACATAATAACAGCCGCCTATGAAAAACCGCCTATTCATTTTGTTATGGTGTATTCCCGGCTTTCTTTTTTCCGTCACTCCCAAGCCGGATGTAGAAAAACTGACAGAAACGGCCGATACTTATTATCAGGCAGGTAAGGTAGATTCTGCCCTATGGGCTATCGAACAAGCTCTTCAACTTGCAATGACAGAAAAGGATACCTGTGCCATGATGTCATGTTACACTTCACAAGGAGTCTACCTGCGCTCGTCCGGAAAACTCACCGAAGCAATTGCTGCCTACGACAAAGCCCTGCAATATGCGCCCCTTCTTTCCGGTAACAACGAAGACAACTTACAGGCAATTATCACATTATACAACAACCTGGCTACGGTTTACTTGGATATGAAGAATCCGGCTCAGGCAGTAAAATACGCCTTAGATGCGGTTAAGCAGGCCGATAAATGTCAGGATAAGTCATTCCGCACGCAGATTTATACCGTCTGTTCTTCCATTTTCATCACTCAAGAAGAATATGAAGCCGCCAAAACCTATCTGTCTAAAGCCATTGCCCTATCCCAGCAATTGCAACAGCCCGAAACGGAACTTGGTGCCCGCACATACTACCTGCTGACCTTGTTCCGCACCCAGGCATCCGCCTCAGAAATCCAGAAACTGGTAGAACAAACGAATGCACTTGCCGCTAAGGTCAACTCTACCATGGCACTTGTCAATTACTATCAGGTACTTTTCTATGTCCAGCAGACCCGTAAAGAATGGAAGGCTGCCACTCAGACTGCACAGAAAATCCTGCAACTTCCGGGCATCGAAAATTATCCGTTCCTGCAATATGACGTGTATAACAACCTTCATCTTGTCTACAAGGAACTATCTGATTTTCCACAAGCTTACCACACGCTGGAATTGGCCAAGGCACTCAGCGATTCGTTGTTCGTGCAAGAAAAAAGTCGCCAGCTGGAAGAGCTTTCCGTGAAATATGAAACCCAGAAAAAGGAACTGGAGTACCAGAAGCTGCAGGAAAAGCGTCAAAAGGAAAAGCAGAATCTGCAATTGAAGATTACGTTTCTATTAATCCTGATGGCTATAATGGCCTTCGTTTCACTCTACTTTATCCAAAAACAAAAGCTCCGTATCGAACGACAGAAAAGAGAAGCGGAAGCACAAAAGCGTGAATTCGAAACCTTGCAACGCGATACGGAACGCAATGCCACACGTGCCTACCTGAAAGAGCTCGAGAAAGAACGCAACCGTCTGGCCAAAGAACTTCACGACGGCGTTTGCAACGACCTGTATGCACTTGAGATGAATGCCTCCACACTCAACGAATCGTGGAAAGAACTCCTGCGCACCAGCCGGGAGAACATCCGACGTGTATCCCACGAACTGCTTCCTCCTACCTTCCAGGAAACGACTTTAAAGCAAGTATTGCAGAACTATGCTGAACGGATGACCTCTGCATCATGTAAAGTCACCCTGACTACTCTTCCCGAAGAATGCGACTGGTCTGTACTTCCGGAAACTTATTGTCTGAACATCTACCGCATCATTCAGGAGGCTACCGGTAATGCACTCAAACATGCCTCCCCCACGGAAATCCATCTCACACTGGAGTGGAAACTTCCGAATCTGGAACTCACCATTTCACACAACGGGAAATTCAGCTCTACCTCAGAAAAAGGTATCGGGCTACAAACTATGAAAGAAAGAGTGATGGCAATGAAAGGACACATTTCAGTTGAAGCAGAAAAAATACAAATCATTATTCCGCTTTTCCTGTAGAAAAACTACGGCTTCCCGTGGGCATTATCTCAAGAGGGTTGCGTACTTTTGTTAACAAATAAAAAGACAAGTATTGCATGAATTTGAATGTAGCCATTGTAGACGACCATCCTCTCGTGCTGGAAGGCCTAAAAAGCCTGCTTCTCCAGACTGAAGGCATAGAACACATCTATACTGCCCAAACAGGTTCACAACTGGGCAGTTTGCTCGCTCTGCATTCAATTCATCTGTATATCATCGATTTGGACCTGCCTGATATAGATGGTTTTGAGCTGATTCATCAAATTAAGCAGAAATCTCCGGAAGCCAAGATTATTATCAGCACCATGCACGAGGAAATCTGGATTGTCAACAAACTGAAACACCCTGACATTGACGCCGTGGTATTCAAGTCTTCTGCTGGAGAATACATTCAAAAAGCTTTACAGACAGTTTTAAAGGGGAAAAAATACTATTGTCCGCAATTCCAAAAACTCTATAAAGAAAAAGATAAGATCGGGCACGCACCCGACCCCCTCGATTCTGCTCCTACCATTCGGGAACTGGATGTACTGAAAGCCATAGCCAAAGGCATGAGTACCCACGAAATATCCGAATGTCTCTTTATTTCAGAGAATACAGTAGAATGGCACCGGAAAAACCTGATGGTGAAGTTCGGGGCTAAGAATGCCACCGACCTGGTTATTAAAGCCCTGTCGAAAGGCTACCTCAGTATTCCGCTGAAATAAGTATTGCTTTGTTTTATTTTATGTTTCACCTAAATTATCTGCTACCATGAAAAAACTGATTTATGCAGGACTTGCCTGCTTTATGTTACTGACCATTCAAGCTTGTTCCGGAAATGCACAAAAATCCACTTCTGATGAAGCCACCCAAGAAACTGTTTCTCAATCAGTTTCAGACCCGGTATACGACAAAATCATGAAACTGATTGAGGAAGCGACTGCCAAAATCAAGGAAAATCCTAATCCGCAAGAAGCCATGAAAGTTATGGCAGAAACCAGCAAGAATATTGATAAGTGCTGTGAAGAAAATGGTATCACCCTTTCCGATTGGAAAAAAAACCTGTCTGACGACTTAAAGAAAAAATACGAAGAAGCAACTGCTAAATTCTTGGAAGCTTGCGAAAAAATAAAATAACCTTTAAATAAATACGTTATGAAAACATTAGCTTATTATTTGTTAGGTATCTTCTCACTATGCATCTTAAATGCCTGCGATAATGAAGAAAACCCCACTCCTGAACCTCCTCCTTCCAAAGGAGAAGAGGCCGTGCAGGAAATCGTAGAAGTACTGAAAGAAAGCAAACCCGAAGTCAGCCAGTTTGTAGAAATACTTGAAAAAGTGGATGTGGCCGACCTGACACAAGACGACCTGACCGTCTTTGCCGTAAAGAATACAAGTACCGCAAGCCGTGCCGCCGTGCTGGATACAGCCTCCATTAAAAATCACATTGCAAAAGGGAGCTATGCGAAAGAGGCATTAACAGATGGCAGTACCCTGACCAGTATCAGCAACGAAACGCTTTATGTGACACGCACCGGAAATGACGTGCTGATTAATGGAGTCAAGATTGAAGGAGAAGCTATTCCTGTAGGGAAAAGCTATGTATATGTGGTGCCGGAAGTAATAGAAATACAGGCGGCCGAACCGGTTATTCCGGCCGACTCTGTCAGCACGAATGACATCAGCTACTTATGGCGGAAAAGCATGAATAATTATCTCAACAAGAACTGGGAAGTGGAAGCAAAAGTGACAACCGGCTATGGAGGTTTCTTTTATAAGGGCATTGAAGAACTTTCTGATAATTATTGGAAAGCAGCATACGCAACTTTGTCAGAAGGAGAGAAATACCTGAACCAACTGGAAGATTCGGAAAGCGACAAGAACCTCTCCGACACCATCAAACTGGAAAGAGCCCTGATTCAGGCACAGCTTTACGGCTATTACAACACATACATTGACGGAGAAAAGGTTTGCACAATAAATGACCTCATCATGACCTGCGAAACGCTGACCGACTTGTTGCCCGGAACAATGCGTGATGCAGCACGACTTCTGAGTGCAAAAGCTTTGCTGTACAAAGAAAGGTATGCAGAAGCAATCACTTATTCCGAAGCAATTCTGAACGAGGGTAACTACACCCTCGGAGGAAACGAAATTATCTGGAAAGGATATATGGATGCGTCTGGAAATAACGTAGACCCGTTGTTGCTTCAGGAGGCGTATATCATTTCCGCCATCGCCTACTATAATACCGGAAATCAAAACAAAGCCCTTGAGCTACTGAATTCCATTGCGGAACCTGTTTCCAATATAGAAAACATTGATACGACTGTTTACCTCAATCTACTCAAAGGTACAGGGGAAATATATCCTTACTATCGCCTGCTGACATCTATGAACATCAGCGTAAGTTATCCATTGGATTTTGGATTCGATGTAAATAGAAATCTGTCATTCCCTGTTCCGAAAGAAGCAATGGATGAATATCCAGAGCTCAACCAAAATCCCGGATATTAATTCTCTCTTAATCTCTCTTTAACGCACAAAAAAATCCCGGCTGGACGTGAGTCCGGTCGGGATTTGATTTTTATATCTGAAAGGGGAAGATTACATCATACCGCCCATGCCACCCATTCCCGGAGCAGCCATCGGCATTTCAGGTTTTTCTTCCTTCTTTTCTACGATGACACATTCTGTAGTCAGGAACATACCTGCAATAGAAGCGGCATTTTCCAATGCTACACGAGTAACCTTTGCAGGATCAACTACACCGGCAGCATGCAAGTGTTCGTATACATCTGTACGGGCATTGTAACCGAAGTCACCTTTACCTTCACGTACTTTCTGTACTACAACTGCACCTTCCTTACCAGCGTTAGCTACAATCTGACGAAGCGGTTCTTCGATGGCACGCTTGATGATTTCGATACCTGTAGTTTCATCTGCATTGTCACCTTTCAAGCCTTCCAATGCATCGATGGCACGGATGTAAGTTACACCACCACCCGGTACGATACCTTCTTCAATAGCGGCACGAGTTGCACACAAGGCGTCATCTACACGGTCTTTCTTTTCCTTCATTTCTACTTCGCTGGCAGCACCTACATAAAGAACTGCTACACCACCTGACAATTTAGCCAGACGTTCCTGCAATTTTTCCTTATCGTAGTCAGAAGTAGAGTTCTTGATTTCAGCCTTAATCTGGTTGATACGTTCCTGAATCAATTCTTTCTGACCTGCACCGTTTACGATAGTAGTGTTTTCCTTAGAAACAGTTACCTTGTCGCAAGTACCCAACATTTCGAGTGTAGCCTGTTCCAGTTTCAAACCTTTTTCTTCGCTGATAACTACACCGCCTGTCAATACGGCAATATCTTCCAACATAGCCTTACGACGGTCGCCGAAGCCCGGAGCTTTCACAGCACAAATCTTCAACTGAGAACGCAGACGGTTTACAACCAACGTAGTCAATGCTTCACTGTCTACATCTTCTGCGATAACCAACAAAGGACGTCCGCTCTGTACAGCCGGTTCCAGGATAGGCAAGAAATCTTTCAAGTTAGAAATCTTCTTATCGTAAATCAGGATATACGGATGTTCCATCACGCATTCCATCTTTTCAGTATCAGTTACAAAGTAAGCAGACAAGTAACCACGGTCAAACTGCATACCTTCTACCACACCGATTGTAGTATCTGTACCCTTAGCTTCTTCGATAGTGATGACACCGTCTTTAGAAACTTTGCGCATTGCATCCGCAATCAACTTACCGATAACCGGGTCGTTATTTGCAGAGATTGTAGCCACCTGTTCAATCTTGTCGTAGTTATCACCTACAGTTTCAGACTGAGCCTTAATAGATTCCACAACTTTTGCCACAGCCTTATCGATACCACGTTTCAAATCCATCGGATTTGCACCGGCAGTTACATTCTTCAAACCAACACCTACGATTGACTGAGCCAATACAGTAGCAGTAGTTGTACCGTCACCTGCATCATCACCTGTCTTAGAGGCTACAGATTTTACCAGCTGAGCACCTGTATTCTGGAACGGATCGCTCAATTCCACTTCTTTTGCTACAGTTACACCATCCTTTGTAATGTGAGGAGCACCGAATTTCTTTTCGATGATTACATTACGACCTTTCGGGCCCAGTGTTACTTTCACTGCATTAGCCAGTTCGTCTACACCTTTTTTCAACTGATCGCGAGCGTCAATGTTGAAGAGAATATCTTTTGCCATATTGAATTTTCCTTTCTAATCTTTTAAATAAATGAATGAATTATCCCAAAACTGCCAGTACATCGCTCTGACGCATCATCAAATACTTCACACCTTCGTATTCGATTTCAGTACCAGAATATTTACCATACAATACAGTATCACCTACTTTCAAGACCATTTCTTCGTCTTTAGTGCCATGGCCAACAGCCACTACTTCACCCTGCAACGGTTTTTCTTTCGCTGTGTCAGGAATAATGATACCACCGATTGTTTTTTCTTCTGCAGGAGCCGGAAGAATCAGGACTCTGTCTGCTAATGGTTTAATGTTCATAATGCTATAATTTAGTTTATATTTTATCGTTTATCAAATGCGTTAAAGCATCTATCTCTCTGCGAAAAGCGTGCCAAAACAAAAGACTGACATTCTGACATAAACAACCTGACAGTCCTGGCCGTTATACTGACAATTCTGACATCCAGCCTTACACGCAAACAAACTTCCGTTATTGGAGATATATCGAAAAATAATTATCTTTACCACCTAAACCTAACATAATAAATATATGAACAGACCTCTGCAAACACTTACTTTAGCCGCTGCACTTTCCTGCACAATGACTACGGGTTGGGCTTCCATTCTTACACAAACGCCCAATCAAAAGAACAATGACTACGAAATGTTTATGGAAAAAATCCGGAATACGACTATTAAAAATCCTTCCATTGACAAAAATCTAGCTTTGTTTCAGGAAAACGGCTCATTTAGCGACATTGATTATGATGATACCCAGATGACTAACTGGACTCCGATTCAACACATAGAACGTTTATCGGATTTTGTCTACGCATATACCAACGAAAAGAACAAATACTATCAGAACGAAGATTTATATCAGAAAATCGTCAAAGGATTAGAATACTGGTATGACGTAGATTCTGAAAGTGACAACTGGTGGCACAATCAGATTTCCGAACCACAGAAACTCGGTGTGCTGCTCATTCAAATGCGCATCGGAAAAAAACAGATTCCGCAAGAACTGGAAACAAAAATATTGAAACGAATTCAGGAAACAGGCGGAGACCCGGCTAAATGGACAGGCGCCAACCGTACAGATATTGCTCTACACTGGATTTACCGTTCTTGTCTGACACAGAATGAAGCCGATTTAAAAACAGCTATCGACAACGTTTTCAATCCGGTGGTATATACTACAGAAGAAGGATTCCAACATGACAACAGCTATTTCCAGCACGGAGAACAGCTTTACATCGGAGGCTATGGAGATGAAATTCTTAAAGGTGTTACCCAGGTAGCTTCCTATGCATTGGGCACACAGTATCAACTTGATAAAGAGAAAGTGGAGCTGCTCAGCAAGTTCATGCGCGAAACTTATTACCGTACCGTACGTGGCCAGAATATGTCGTTCGACGTGGTAGGACGCAGTGTAAGCCGTCCGGGATTGCTGAACAAACGAACCACTACCACTTATGCCCAGCGAATGATTGACATCGATCCGGCTCATGCCGATGAATACAAAGCCATCATCGCCCGCCTGAACCGAAAGCAGCCAGCCGACTATCAGGTAACCGCTTCACACACCCATTATTTCCGGGGTGACTACTCATTACATGTGCGTCCTCAATATAACTTTGACGTACGTTTGGCTTCTACACGCACGAAGAAATGTGAATACGGCAACAAAGAAAACCTGAAAACCTATTTCATGTCCGACGGATGTACCAACATTGTACAAACAGGCGATGAGTATTTCAACATCTTCCCAGTATGGAACTGGTGCCATATTCCGGGTACTACCGCTCCTCAAGTGGAAAAAATACCGATGGATTCGAAAGCATGGGGCGTGTTAGGTACTTCCACATACGCCGGTGGAGTTTCCGACAGTATTTATGGAGCTACGGCATACGCCTATATGGATACCAATCCTGAAGTAAACACCGGAGCCAAGAAAAGCTGGTATTTCTTCGATAACGAAGTGGTATGCCTGGGAGCTGGTATACAATCCACTTCCACTTATCCGGTTCACACCACTGTCAACCAGTGCTTCCTGAAAGACGGCATCTTAGTTGACAAGGGAGGTAAAGAAGAGACCTTAGCAAACGGAAGTTATACCTTGCAAGCCCCGCAGTGGGTACTGCACGACAAAATCGGCTATTTCTTCCCACAGAAAGAAGAAGTGTTCCTGACAGCCCAGACACAGAGCGGACGCTGGTATGACATCAATACCAGCAAATCGAAAAAAGAAGAGAAGATGGATGTCTTCACATTGGGTATCAACCACGGTGTGGGTCCGAAAGACGGCTCATACGCTTATATCGTAGTGCCGGGAAAAACTTCCGCACAAGAGATGGAAGCCTATCAGAAAGAAAACGCCATCGAAATTCTGTCGAACAATGCAAAAGTACAGGCTGTTCGGAATACCAAACTGAATGTCTGGATGGTGACTTTCTTCGAAGCAGGTACCTTCAAACATAAAGAACTAAGTGTAACCGTAGATAAGCCATGCGTACTGATGGTAAAAGACATTAACGCTAAATCGGCCAATCTGCATATTGCCGACCCGGGACAAACTCAGTCGCCCATTCAAGTGGAACTGAAAATCGGCAAAAAGAAACAAGCGCTCACAGCCGACTTCAGCCAAACTGGCATTTATGCAGGAGCTACCAAGCAATACACTGTAAAACTTTAATCTCAATATGAGACAAAAAAGAAGCTCCATGGCCACTCAACTCAAGGTCATGGAGCTTCTTCTTTTTATTGTTCTTCCGATTCTGAAAACAAATCTCTTGCAGGAATCACCGGCGTCGTGCCTTTGTCCGCTTCCTGCCGGATACGCGAGGAGAACTTCTTTTTCGAAGTGATGCCCAATTCAGTCAGCATATCCGCCTGACGAATCAAGTTGCCTTTTCCCTGCGAAAGCTGCCCCAACGCATTCTTGTAAGCCGTAGAAGCTGCCTGTAAAGAATCTCCAATCTTTTCGAAAGTCTCGGTAAACCCTACCAGTTTCTCATAAAGCACCGTTCCTCGCTTAATGATGTCCTGAATATTTTTCACCTGATACTCCCGCTTCCATAAATCCAATGCCAACCGAAGTGCTGCAATCAGGTTGGTCGGACTAATCAACACGACCTTCTTCTGGTAAGCATAATTCCAGATGTCCGGATCGGCCTGCAAGGCCAACAGATAAGCCGGTTCATTGGGTACGAACATCATCACAAAATCCAATGAAGATACATTGTAGCTGGAATAATCCTTCCGGCTCAACTCATCAATGTGTGCTTTCACCGAAGCCAAGTGTGCTTTCAAGTACTGTTCACGTTGCACGGCATCTTCGCAGGCCACATAGCTTGCGTATGCTGTAAGCGATACTTTTGAGTCAATAATCACCTGACGGTTATCCGGATACACCACCAGTACATCAGGCTGCATCCGCTGTCCCAACTCGTTTTTGAGCGGTTCACCATGTTCATCTTTCAAGAATTCCTGACGGAAATATTCTTCACCTTCTCTCAGACCGGAGTTTTCCAAGATAGTCTCCAATATCATTTCACCCCAGTTTCCCTGCATCTTGGAATCTCCTTTCAAGGCACGAGTCAGGTTGTTGGCATCGTCGCTAATCTGTTTGTTCAGCTGCATCAGTTCCTTGATACGGTCTTCCAAAGAAAAGCGTTGCTTGGATTCTTTATCGTACACTTCTTCCACCTGATGCTTGAATTCTTTCAAATTCTCTCCAAAAGGTTTCAACAAATTACTCAGGGTTTCCGAACTAAGCCGGTTGAATGCCTCAGTCTTCTGCTGGAAAATCCGGTTGGCCATATTCTCAAACTCCGTATTCAGTTGCTTCCGCAATTTCTCCACTTCTTCCTTCTGATTCTCCAGCCGTTCTTCCAAGTTGCGACGCTCTGCTTGTGAAGTAGCCAGTGCCCGACCTGCCTCTGCCCATTTCCCGGAAAGTTCATCGACCTGTCCACGCAACCTCTCTGTTTCTTTCCGGTACTGCTCTATCAGCAATTCAGCACGTTCTTTTTCCGCCTTCAGCAAATCCTGGGCATGCTGCTGGTTCATCTGTAACTCCGACCGCAAAGAAACGGACTTCCTCGCAGCCCACAAATAACCCAGCAATCCTCCTACTATCACACCAACAACCAAATATACAATTTCCATATTCTCTACTAATTTTAGAAACACCTATAAAAAACACAGGTTTCACGAAACAGAAGTCCGAAGCATCTGCCTCTTCCGTCTTCTTCCGTGAAACCTGTGTCCTTTTTATTTATGATTAACGCTCACACTTATCCGTTGATGGCAGCTACCAGTTCTTCCGGAGTAACCAGCGACTGTTCACCGCTCGTCATATTTTTCAGCATGACTTTTCCTTCTTTCATTTCATTTTCACCTACAATGGCTACAAACGGTACCATCTTTGCATTGGCATAGCTCATCTGTTTCTTCATTTTGGCAGCATCCGGATAAATTTCTGTACGGATACCAGCCGCACGAACCTGTGCCAATACCGGCAATACATACGCAGCCTCAGCTTCACCAAAGTTGACGAACAGCAACTGTGTGCCGTTCACCGCTTCTTTCGGATACAAATCCAACTGGTTCAGTACGTCGTAAATACGGTCAGCACCGAATGAGATACCCACTCCCGACATGCCTTCCATACCGAACACACCAGTCAGGTTGTCGTAGCGGCCACCTCCACTGATACTACCAATCTGTACGTCCAGCGCCTTCACTTCAAAAATAGCACCCGTATAATAGTTCAGTCCACGAGCCAGTGTCAGATCCAGTTCCACTTCCGACTGAATACCCAGTCTGGCAATCGTCTTCAGGATAAATTCACTTTCTTCTACTCCCTTCAAGCCAGTCTCACTTGCAGCCAGCACATTCTTCAACGTAGCTATTTTCTCTTCATTCGAACCGCTCAACAGAATAATCGGCTGCAACTTATCGATGGCTTCCTGCGGAATACCTTTTGATGCCAGTTCCGCATTTACATTGTCCAAACCAATTTTATCTAGTTTGTCGATAGCTACTGTAATATCTACAATCTTATCGGCTTCTCCGATGATTTCGGCAATACCTGTCAGAATCTTACGGTTGTTAATCTTGATGGAAACACGGATACCAAATTTCTGGAACACCGCATCAATCATCTGCACCAGTTCCACCTCATTCAGCAGGGAGTTACTGCCTACCACATCGGCATCACACTGATAAAACTCACGGTAACGTCCCTTCTGCGGACGATCGGCACGCCATACCGGCTGAATCTGGAAACGCTTGAACGGGAAAGTGATTTCATCACGGTGCATTACCACGTAACGTGCAAAAGGAACTGTCAGGTCATATCGCAAACCTTTTTCACAGAATTTGCTGGCCAATTTTGCAGCATTGCGGCTCAACAGTTCTTCATCTGTCAGTCCAGAGAAATAGTCACCTGAATTCTGAATCTTGAAAAGCAGCTTATCGCCTTCCTCTCCGTACTTACCCATCAAAGTAGACAGGTTTTCCATAGAAGGAGTCTCTATCTGCTGAAAGCCGTAGCGATAGAACACCTCGCGAATGGTGTTGAATATATAGTTACGTTTCGCCATTTCTACCGGCGAAAAGTCTCTTGTTCCTTTAGGTATACTTGGTTTTGTTGCCATAATGAATCAGTCTTTAAATTAACGGGGCAAAAATACGAATAAAATTTCTACCTTCCGCACACAAAACGAAAGGATTTCATGCTTACTCGCGACGATTCATATAAATCGTTACGTAGTAAATCAGCGTAGCCAGTGAACCCAAGGCAGCCACGACATACGTATAGGCAGCAGACTTCAAGGCATCCGTAGCCTGCTGATGATTAAACGCATTGGTAATTCCAGCACTACTCAACCATACCAGTGCCCGACGGCTTGCATCAATTTCTACCGGAAGGGTAATGAAACTGAACAACGTGGTCATGGCAAACAGACAGATACCGATAAGCAGCAGCTGCGGAAAAGAATTGACCATCAAAATACCTGCCAACAACACCCAAGACACGATGGAAGAAGAGAACTGTACTACCGGAACCAAAGCCGAACGCATACGCAAAGGTGCGTATCCCCGTGCATGCTGTACCGCATGTCCGCACTCGTGAGCAGCCACTGCCGCAGCCGCCACACTTGCACTACCGTAAACTCCTTCACTCAAATTTACCGTCTTGTTCATCGGGTTATAATGGTCAGTCAACATACCCGATGTACTGGTCACCGTCACGTCGTAAATACCATTGTCACGCAGCATCTTCTCCGCCACTTCCTTTCCTGTCATGCCATTGGTCAACGGCATCTGGGAATATTCTTCAAATTTACTCTTCAGGTTTGCCTGAACCAGATAACTGATAATCGCAATACCTATAAATACAATCCAAATCAACATAATTTCTTCATTTAATTGTTATACTAATTCTTTTAGCAAAAACCTTGCCAAAAGAAAGGTTGTCAGTCATTTCTGTCCAAAGATAAAGATTTTATTTTTCTATTCAGGCAACTTTACGTAATTTTGCTCCATATTGAAAGAAAGACCATGATAGTTTGCATAGCCGAAAAGCCCAGTGTGGCACGTGACATCGCCGATGTGCTGGGAGCCAAGAACCGAAAAGAAGGATACATTGAAGGAAACGGATACCAGGTAACCTGGACATTCGGTCATCTGTGTACCCTGAAGGAACCGCATGAATATACTCCTTCGTGGAAAAGCTGGAGCCTGAGCAGCCTGCCCATGATTCCTCCCCGCTTCGGAATCAAGCTGATAAACGACAGCGGAATTGAAAAGCAGTTTCACATCATCGAAAAGCTGATGCAGGAAGCTGAAATGATTATCAACTGCGGGGATGCCGGCCAGGAAGGAGAACTCATCCAGCGGTGGGTAATGCAAAAGGCCGGTGCCAAATGTCCGGTCAAACGACTCTGGATTTCCTCACTGACGGAAGAGGCTATACGCGACGGATTTGCCAACCTGAAAGACCAGGCTGAGTTCCAGCCGCTCTACGAAGCCGGACTGAGCCGCGCCATCGGTGACTGGACTTTGGGCATGAATGCCACCCGACTATACACCTTGAAATACGGACAGAACAAACAGGTACTTTCCATCGGACGAGTACAGACTCCGACTCTGGCCCTGATTGTAAAAAGACAGCAGGAAATAGAACACTTCGTACCCAAGCAATACTGGGAACTGAAGACGGTCTACCGCGATACGGTGTTCTCGGCCATCGTACGAAAGAGCGATGAGGAACTGGCTGAAGAGGCTGAAAAAGAAAAAGAGAACCCTTCGGCCAAGAAGAAAACACAACCCGATGCCAACCGTGGTATTCCGCAGATTACCGACGAACAGACCGGTAAGGAGCTGCTGGAACGCATCCGGAATGTAGACTTTACCGTAACCGAAGTCAGCTCCAAGAAAGGAACGGAAGCGCCTCCCCGCCTGTTCGACCTGACCTCTTTGCAGGTGGAATGTAATAAAAAATTCAGCTACTCGGCCGACATGACCTTGCAGCTCATCCAGTCATTATATGAAAAGAAGGTGGCTACTTATCCGCGTGTGGATACCACCTTCCTGAGTGACGACATTTATCCCAAGTGCCCTAAAATTCTGGAGGGTTTGAAAGACTATGCTGTTTACACGACGGCATTAAGCGGAAAACCACTGATTAAATCGAAAAAAGTATTCGATAACAGCAAGGTGACCGACCACCATGCCATCATCCCCACCGGAGTACAACCGCAGGGCCTCAGCGACATGGAAAAACGGGTGTTCGACCTGATTGCCCGCCGCTTCATCGCTGTGTTCTATCCGGATTGTAAGTTTTCTACCACGACCGTCATCGGTGAAGCAGACCAGATAGAGTTCAAGGTAACCGGAAAGCAGATTCTGGAACCCGGCTGGCGCGTAATCTTTGCCAAGGACGTTCCGGAGGAAGGGAAGGAAAATGAAGAAGAAAGCGTACTGCCCGCTTTCACCAAAGGAGAAAGCGGTCCGCATAGCCCGATGCTCAACGAGAAATGGACACAGCCGCCTCGTCCCTATACCGAAGCCACCCTGCTGCGTGCCATGGAAACTGCCGGAAAACTGGTGGATAACGATGAACTGCGGGATGCCCTGAAAGAAAACGGCATTGGTCGCCCTTCTACCCGTGCAGCCATTATCGAGACCTTGTTCAAACGGCATTACATCCGCAAGGAACGCAAAAATCTGATTGCTACTCCTACCGGAGTGGAGCTGATTCAGTTGATTCACGAAGAACTGCTGAAATCGGCCGAACTGACCGGTATCTGGGAAAAGAAATTGCGCGAAATCGAGCGAAAAAGTTACGATGCGGGCACCTTCTTAGCTGAATTGAAGCAGATGGTCACCGAAATAGTCTACAGCGTACTGCGCGACAACAGCAACCGCCGTGTGACCGTTACGACTGATGACAGCCCTAAAATCCCGCTGAAAAAAGCAGCTGCCCCTAAGAACGGTGAAGAAGAGCCCAAGAAAAAAGCGGCTCCCCGCAAACCACGGGCCAGTAAGAAAGCAGCCACTCCCGAAGCACCTAAGGAAGACAACCTGCCAGCCGATGACAGCATCTTAGGAAAAGCCTGTCCCGTATGCGGCACGGGCATCATTATCAAGGGAAAGACGGCCTACGGATGCTCTCAGTGGAAAAACGGATGTAAATTCCGTAAGCCTTTTAAAGCATAATTATAATACATCACAAAATCTCCCCAAATGTCAGATACAAAAATTCAGACATTTGGGGAGATTTATTGTATATCACTTAGAAATTATTCATCCTCATTTCACAAACTTATTTCCAAGCCACCTTCTCACGGGTTCATCATAGAGCTTCAAGCACAAGTATGCCAACGCGATACTTCCGAAATACACGGCAGCGGCCACCGGCCAGGTGTCTTCCAACGTATACAACTGTTTCTCGATAAGCCATGAATAGAATACATACATAATAGGATAATGAATGGCATAAAGCGGATAAGATATATCTCCCAGGAACTTACAGATAGCGGTCGACTGCTTGTCTGTTGTCTTGCCGGATGCCCCCATACACACCAATAGAGGAAATACCACCGCAATGCATATCATCTCGAACACACCATTCAAGCATACCGGTGAGTTACCTTCGATATAAGGCACACAGAAAAGTCCCAACAGGATAATGCTGCAAATCCAGAATGCGCCTCGAGTCTTGAACGGACGGAAATTTCTTGAAATCAGCATACCTAACGTGAAAGGAAACAGCATTCTCAGCATACCTCCCCAAAAGTTCAGTCCGTCGAGCGTCCAGCCCACTCCTATCATGCCATAACCTACCACATCGAACAAAGCAAACCAGGACAGTCCCAAACCGAGCAGTATGACCAATACTGTCAGCGCCTTATTACTCAAACGATGAATGAAAAGAGCGTAAAGTATATTACCTATATATTCAAAGAATAATGACCAGCTCGGTCCGTTCAAGGAAAACATCTCTCCGTTCCCGCGTACGTCATACCCGGCTCCCGGATAAGCCGGAATAAAGCACATTGCAAGCAAAAGTGCCAGCATGACCGCGGAGGTCGCTACATGCGTACCATCCCATTTCACTCCCCCTTGCACAAAGAAAGCGATACAACCGATTATCGCTCCCATAATAATCATCGGATGAAGTCGGATAAGTCTCCTCTTAAAAAAGCCTTTTAATGTCATGTTCTTCTTCCACCGGTCATCGTATGCATATCCGATGACAAAACCTGAAAGTATAAAGAAGAAATCGACGGCCAGATAACCGTGATTAATGACAGTAATGAGGGTACCTCCTCCGGCAAAAGAAAAACCTTCGAAAATGTGATAGAACACCACAAGCAGTGCGGCCACCCCTCTTAGCCCGTCAAGAAGTTCATAATGCGGTTTTGTATCTGCAAAAGCTGAAGATGAGATTCGATGATTCATATCGGGATAAATTAAACTGATTAGGATTTACAATTCATATATTGTGCAAAGATAGGGAATCTCATCCATTAAAAATTTGTCCTAAATCAAATTACTGTCTTTTGCTTCGCAACCTGCTGAGGGTAGAAAGGGTGATTCCTAAATAGGATGCAATGTATTTCAGATTTACCTTTTTGCATATTTCCGGAAATTGTTTCTGAAACTCTTCATAACGCTCCTTTGCCGGCAATGACAACCTCTCTTTATGGCTTCTGTGCAACCGTCTGTATTCATTCTGATGTATGATTCTCCCCCAGTTGCATAACTCCAAGTTGGTTTCCAGAAGATTTTTGAGGTCACTTATATTGATTCTGTAGGCTTCCACTTCCTCCAGCGTTTCCACATATTCCTCACTTTTTTTGTTGTAATATAATTCATCCATGCTGAAAACAATACATCCCTCTGCTCCGAACGAGGTAGTGTATTCCTCTCCATCGACCACCCAATAGGCTCTTAAGATACCCTTCTCTATAAAATAAGCATACTTACAATAAATACCTTCTTTAATAAGTTGATACCTTTTAGGAAAGCTGCAAGGTGTTAAATAGGATTCAAGTTCCTTTATGGTCAAATCGGACACCGGATATTGCTTTCTGATACTCTCTATTATATTTTTCATTTATAAGACTTGGTTTTCAATAAATAAAACTTACACACCGAGCTAGGAAGTCCGGAAACACAACCGTATTCGTTTCTGCATTTTAAGCCACCTCAATCATAGCCACGATACGCTTGGAGGACAAAGTTATAAAGATTTATAGCGTAGCCGATAATTTCTATCAGGAAATTCCACCTCTCCCCACATATAATTACAAAGGCAGAGTCCACCAGCAAGTGCAAAGTTATCATAGATTGTTGAAGAAGCATAGCTTTGGTGTGAAGAAGTCCAGTTTTTCCCTGGGTCTTTTGTTGAGTTTGTGCTGTATAGCCTTGATTTTGGCGTCCGTGAAAGAGTCGAAGTCGGCCTGTTTCGGGATGTATCTCCTTATGAGCTTGTTAGCGTTCTCTATCGCCCCTTTCTGCCATGAGGAGTAAGCGTCGGTGAAGTAGACAACCACCTTCTCCTTTCCTTTGATGGACAGCCGCCGTGTGATTTCCATGTGCGCGGCGAACTCGCACCCGTTGTCGGTCGTTATCGTCCTGAGTGTCTTACGGTAGGGAAACAGCAGCCTGACGACGGCCTTTGCCGTTGGGAGCGCCTTTCGCCCCTCGGTGAGCCTCTCCATGAGTATGAAGTTGGTGGAACGTTCCGTCAGCGTGAGTATGGCATGTCCCTTGGGGTCTACGATCGTGTCCATCTCCCAGTCGCCGAAGCGTTTGCCGTCGGCCTCCTTCGGGCGGTCATGGATGCTTGTGCGGCCTGCGATGTTGGTCGCCTTGGTCACGGGACGCGCCCTCATCCGCCTGCTGTATTTGAGGCGGTGAGGGAGATGCCCTGCGAGCCGTCCCGACGCCTCGGCGTGCACGTGGTTGTAGATGGTCTGCTTGCAGATGGGCGTCCCCTCCTTGCGCAGCACGCCGGCCGCCTGCGCGGGAGACCACCCCTCGTCCACGATCATACGTTCCACGCGCCACCACAGCAGGGCGTCCTTGCTGCGGTTACCCGGCAGGCCGTGGCGGCGGCACATGCACCGCGATTGCGCACGACACCATACATACTCGCCCGAGGAGGGGTCGGCGTTGCGACTCACCTCGCGGCAGACTGTCGAAGCCGACACGCCTATTTCACCGGCTATGCGACTTTTGCTCCATTTCCTTTTCAGCCCAAGATAGATTGCGTACCTTTGTGGCTCGGTCAGTTGTTTATACATGGCAACACAAAATTAATTGACCAGGGGGAGACAATCTGCGGATTGCTCCTTTTTTTGTATTGCCGGCGGATGCTCTTGGAGTCCATTGCAACCGACAACCCCCGATGGGCGGTGAACACTCTTTCTTTGCCTAAACCCTCCGGAACGGGCTGGAAAACGTTGCACTTCTATTTGGACTCTTCAGTTTTCCGCTTTTCCCCCTGTTTTCGTGGCGGCTATTGCCGGTTATTTTCCGGGCAAAAGTGCCGGTGCGGCGGACAAAGGGCTGCTTTGGAGGGTGCCGGCAGGGGCTTTCTGGCGGCCCTCAAGGCGGTGTGGTGGCAGTCCGGTGCCAGCTGGGTGGCGGCAGGGCGTTACCGGGCTGGCGGCACGTCGCCCGGAAAGCGGTTGCGGCCTGCGCGGGGCGCAACCGGTTGTACCGGTGTGCGTGGTCCGTGCAAGCCGCGCTTTTCAGGGGGAATCTGGCCTGTTGGTCTGTGTGGTTACGGCTCGCTGGCAGTTACTGTCGCAGGCTCTCCGTTTACCGTGATGTTGCTGCTGCCATACACCTTGTCGCCTGTGAACTGGGTGGCGCTGTCGTACGTGATGGTGACGCCCAGCCCCTCACCTTGGTTGGCCCAGGCGTAGAGGGCGGGGAAGTAGTCGCCATGCTCTCCAGCCGATGCCACTGTGGTGTTTACCAGATGGAGTTCCGACGGATATTGGTAGCCGGTGCCTTTGTTGCCTACGGTCAAGGCGGCAATGTTCAGCATGTTGCCTGTGCCCCAGTTTTTATCGTCGAAGTAGCTGCCTATGTTTTCATAATCGTCGTCCGTATAGGTCAGCGTGATGTGGCTGTCGGTCACCGTGGCGGTGCCCCCGCGCAGTACCATGCCGTGGGTGTCGCCGTTCAGCGTGCAATTGTTGATGACGGCTTCGCAGGGAATGTTGATGAATACAGGCTCGTTGGCGCTGAACGTGGAGTTTTCAAGCACGAACCGGTTATTGCTTCCTACAGGCATGGAGGCGTTGGTGGCAAAGCCATACGCACCGCAGTTCAGCTCGGAGTCGCGTATTTGAATCGTCACGTCGGAGGCGAGGTTGGACGGGCCGATGCCGGTTCCCGTGGTTGTGATTGTCACACCATCCAGTGTGATGGTGCTGCCTTCGTTGGCGCTCAGTATGCTTTGGGTGGGTTCAAATCCGTTGGCCTCTATTTTCCCGTTTCGGAATGTCAGATTGCCGTTTTCCGGCACGTACAAGGTAGTGTTGCTGTAGCTCAGCGTCTGCCCGTTCAGGTCGATGGTCGATTTTTTGATAGTGCTAAATGTTGCCGGGTCTACCGTTACATCTGTTGCCAGCGTAATCAGTTCCGCCTCGCTTTTAATAGCCGAAGCTATGTCGTCGCTGTTTGCCACTCCCGTACCTTCTACCACGCAGTAGGTTCCGTTGGGCAATGGCTCGTCGCTAATCTTCACGGACGAATAACCGGTAGCCACGAACGTGCCGCCATTGCTGTCGTCTCCCGTCGACGGGTCGTAGTTCTTGAACGTGCCGCCGTAGACAGTAATTGTTCCGGGATTGCCGTTGGACAAATTGAGTGCCGGATACAGGTTGGCGCTGCCCGTCTGGGGTGCTCTGTTCTCGAATGTTCCACCATATATTTCTACTTGGCCGCCGGCGGAGGCATACACGCATACGTTGTAGTTGTTTCCGTTCAGGTTTCCGCCTACGGTGTAGTTTCCGCTGTTGATGATAATCTTGGAGTTCTCTCCGTTGGCCCACAGCATGCTGTGCTCCAGCCCTTCGCCGCCGTCCACGGTTCCGGTGCCTTGGGTGTCGTTAAGAATCAGTGTGCCTTTGTCCACCCGGAATGCCCAGACGCCGCTTTGTCCGTTATCTTTACCGCTGCGCGTTATGGTGTTTCCGGCCAGGTCTACTTCCAGCGTGTTTCCGTTGCTTACTACTATTGGTGCCTCGTCTGTCAGCGTCACGTTGTCTGTCAGCGTCACCTTTCCTCCGTTCTGGGCGGCCAGCAGCAGCTGTGCGTAGTTGTAGTCGGTCGCCTCAAAGTCTGGGTCGATGGTGATGTCGAAGTCCACGCTTCCGGTGAGCAGCGATCCGAAGATGTTTGTTCGGTAGTTGCGCTGCACGGGCACGTTGTCTATGGTCATGG
>ERZ827496.2222-NODE-2222-length-19989-cov-3.639059_pt1 | contig 19989 bp, 16 predicted proteins | sample MGYA00519769_ERZ827496 | MGnify/ENA primary metagenome ERZ827496 (study PRJEB31778, sample SAMEA3449327) | human gut metagenome | biome: human gut; feature: human-associated habitat; material: faeces | place: United Kingdom | collected 2010/2012 ...
GTCATGCGATGCATGACGTGCACCTCGCAGCAAGAATGCCAGAGGCATTCTTGAAAAAATGTTCTGCCGGATGGAAGGCTGTCATATAGTATGAGCAGGGGGGATTGCATGGAAAAAATGCAGAAACGATCAAAACCAGTGACCCTGCTCATTTCACTTCTGGGTTCCTGGATCGTCACAGCAGTGCTTCTTGTGCTGCTGGCAGCTGCGATGATGAAATTTCAGTTAGAAGAAGGAAAGATCTCGGCGGCTGTGACCGTCATTTATCTGGGATCCGCCTTTTTGGGCGGAAGGATCGCAGGCAGAAGGACGGAGAACAAAAAATACCTGTGGGGGCTGCTCGCAGGAATGTGTTATTTTGCAGTGCTTTTTCTTCTGACACTGATCCTGAAACGGAACATAGATCCGTCTTCCATACAGACGATAACGACAGCTTGTCTGTGCATGGGAGGCGGAATGTTAGGCGGAATGCTTGCTTTTTAAAAGCATTTCGTGTAAAAGTTCATATAGATTTTTAAAAACAGTTATGTTAAAATAGGCAGATGTTAGATTCAGAAACAGCCATCAAAGATGGAGGAAATACAGGATAATGATGAAAGAAAAATATGAATCGCTCTCAGCGGTTGAATTAAAGGCGATTGCAAAAGCCAGAGGCCTGAAAAATCTTTCCGGTCTGAAAAAGAGTGAAGTAGTTGCAAGAATGCTTGAGGCAGATGAAAAAGAACGTGAGCAGAAAATATCCGAAGAGACGGAAGAACGTGCACAGACACAGACCGTAAAAGCGGAAAGACCAGAGATGACAGAGCATGCAGAGAGATCCGAAAAGCGTCCGGAAGAGAAAACAGGACTGGATTTTTCACAGCTTGACAGCGGTCAGACAGTGACCGGTATTCTGGAAGTAATGCCGGATGGTTTCGGATTTATCCGATCCGATAACTATCTGCCGGGTGACCATGATATTTATGTTTCGCCGTCCCAGATCCGAAGATTCAATCTGAAGACCGGAGATATCATCAGCGGCAATACACGTATCCGCACAAATACCACGCAGCAGGAGAAGTTTGCAGCCCTGCTCTATTTAAAGAGCACAAACGGCATGCATCCGGCAGAAGCTGCCAAAAGATGCAATTTCGAGGATATGACACCGATCTTTCCGAACCAGCGTATGCGTATGGAGCGTGATTCGAGAAATGTAGCCATGCGTATCGTTGACCTGATCTCACCGGTCGGCAAGGGACAGCGAGGAATGATCGTGTCACCGCCGAAAGCCGGAAAGACGACACTGTTAAAAGAGATGGCAAAGTCCATCCTTGGAAATGACCCAGATATGCACCTGATCATTCTGCTGATCGACGAGCGTCCGGAGGAAGTTACCGACATCAAGGAAGCCATTGTCGGAGATAATGTAGAAGTAATCTATTCTACCTTTGATGAGCTGCCGGAGCATCACAAACGAGTTTCCGAGATGGTGATCGAGCGTGCAAAGCGTCTGGTTGAACATAAAAAAGACGTTACGATCCTGCTCGACAGCATCACAAGACTTGCAAGAGCCTACAACTTGACGGTTCCGCCAAGCGGACGTACCTTATCCGGCGGTCTTGACCCGGCGGCACTGCATATGCCGAAACGTTTCTTCGGAGCAGCGAGAAATATGCGTGAGGGCGGAAGCCTGACGATCCTGGCAACGGCACTTGTCGATACCGGAAGCAAGATGGACGATGTCGTATACGAAGAGTTCAAGGGAACCGGAAACATGGAGCTTGTCCTTGACCGCAAGCTTTCCGAAAAGAGAGTTTTCCCGGCACTGGATATCCAGAAATCCGGTACCAGAAGAGAGGATCTTCTGCTCGATCCGGAAGAGCAGGAAGCAGTGTACATCATGCGAAAAGCATTAAACGGTATGAAGTCGGACGAAGCCGTCGAGAACATCCTGAATATGTTTGTACATACGAAAAACAATAAAGAACTGGTACAGATGGTCAAAAAACAGAAATTTATATAAAATCGTTGCTTTTTATAAAGACTTATGGTATAATTCAAACGCTGTTTAACGGACAGTTTAACTGTAGGGACTTACAGGGATAGTCCGGGGTATCTTGCCGTGGAAACATCAGGAGCGGCATTGACCGGAAATCGACCGAGAAAGGTAAGCAGTTCACAAAATAAGAAAAAGAGGTGAAAATCATGAAGGAAGGAATCCATCCAGAGTACTATCAGGCAACTGTAACTTGCAACTGCGGTAACACATTTGTAACAGGCTCCACAAAAAAGGATATCCATGTTGAAATCTGCTCCAAATGCCATTCATTCTACACAGGACAGCAGAAAGCAGCAGCAGCACGCGGACGTATTGATAAATTCAATAAGAAATACGGCATCAAATAATAAGCGTTTTGGGTACAGGAGTATACAGATGTCCTGCGAAAGTAGGATGTATATGCTTAAGATAATGAGAGGGGTTGAGGTTGAAAAATCTCAACCTTTTTTATCACACGGATTTTTTGTGTGGATGTTTTGAACGCAGAGAAGCGGATTGTGAATGTCCGCTTTACACAAAAAGTTTCCGGGTGTGGAAGTTGGAGGAAGCAGCAGTATGAAATCATCCAATATAGGCGGTCAGGCGGTCATGGAAGGCGTGATGATGCGAAATGCAGATAAATATGCAGTCGCAGTCCGCAAAACCGACGGCGAGATCGTTGTGAAAACAGAAGAATATAAAGGTATTGTTCAAAATAAAAAAATACGTTCTCTTCCGATCATACGAGGTGTGTTCAGCTTTATAGATTCCATGGTTCTTGGTATGAGTACACTGACTTATTCTGCATCTTTTTTTATGGATGAGGAAGAAGAGGAGAAAGACGAAAAGAAGGAGTCCGTGATGATGGGGCTGACGATTGCATGTTCAGTTGTGATGGCAGTAGCCATTTTTATGATACTTCCTTATTTTTTGTCACAGTTGTTTCGAAAATTTACAGATTCTACTACTTTGATCACACTGCTTGAAGGTGCAGTCCGTCTTGTGATTTTCTTTGGGTATATTCTGCTCATTTCCAGAATGAAAGATATTCAGCGTGTGTTTATGTACCATGGTGCAGAACATAAGTGTATTAACTGTATAGAGCATGGCATGGAGTTAAATGTGGAAAATGTGCTGAAAAGTTCCAGACTGCACAAACGCTGCGGAACCAGTTTTTTGTTTATCGTTATGATCGTCAGCATTATTTTCTTTTTGTTCATCCGGATTGAATCCCCGATCTGGCGAGTGGTATTCCGGCTTTTGCTGATCCCGGTGATCGCAGGCGTTTCGTTTGAGTTTATCCGTCTGGCGGGAAAGAGCGAAAATAAACTGGTAATTCTTTTATCAAAACCGGGTATGATGCTGCAGAAGCTTACAACAAGGGAGCCGGATGCTTCCATGGCAGAAGTAGCAATCGCATCGGTAGAGGCTGTGTTTGACTGGAGAGCATATCTGAAAGAAAATTTTGGGTGGCAGGAGAAAGTATGACGTACGAAGAAGCACGAAAAGAAGCAGAACAGATTTTGAAAGGGGCAGAAGTTCCGGATGCGGCTCTGGATGCCTGGTATCTTCTGGAATATGCGATACGGAAGATTGAAAAAAAGGAGACCGGGCGAACCTGGTATCTGATGAACCGAAAGGAAAGCATTCTGCCGGGGACACTCTCATACTATCAGGAACTGGTCTACCGAAGAAAACAGCGGATTCCGCTGCAGCATCTGACAGGAGAACAGGAGTTTTACGGTTATCCGTTTTATGTCAATGAACATGTGCTGATCCCAAGGCAGGATACGGAAGTTTTGGTAGAAGAAGCACTGAAGCGAAAAAAAGAGGGCATGAAGGTGCTGGATCTGTGTACCGGTTCCGGCTGTATTCTGCTCAGTATTCTGAAAAATCTGAAGCAGGGAACGGGAGTCGGCATCGACATCTCAGAACAGGCACTTGAGGTTGCAAGACGAAATGCGAAAAGGCTGGGGCTGGAAGCAGCAACAACTTTTGTTTTAAGTGACTTGTTTGAGAAGGCACAGGGACCGTACGATATGATCGTCTCCAATCCGCCTTATATTGAAACGGAAGAGATTGTGCAGCTGATGCCGGAAGTGCGGGATCATGAGCCGCGTCTGGCACTTGACGGAATGTCTGATGGGCTTTATTATTACAGAAGTATCGTTTCACAATGCAGGGATTATTTAAAAGAAGACGGTGCACTGCTGTTTGAGATCGGTGCAGGGCAGGGAGCTGCAGTGAGTGAACTGCTCAAAGAAGCCGGTTTTGTGTCCGTCCAGGTAATAAAAGATCTGGCAGGGCTTGACCGGGTAGTTGCAGGAAAAGCAGGTACAAAGAAAGGAAAACAAGAAAAAGATGTTTGATAGACTGGAAGATTTGCTGATTCGATTTGAAGAGATCATGAGCGAACTGAATGAGCCGTTTGTCGTCAACGACCAGACCAGATTTCAGAAGCTTATGAAGGAGCAGAGTGATCTGCAGCCGATCGTGGATGCATATAAAGAATATAAAGAGAGCAAGCAGACGGTAGAGGACAGCCTTTCCATGCTGGAAGAAGAGTCCGATGAAGAGATGCGAGAAATGCTCAAAGAAGAACTGAATGATGCAAAGAAAAATATCGAAGAACTGGAACATAAGCTCAAAATTCTGCTGCTTCCGAAAGATCCGAACGATGAGAAGAACGTTATCGTCGAGATACGTGCCGGAGCAGGCGGGGATGAGGCGGCTTTATTTGCAGCTGAGATTTACCGCATGTATGTGAAATATGCGGATATGCACCGCTGGAAAACAGAGATGATGAGCTTAAATGAAAACGGTATCGGCGGTTTCAAGGAAGTAACATTCATGATCACCGGACAGGGTGCATACTCCAGACTGAAGTACGAAAGCGGTGTACATCGTGTACAGCGTGTACCGGAGACAGAGTCAGGAGGGCGTATCCATACTTCCACGATCACGGTTGCGATCATGCCGGAAGCAGAAGAAGTAGACTTCCAGCTGGATATGAACGACTGTAAATTCGATGTATTCCGTGCATCTGGAAACGGCGGACAGTGTGTCAACACGACAGACTCCGCAGTACGTCTGACACACATCCCGACCGGTATCGTCATCTCCTGTCAGGATGAGAAATCTCAGCTGAAAAACAAAGACAAAGCACTGAAAGTACTGCGTTCCAGACTTTATGAAATGGAACTTGCAAAACAGCACGATGCAGAAGCAGAAGCAAGAAGAAGCCAGATCGGAACCGGTGACCGTTCCGAGAAGATCCGTACTTACAATTTCCCGCAGGGACGTGTGACGGATCATCGTATCAAACTGACACTGCACAGACTGGACGGTATCTTAAACGGCGATCTGGATGAGATCATTGACAGCCTGATCGCAGCAGATCAGGCAGCGAAACTTGCAAACCTGCAGGAAGCTTAAAAGTGATTGTATATAGTATAAGGAAGTGAGGTTTGTATTATGGGTAAATATTTTGGAACCGATGGTTTCCGAGGGGAAGCCAATGTAACTTTGACGGTAGAACATGCATTTAAGGTAGGACGTTTCCTTGGCTGGTATTACGGACAGGAGCATAAGCCAAGGATCGTCATCGGAAAAGACACCAGAAGAAGCAGTTATATGTTTGAATATGCACTGGTAGCAGGCCTGACCGCATCCGGAGCAGATGCGTACCTTCTGCATGTGACAACCACACCGAGTGTTTCCTATGTGGTAAGAACCGATGAATTCGACTGCGGTATCATGATCTCAGCAAGCCACAACCCATTTTATGACAATGGGATTAAAGTGATCAACGGAATGGGATGTAAACTGGAAGCAGAAGTTGAAGCTAAAATTGAGGCATATATTGATGGCGAGAGTGGAGAACTTCCGCTGGCGACAAAAGAAAATATCGGCCGCACGGTGGATTATGTTGCCGGAAGAAACCGTTACATCGGCTATCTGATCTCTCTTGCAACCAGATCCTTCAAAAATTACCGCATTGGGCTGGACTGCTCGAACGGAAGTTCTTCTGCAATCGCAAAGAGTGTTTTTGATGCACTGGGAGCGAAGACTTATGTGATCAACAATGAGCCGAACGGAACCAACATCAATACAAACTGCGGCTCCACACACATCGGTGTACTGCAGCAGTATATAAAAGAAAAAGGCCTGGATGTCGGATTTGCCTATGACGGTGATGCAGACCGGTGTATAGCAGTCGATGAAAATGGCAATGTTATTGACGGGGATCTGATTCTTTACGTGTGTGGAAAATATTTAAAAGAGCAGGGCAAACTGAAAAATGACACGATCGTAACGACCGTCATGTCCAACCTCGGTTTGTACAAAGCATGCGACAAAGCCGGCATTCACTACGAAAAGACAGCTGTTGGTGACAAGTATGTCTATGAGAATATGACACAGAACGGCCACTGCCTGGGCGGAGAACAGTCCGGACATATCATTTTCAGTAAACATGCGACAACCGGTGACGGTATCCTGACTTCTCTGATGATCATGGAAGTGCTTACCGAGAAAAAACAGACACTTGGAACGCTGGCAGGAGAAGTGAAGATTTATCCGCAGCTGTTGAAAAACGTGCGTGTTGCCGACAAGAAGACAGCAAGAGAGAATCCGGAAGTACAGAAAGCCGTCGATCAGGTGGCAGAAGCACTTGGGGATGAAGGACGTATTTTGGTGCGTGAAAGCGGAACCGAGCCGTTGATCCGTGTTATGGTAGAAGCAGCAGAAGACGCACTCTGCGAAAAATATGTAGATCAGGTCGTAGATGTTATGAAGGCACAGGGACTGGTTGTAGAATAAGAAAAAAGTGTGGGCTGTCCTTTTTCAAACAGGGCAGCCTTTTTTGTAAGAACAGGAAACAGAAGGTATGATAAATTTTAGAAAAGTAGAGTTGGAAGATCAGAAAGCGTACAAACCTTATATGGCACAGCAACAGTGCAGAAGCTGTGAGTGTACCTTTGCAAATCTGTATCTCTGGTCCAGGTTTTATGCCGTTACGGCGACGGTGGAGAACGGGATGTTGCTGACAAAAAGTGAGGAAGGCGACTATCTGTCTTATGGATTTCCGATGGGAAAACCAAAGTATTTAAAAGAGGCGGTGGATGCACTTTATGAGTACAGTAAAGAGAAGAAACGCAAGTTTCAGATGCACAATGTGACACCGGAACAGTTTGCACTTTTAGAAGAAATCTATCCGGGAAGATTTCAGATCGAATACCGCAGAGACTATGCAGATTATGTCTATGAAGCAGAAAAGCTTGCAAAATTATCCGGAAAGAAATATCATGGAAAGAAGAATCATACGAACAAGTTCAAAAAGCTCTATCCGAACTGGCAGTATGAGAGACTGAATGATTCGAACGTGGAAGAATGTTTTCAGATGGCACTGAAATGGAGAAACAAAAACGGCTGTGAAGAAGATACGGAAAAAAACAGCGAGATGTGTGTGACTTTAAATTCACTGAGACTGTACAAGGAACTGGATCTTTGCGGAGGTGTACTTCGTGCAGAAGGAAATGTGGTTGCATTTTCCATTGGAGAACCAGTCTCTGATGACACCTTTGTGGTTCACATTGAAAAAGCATTTGCTGATGTGCCGGGTGCTTATCCGATGATCAATCAGCAGTTTGTGGAACATGAAGTGCAGGGATTTTCCTACGTGAATCGAGAAGAGGATATGGGCGAAACGGGACTTCGCAGTGCCAAAGAATCCTATCACCCGATTTTTATGGTGGAGAAAGGCGTTGTGACAGAGAAAGGGGAATAACAGCATGATTTCAGAGAAGATGAGAGGATATGTGGAGAACAGTTCTGCGATCCGTGCAATGTTTGAAGAAGGCAAAAAGATGGCAGATCAGTTCGGAGCAGAAAATGTATACGATTTCAGCCTCGGTAATCCGAATGTGCCGGCACCTGCCGAAGTAAAAAATGCAATCGAAGAAATCCTGAAAAACGAAGATGCACGGATGGTGCATGGCTATATGAACAATGCCGGATACGAAGATGTCAGAGAGGCTGTTGCAGCGTCGTTGAATCAGCGTTTTGGCACAGCATTTCACAAAGAAAATATTTTAATGACAGTCGGTGCGGCAGGCGGCATGAATGTCCTGATGAAAACCCTGTTAAATCCGGGCGATGAAGTGCTGACCTTTGCACCTTATTTCGGAGAATATCGTGCTTATGTGACGAACTACGACGGTATTTTAAAAGAAGTGGAGCCGGATACCGAAACTTTCCAGCCAAACCTGAAAAAATTTGAGCAGATGCTCAGCGAAAAGACAAAAGCAGTCATCGTCAATACACCGAACAATCCGACCGGAGTTGTCTATTCTGAAGCAACCATTCAGAAAATGGCAGCGATTCTGGAGACAAAACAGAAAGAATTCGGTACAAGCATCTATCTGATTTCAGACGAACCTTACCGTGAGCTGGCATATGACGGCGTGGAAGTGCCGTATCTTACCAAATACTACCGCAACACGATCGTTGGTTATTCTTTCAGTAAATCTCTGTCACTTCCGGGAGAGCGTATCGGCTATCTGGTGATGCCGGATGAGCTGGACGGTGCAAAAGATATTATCGCAGCAGCAGCCGTTGCAAACCGTATCCTCGGATATGTCAATGCTCCGTCTCTGTTCCAGCGTGTGATTGCAAAATGTCTGGATGCAAAAGCAGATCTGGAGTACTATAACCGCAACCGTGAGACACTGTACAACGGACTTCAGAAGGCAGGACTTACCTGCATCAAACCGGAGGGAGCTTTCTATCTGTTTGTAAAATCGCCGATTGCAGATGAAAAAGAATTCTGCCAGAAAGCAAAAGAATACCATCTGCTGATCGTTCCGGGAAGCTCTTTTGCATGCCCGGGCTATGTGAGACTGGCATACTGCGTTTCTTATGAAACCATCGTAAATGCACTGCCAAAATTTGAAGAACTGATGAAAAATTATAAATAAACGCACGGACGAGGAGGAACGAAACATGAAGGCATGGGAAAAAAATGTCAGAACAGTGGTACCGTATGTACCTGGAGAACAGCCAAACCAGATCGGAATGATCAAGTTAAACACCAATGAAAATCCGTATCCGCCGGCTCCCGGAGTGCAGGAAGCAATCAAAAGCCTGGATGATAAAAAGATGCGTCTTTATCCAGATCCGACCGCAGATCTGCTGGTGAGTGAACTGGCTGACTTTTATCATCTGGATAAAGATCAGATTTTTGTTGGCGTTGGATCCGATGATGTGCTGGCCATGTGTTTTCTGACGTTTTTCAATTCCGAACGTCCGATCTTCTTCCCGGATATCACCTATTCTTTTTACGATGTATGGGCAGATGTATTTCGCATTCCGTATGAGTGCCAGTCGCTTGATGAAAATTTTCGCATTGTAAAAGAAGATTATTACCGGGCAAACGGCGGTGTGATCTTCCCAAATCCAAATGCTCCGACTGGAATTGCACAGGATCTTTCTGATATCGAAGATATTCTGCAGCACAACCAGGATGTGGTTGTGATCGTGGATGAGGCGTACATTGATTTCGGCGGACATTCTGCACTGGAGCTGATCAACCGCTATGAGAACCTGCTGGTTGTGCAGACGTTCTCAAAATCACGTTCGCTTGCCGGTATGCGGATCGGATATGCTTTCGGAAACAAACAGCTGATCAAGTATCTGAACGATGTGAAATATTCTTTTAATTCTTACACGATGAACTATCCGTCTCTTGTGATCGGAAGAGCGGCACTTGCAGACCGTGCTTATTTTGAAGAGACAAGGAACAAGATCATTGCGACCAGAGAGCGTGTCAAAAAAGAACTGGCAGGACTTGGATTTACCTTTGGAGATTCGATGGCAAACTTCTTGTTCATTACACACGAAAAAGTGGCAGCCAGAGAACTGTTTGAGGCATTGAAGATCAAGAAAATTTATGTGCGTTATTTCAATAAACCAAGGATCGACAACTATCTGCGTGTGACGATCGGAACGGATGAAGAGATGGATGCACTGCTTGCATTCTTCCGTGACTATCTGAAGAAAAAAGCCTGAGAAGGGGAACAGCGAAATGGATGAAAGAAACGAAGATTACGATATCTACGGAAGTTTTGCCTGTGTATATGATAAATTCATGGACAACGTGCCTTATAAAGAGTGGGGCAAATATCTGAAATCGCTCCTGGAAGAACAGGGTATTTCAGACGGGCTGGTGCTGGAGCTTGGCTGCGGCACAGGAAGTCTGACGGAGATTTTAGCAGATGCCGGATACGACATGATCGGTGTGGATCTGTCCGCAGACATGCTTGATATTGCTATGGAAAAACGGGAACAGTCCGGCAATAATATTCTCTATCTTTTGCAGGATATGCGGGAATTTGAGCTGTACGGGACAGTTCGGGCAGTGGTCAGCATCTGCGATTCCATGAATTATCTGCCGTGTGAAGAGGATTTTCTTCAAACTTTAAAGCTGGTCAACAATTATCTGGACCCGGAAGGGGTGTTTATTTTTGACCTGAACACACCATACAAATACCGGGAACTGATTGGGGATGCGACGATCGCAGAGAACCGGGAGGATGCCAGTTTTATCTGGGAAAATACCTGGTATGAAAAGGAACAGGTCAATGAATATGACCTGACGATTTTTGCAAGGACAAACGGAAAATATTATCAGAAATTTTTTGAGACACATTACCAGAAAGCCTATGAACTGGAGACGGTCAAAGAGCTGATCCAAAAGTCAGGGATGGAATTTGTGGCTGCTTATGATGCATTTACCAGAGAACCGGTCAGAGCGGACAGCGAACGTATTTATATTATAGCGAGGGAAAAAGGAAAGAAAGGAACCAAGCAGATATGACAGACTATATTGTAAGAGCGACGGCAGCGGACAGTCAGATCCGTGCCTTTGCCGCCACGACAAGAGAAATGACAGAATATGCAAGAAAAGTGCATGAAGAAAGCCCGGTTGCCTGTGCAGCACTGGGGAGACTGATGACGGCAGGAGCCATGATGGGAGCGATGATGAAAGGAGATAAGGATCTTCTTACCCTTCAGATCCGGGCAGACGGTCCTCTTCGCGGCATGACCGTGACGGCCGATGCAAAAGGAAATGTCAAAGGATTTGCCGGAAATCCACAGGTAATGCTGCCTCCGAATGCTCTCGGAAAACTGGATGTCGGCGGTGCAGTCGGTCATGGCATTTTAAATGTGATCAAAGATATGGGCATGAAAGAGCCGTACGTCGGACAGGTTGGGCTGCAGACCGGAGAAATTGCAGAAGACTTAACTTATTATTTTGCAACTTCTGAGCAGGTTGCTTCTTCGGTCGGACTCGGCGTACTGATGAACCACGACAATACGGTTCGTCAGGCAGGAGGATTTATCATCCAGCTGATGCCGTTCACCGATGAGAAAGTGATCGATGCTCTGGAAAAGAAGCTTTCCAGTGTGAAATCGGTGACAAATATGCTTGATGCCGGTATGACACCGGAAGATATTTTGCAGGAGCTGCTCGGTGAATTCGGTGTGGAGATCACGGAAAAGACGGAGACACGTTTTGCATGTAACTGTTCAAAAGAGCGTATGGAAAAGGCTCTGATCAGCATCGGCAGAAAAGACCTGGAAGAGATGATAAAGGACGGCGAACCGATCGAGATGAACTGCCATTTCTGTAATTCGCATTATCAATTCAGCGTAGAAGAACTGAAAAAGATTCTGGCACAGGCAAAGAAAAGATAACGTTCAGAAGAAAAGGAGGCGAAAGGCATGAGAGATGGTTTTATCAAAGTTGCGGCAGTCACAACGGATATCCGTGTGGCAGACTGTGAATACAATGCAGAACAGATCTGCAAAAAAATGAAAGAAGCGGCAGCACTTGGCAGTAAGATCATTGTATTTCCGGAGCTTTGTATCACCGGTTATACCTGTGAGGACCTCTTCTGGCAGGAGGTACTTTTAAATGGAGCAAAAGACGCACTGGATCAGATCAGAAAAGAAAGCCGTGAAATCGATGCACTGGTTTTTGTCGGACTTCCGTGGGAATGGAAAGGAAAGCTTTACAATGTTGCAGCGGCGATCTGCCATGGCAGACTGCTGGGACTGGTGCCGAAAAAGAATCTTCCGAATTATTCTGAGTTTTATGAGATGCGTCATTTTGAGCCGGCAAACGAAGAACTAGATTACATTGAATATCCGGGTGAAGAAGAGCAGGAATGGATTCCGTTTGGCATGCAGCAGATCTTTTACTGTCCGCAGATGGAGGGTCTTACTGTTGCAGCGGAAATCTGTGAAGATCTCTGGGTACCGCAGCCTCCAAGCATCACACATGCCATTGCAGGAGCCAATGTGATCGTCAACCTTTCTGCAAGTGATGAAATCACCGGAAAGGACAGTTACCGCAGAAATCTGGTTGGCGGACAGTCGGCAAGACTGGTCTGCGGTTATATTTATGCAGATGCCGGAGAAGGAGAATCTTCTACGGATCTTGTCTTTGCCGCACACAATCTGATCGCAGAAAACGGAACAATCCTTGCACAGTCAAAACGTTTTGAAAATGAGATCGTGACAGCAGATCTGGATATCCACAGGATTCGTGCAGAACGCCGCAGAATGACGACTTATCCGACTACGCAGGAAGAATACGAATGGACGGAGTTTGAACTGAAAACGGAAGAGACAAAACTGGAGAGAACGTTTGCACAGACGCCGTTCGTTCCGCAGAATAAAAATGACCGGGAACGTCGCTGCGAGGAAATCCTCTCCATCCAGGCACTCGGTCTGAAGAAACGTCTGGTGCACACAAACTGCAAAAGTCTGGTAGTCGGAATTTCCGGCGGACTGGACTCTACCCTGGCACTTCTGGTGGCAGCCCGTGCCTGTGATATGGCAGGCATCGGAAGAGATCACATTCTGTCTGTGACAATGCCATGTTTCGGAACGACAGACCGCACCTATCAGAATGCCTGTGAGCTGACCAGAAGACTTGGAGCTAACTTAAAAGAAGTGGATATCCGAAAGTCCGTGACATGCCATTTTGAGGATATCGGTCAGGATATCAATTGTCATGATGTCACCTACGAAAACGGCCAGGCAAGAGAGCGTACACAGGTACTGATGGATCTTGCAAACAAGAGCGGCGGTATGGTGATCGGAACTGGTGACATGTCAGAACTTGCACTTGGCTGGGCAACCTACAACGGTGATCACATGTCGATGTACGGCGTGAACGCTTCCGTTCCGAAAACACTGGTACGCCATCTGGTGCGTTACTGTGCCGATACCTGTGAGGATCGCAGACTGGGAGAAGTACTGTATGATATTTTGGACACGCCGGTCAGCCCGGAACTTCTGCCGCCGGAAGACGGAAAGATTTCACAGAAAACAGAAGATCTGGTCGGACCTTATGAATTGCACGATTTCTTCCTGTACTATGTGCTTCGATTTGGCTATGCACCGGGCAAAATTTACCGTATTGCCGGAAAATCGTTTGCCGGTGTGTATGACGATGAGACGATCCTGAAATGGCTGAAGAAATTTTACTGGAGATTTTTTGCACAGCAGTTCAAGCGTTCCTGCCTGCCGGACGGTCCGAAGGTCGGATCCGTCGCAGTATCGCCGAGAGGAGATCTGCGTATGCCAAGCGATGCCTGCGTGCGTCTGTGGCAGAGAGAGCTTGAAAAGTTATAAATCACATAAATATTAAGTTGAAATATAAAATAATATTTGACAGAAAAGCAATCTTTATGTATACTTCTATACAGAGAGCAACGAAAGAGGGAAAGCAAAAGGGGGTGCCTGTGACAGCACCTACCTTTGTGCTTTTGCCAGAGAGTTTTTGATTGCCTGAAATAATAATTCAGAAGTATATTTATTCTCACGGGAGCAAGTGATCCCATCTAAGGACTGTTTCTGACAGATCTGTTCGGACAGTTCATCCAAAGAAGGTTCTACGAGCGGAAAGGCAGTAGTGACCGAATCCCCAAGATTTACAAGGCGAATAGAATCAATCTGATCCGTATTTAACGTAACTTCAATATCCGCATAATGGTTGTTCACAATCAGGGAAGCCGTATAGACTCCGGGCTGATATCCGACGGAATCTGCATCAGCGGAAGAAGAAAACGTTGTTTTTGTATCCGGTGTATTTGATGCATCGTGTGGCCGGAACATCAGAAAAAGCAGGATCAGAAGTACCAAGATTAAAAAGATAAAAATGGCAGTGTAGATCAATTCTCTCATGTGCAGGACGACAATTTTAGGTTTGGACATCGGTGTTTCCTTTTTTGTTTTTACCAGTATATTTCGCAATGCTTCTCGATATGACGTTTGACTTGAATCAAAAGAGGTGGTTTGTATGAAAAACGATGTAGGGCGTGCACCTCGCAGTAACGATGCCAGAGATATTCTTAAATCTCAGGAAATCTCTGCATGCAGGAAAAGAAAGGAGAAGAATTTGGATGAACACAGACAAATGGAAAAGGATACTGGCAGGCTTTCTGGCGATACTTTGTCTTCTGACGTCGCCGATGTCCGTCTATGCATCCGGGATGCAAAAGAGCAGTTTTGCGGGAAAGAGACAGACAATGAGCAGTGAGAAAGCAACAGAAGCGAAGAGTGCTCAGAGCGAAATGCCGCAAAGACAGACCGAACAGCAGATACAGACGGAAAAACAAAAGCAGACCGAACAAAAGCGGGAGGAAGGTCTGGAATCAGAGTCTGCATCGAAGAAAAATCCGGAGATAAAACAGGAGTCCGAAGAACAGAAAAATCCGGAGACAAAAAAAGATCCAGGCAGTCAGGAGAATCTAGAATCGCAAAGGAAACAGGAATCGAAAGAAAATACGGTTCAGGGCAGTTCGGATCAGACGGAAAAGGTGATGGATTCGATGAAAATTTCACAGACGGAGCGGCAGAACCGAAAAGTGTCCGGAGAGGAAGAAAACGAAAAAAATCCGAAAGTGAAAAAGCAAAGTGCGAAGAACGAGGCGAGAGCTGCATCAGACAGCATTTATCTGACGGTGCGTTCCAGTGCGGTGACGCTGGATAAAGCATCCGGTGTGAAAGTTGGAAATGTCAAAACACAACTGCCGGATGGATACGAAGGCTACATTCGAAGGACTGCCAAATGTGAGACGAACCTTGGCAGTGATGTTTTTACAGCCGAAGGCGGACCGCTGGATGGCAGGGAGGACTGCAAGACACTTACGGCAAAAGACAAGAATAAGTATTATGCCTGGTACCGGAAAGGGATGTATTATCAGGGAAAATGGGTGGACATCAAAGTGACACTGGTTGATTTCGAACTGCGGGACGGAGCATTTTTCCGTTTTGTGACGGATCGGCCGGGGATTGAGACCTGTAAAGTAGAGTGGGCAGAGACAAAAATGGAGTTTTTCCGCTCAGATAATGGAAATGCGATCGATGTCAAAGGTTATATCACATTTCAGGATATCGATCTTTATCAGGGAATCCTGATGAAAAATGGTTTTGGAAATGTTTATGTGAAAAGAGCAGCACTGGAAAATCTGAAAGCAGCAACGGTGAAGGGCAAAAATTATTACTTTGACACGTCCGGTCTGAACCAGAGCGGAAGTGATACCGGCTTTATGCTGTCGGTACTGATTTCGGGAAAGGCGGCGACAGCGGTCTTTACATTTGTCAGGCCGGAAAACAATCTTGGAACCTCTACAACACCGTCCGGCGGGCTTGTGGCAAAAGCTTACAAAATGTTTCCAAATGCCCATCCGCATATCGAAAAATATGTTTCGGACAGTGACGAAAAGATGACGTCCGAAAACCGCCTTTCCACCAGAGAAGAGACATACACCTATACGCTTCGCACGATGGTTCCAATCGAAAATGAAGAAACCTGTTACCATGATCTGAGCATTTCCGATCAGTTGGATGATTTTCTGGAGATTAAAAATGTCACTGTGACAAACGAAAACGGGGCAAATGCAGAAAAGTTCTGGACGATACAGAAAACAAATGCGTTTGTGGCTCGATGCAGTGATATCAAAAATACCAGTTTTTACGGCCATACGTATGATTTTCAGATCACGGTCGGCGTGAAAAAAGATGCCGGTCTTGAAAAACGCTGGGATCCGGCAAAGAAAATGGCAAGGATCAAAAATCAGGCATCTGCCTCTTCTGACGGCAACACGGTTCGATCACAAACCGTAGTGACAAATATTGCACCGGTGAAATCTTCCGTTTCGGTGGAAAAGAGAGATGGCAAAACAAAAGAAAAACTTCCGGGGGCCGTCTTTGCCGTATACGAATGGAACGGCAGCAGATATGCATCAACACCTCTGTTTCAGCTGAAAAATGAAGCAGATGGAGTGTATGAAAGTGCAGAAATACTTTCTTATACAGATGAGAACAAGGGAAAATTCAAGATCATAGAAGAACAGTCGCCGGAAGGCTACACAAAGAGTGGATGGGAGAAGGAATTTGTTATCTCACCGTTTGAAAGTAAAAAAATCACGTATCACGGTGACAACGCCTGTTTCAATGAACCGCTGTGGATCACCGTGCAGATTCAGAAAAAGGATCTGGAGACAGGAAAAGCACTGTCGGGTGCGAGATTTGCGGTATACGAATGGAATCAGGAACAGCAAAATTATGTGCCGTATGCAGCTTGGCCGGAGCTTGTGACAGCCATAAACGGAGAGGCAGTCAGCAGTAAACTTTACTATCAGAAAAAGAACGAAGGAAAATTTCGACTTCAGGAAACACAGCCGCCGAAAAACTATTTTGGAGATTATGTGGACGGTGAGAAAGAAAAAGGGCTGAAATTCTATGATTTTCGCGTCACTGCCCAGAATGCAGGACAGAGCCTGGAGCTGACCAACAACGGGAAGCAGACGGGATTTGTCAATACACCGCAGATGGCATCGATCGCGGTGAAAAAAATCGGCGAGGTCTTAACAGAAGCCAGAGATTCGGCGGAGGGTGTGATATTTCTCTATGAAAAGCAGCCGCTTGCCGGAGCAAAATACGAGATTACAGCGGCAGAAGATATCTATAAGGCCGACGGAGTGACACTGGCTCTGAAAAAGGGTGCAGTGGCACAGCAGCTGGTAACCGGAAAAGATGGTACGGCAGTCAGCAGGAAGTTGTATCTTGGCAGGTATCATGTGACAGAAACCGAGGCACCGCAGGGCTATGTGCGAAAAGATACGGTAGCAGGAAATACCAGAACAGTGACACTTTCCTACCGCGGACCGGAAATCCGGGAATATGTAAGCGAAGAGCAGGTCTTTGAAAATGAACGCCCAAAGATGCAGGTGACGGTTTTCAAACACTCCGAGAACACACAGAAGGGACTTGCAGGAGCACGGTTTGGATTGTATGCGGGAGAAAACATTCTGTCGGATGGAAACAGGATCGCAGCAAAAGATACGCTGCTTGCTCTGGCGTACAGTAAAAAAGACGGAAGCTGTCTTTTTGATGCGGATGTTCCATGCGGTTACCGCTATTATGTAAAAGAAATCCAGGCACCGGAACATTACTATAAACAGGTGAAAAAAGCACGTTATGAGTTTCGGTGGATTTATCAGGATGATAAAACACAGCTTTACACATTCCCGAAACCTGGAAGCGAATCAGAAGCCGTTTTTCTGAACCAGGAAGTAACAGCAGAAGTTACGGTTCAGAAAGTGGATGCACAGAGCGGACTTTCCAAGCCACAGCAGATGGCATCTTTAAAAGGAGCCGTGTACGGCATCTATGCAAAAGAAGCGATTACATCGGCAGATGGCGATGGAGAGATTCTCTATGAGAAGAATGCAGAAGTCATGCGAAAAGAGACGGATACAGAGGGCAGACTTTGTTTTACAGGACTGCCACTTGGAACGTACTATGTAAAAGAAATCAAAGCTTCGGAAGGATACCTTGCCGATGCCGCAGTTTATACGGTGGACTGTGCCTATGAAGGACAGGATATTCTTGTGATCAAAAAAGAAGTGTTCAGTAAAGAACGCATCAAATCTCAGCCATTTACTTGCTTTAAACTGACCGGAGACAATAAAGAGACGGATCTGGAATGGATGAGAGGTGCCGGATTCTCTGTGTACAGTGTAAAAGAGCTGGAAGAAAAAGGGCATCTGAAAAAGGGCAGTGCACAGCTGGAAGATGCAGTCCTGATCCAGGAAGTAATCGATCAGTATCGGGATAAAGATACGCTTCAATATCAGAAAATGAAAGCCCTAGAAACGGCAGCTTATTATGATGAGGCAGGTAAGATGCAGCGTCTTAAGGAGCAGTTTTCCGATGAAAACGGAGTTCTGAATATCCGGGCACTTCCATATGGCAAATATCTGCTGGTCGAGACAACCGTTCCAGAAGGAAAGGTGGCGGCGGCACCGAAAGTGCTGAATGTCGATTCGGATGAAAAAGACGGACTGGTGGACGGCGACGGCAAAGGGACATTGCAGATGGGATCTGCCATCTGGGATCAGCCGCAGACCAGTTATCTTAAAATCGTAAAGAAAGACAAAACAACCGGGGAAACGGTAGCGAAACCGGGAGCAAAGTATGTGATCCATGATGTCGAAGGAGCCTACTTTAACTGGTATATGGAAGATAAGACCAGTGAGGAAAAAGTCGATTATATCAATCGCTTTGGAAATCTTGTCGTTGCCTATACAAACGGAGAGATGCTGGGATCTTATGAAAATCCTTATGTGACTGCAGAGCGAAAGGACAGCGACGGCAGAGTGCTCGGCACTTATGTCTCCACGACCACGACACTGCCGCAGGGACTTTATATTTTAGAAGAAGTGCAGGCACCGGAAGGTTATGTACGCCAGGGAGCAGAAGGAAGATACCGCAAAAGAAACGGACAGTATTTCTTTGAAGCTTCGGCAAAAAAGCTGCCGGGTATGGAAGCGATCCACGCACTGAAAATCACAGAAGAAGCGGTCGGAACCTGGGAACAGGCAGACATTGCTTCTAAAGATTACCGGGTGCGGGTGCAGATCGGTTCGGATGAGGCAAAGACAACGTATGACAGACTGGCAGGAGCCTTTGTGACGGAAGCGGTTCAGGAAAACGAGGCGGCAGTCGGCAAACTGAGCATTTATGCAGAGGGAGAAGTACTGACCGGATACGATCTGAAAAAGGGATTTGCCTATACCTGTAAGCCGCTTGCCGGCAATGTTTTTGTCGTGCGGGCAGCAGAAGATATCTTTTCCGGTGAAGGAAAGGGAGGACAGACTTTACTTTTTGCAAAAGGAAGTGTTGTGACCACACTCACTACCGATGAAAATGGAAAAGCATGGACTGAAAAAATAAAAGCAGCCGGCTGGGAATGGTATGGACTTCCGCTCGGCACTTATACGCTGGAACAGATAAAAGCAGCCAAAGGCTATGCACTTTCCGGGGAAAATCAGGCGGCAAGAACATTTGAGATCCGATATGCCGGACAGGAAGTTCCAATCCGGTATCAGAGTGAACTGTATGAAATTCCAAGACAGAGAGCACAGATCCAGATTGAAAAGAAAGATGCAGAAACAAAAGAAAAACTTACAGGAGCAAAGTTTGGGCTTTATGCGGCAGAAGATATTTTGGCAGCTGATCAAAAAAGCATCCTGGTAAAGAAAGATACCAGACTGGCGATCGCAGAGACAAAAGAAGCGGAAAACGGTATTATGGATGCGGCCTTTGACCTGGATCTTCCGATGGCACACTATTATGTCAGAGAAGAAAAAGCACCGGATGGATATTATCGGTCTGATAATACAGAAGAAATTTCCTTTACAGCTGAAGATGACAGATCCGAAGATAATATGGCAAACAGGACAGAAAATGACAAGAAATCAAATGCCAAAACAGACACACAGCATGATGCTACAATCAAATCGTATGTACGCACGTTTGAAAACTATAAAACAATGCTTCAGATTAATATCATGGACTATGATACAGAAACGGAGCTGGATGGAGTAAAATAC
>ERZ827496.2223-NODE-2223-length-19982-cov-4.172279_pt1 | contig 19982 bp, 20 predicted proteins | sample MGYA00519769_ERZ827496 | MGnify/ENA primary metagenome ERZ827496 (study PRJEB31778, sample SAMEA3449327) | human gut metagenome | biome: human gut; feature: human-associated habitat; material: faeces | place: United Kingdom | collected 2010/2012 ...
GCCGTTCTGTTTCCTTACGGTCGGCTTGGTCACTGATTTCCAAATCACCGGACTTGGTAACGGTGTAGCATTCCCCGATTTTATAGGCACAGGTGGGCATGAATTGATATACTGCCGGAATGCCGATAATCTCACTGATGGCTCTCACCAATTCCTTTCGATTTTGACTGTGATAAGTAATGGTCATGTGAAAAACTCCTTTCTTTCGGCGTTTTTGCTTTCGCCATGACACATATTAACTCTGTTTCCCACAGATAGCAACTGTGAGATGTGTAGAATGTTTCGGCCGTCATTTGTAACAGATCACAAATCTGCCCAGACGATTCCGGCGAGCACAAAAACAGCTACATTCAGACAGATGCCATTCCCCCAAAGGCGGTACTCTGCTGCATCACGATATGGATCTTGCAGCCATTTCTGTACCATCTTTCGGCTTTTGGGACGGCTCTCCGGTTTTACCGCTTTTCGGTATTCTTCAAAAATAGCTGCCCATCGGTCGATCTCTTCTTCTGTGGGATTTTCCGATGACAGGTCACTGCACCATTGATCCGGAAATCCCTGCAGTCTTGCACATTCCTGCGGTGTCAGTCTGCGAACTGCATAACCACTGGAAACGATACTGGGGTCTTTGTGGTCCCGTGCCAGCAGTGTAGGGGTCGTTTCCCGAAATGCACTGCTGAAATTTCCCGTAGAAGCAGCATACACTGCATGATGGTCGGTAGCATTCAAAGTGAAAGCGACCTCTTTGTTGACACCGCCGCCCTGCGGTCCGTTTTGGTCAGACCGACCAATCATTGAGCCCTGCAAAGCATAACTTTCCAGCACAGCAATACCGCCTTGGTTTTTTGCTGGTGACTGATCGCTGGTGTCCAAAGTACGGGAAGTATCTGCCTCATAAATGCCACTGTGCGGATTACCGGAAAGCATGGCATTGCTGGAAAAGGAACTGATGCCGTATGCTTTCGGCTGAAACACAGTCTGGTCATTGTTGCAGGACAGCGTAGCAGATTTGTTTTCCTGTATCAGACTGCCTTTTCCGCCGCCGGCTTTTCCACAGCGAATCTTCAGTGTTTTCGGCGTATCCATCAACAGCGGAACATTTCCGTCGCCGGTTCCGCATCTGGAAGTCAGTGTCTGTACTTTTCCGCTCTCAGAGATCTGAAGCCGGCTGTCAGCAGGATGATTTTCCAATACACAAGGCGGATGATGGGCTTCTGCCCGAAGGGTGGCAGTTCGTTCTTTCAGAATGTCTATGCGTTCTCCGCCCTGGTCACACAAGCACAAGCCTGCCGTTCCAAAGCTGTCCGCAGCACTTCCGGCAGCTCTTTGCCACGCACGGAGGCTCTCCGCAGAATACCCTGACAAGCCTTCGGACTCAAATAGTATTTTTCCGGCACTTGCTCCGTCAAAATCTGCGACAAGAAAGATCCGTTTTCTTCGCTGGGGCACTCCCCAGTATTGTGCATCAAGAACTCGCCATGCGAGGGAATAGGATTCTGCCAGAATCTCTCCGGCTTTTGTCCATTTTCCCGCAGGTCGAGGAATTGAAATGCTGCTGTCTTTGACCGAACAGATGGCTTCGAGGACACAGCGGAAATCTTCTCCGCCGTTAGAGGAAAATGCTCCGGGGACGTTTTCCCAGACGATGTATCTTGGATATTTGCCATTGCTTGCACACCTCATTTCTCGGATGATACGGATTGCTTCATGAAACAGCGAAGAACGGCTGCCGTTCAGACCGGTTCGTTTTCCGGCGATGCTCATATCCTGGCATGGACTGCCAAAGGTGATGATGTCCACAGACGGCAGCTTTGCACCATGCAGACCGCTGATATTGCCGAAGTGTTGTACCTGCGGCAGCCGTTTTTCTGTCACACGAATGGCGAACGGTTCGATTTCAGAAGACCAGACAGGCAAAATGCCTGCCAGCAGTCCGGCAAGCGGAAAACCGCCGCTACCGTCAAAGAGGCTGCCAAGGGTGAGCGATCTATTCATTAGTCACCTCCAGATTATTTCCTGCTTTATCGCATGATAAAAGAAACGCCCTGCATACTGATAATTCTGCAAAGCGTTTACATTTCTCTATAACTTTACTTCGTATCCATATTGGTGCGGCAGGAACGTTGTTATATCTTCCATATTCGCCAAACATACACTCCATACCAACATTTCTTGCCTGAACTGCCTCTTGAAATGTATCGTAGTATCCAAGATGAATATCCAGCTGACTGATTTTGATTCTTGCACGATATTTCTTTCTGGGTGGATAATAACTTACTCCGCTTACACCCGATGTGTTATTTTTTTGAAGCGGTTGATTTATTTGATTTTGCTGATGTGTACAGAAACGGACATTGCATCTTCGATTATCCAATGTATCAAGATTGATATGATCCAGCTCCATTCCTTTTCTTGTACTAAAAAGCACTTGATGCAGCGGTCGACCATGGCAGTCAACGATATATATTTGCCTACCTTTCCTGCTTTTATAAGAGACATACCATTTGATATCTTTTATTCTACTGAATAAATCAGCATCAAACATGAATATCGTCCCATCGGAAAGATGACCATAGCCAATTATACCATCATCAGAAAATGTGTAATTCACATTGCCGATATCACTCACGTCCTCTCTGAGCGTCATTCACATTGCTGTCTTGAATATTCAGTTCGTCTGCTGAAAACTCATGTACTTCTGAACACGGGTACTTTACTCCGTTGCGCAGAACATACACGCCATCAGCTGAACCAACAGCAGCAATGTATCTTCTGATGATTGCTGTTGCATATTTGGGATCAAGTTCTTGTGTGTAACAGATTCTGTTGGTCTGTTCTGATGCAATGAGTGTAGAGCCGCTGCCGCCGAAAAGATCAAGAATGATTCCGTTTTCCTGTGATGACATACGAATCGGATATGCAATCAATGGAAGAGTTTTCATTGTAGGATGTAGCTTTGACTTTTTCGGCCTGTCAAATTCCCATACAGTAGTCTGCTTGCGGTCACCGTAGAATTTGTGCTTTGCAGTATCCTTGAAAGCATAAATTACTGGTTCGTGCCGCATTTGGAAATCCATTCTGCCGATAACAAGTGTATCTTTTACCCAGATACAAGTTGTAGAATAGTGGAATCCCGCATTAACTGTTGCTTTATAAAAATTACATTTTTCTGCATCTGAATGGAAACAGTAAAATGCTCCGCCGTCTGCGAGAGATGTATATGCGTTTTTGAACGCATCCAAGAGAAACTGATAGAACTTCTCACTGTCAGACCATTTGTCATTCATAATTGTCATACCTGTACCGCCGGAATATGCACAATTATACGGAGGATCTGTAATACAGGCATTTGCTTTCTGACCGTCCATCAGCAAGGCAACTTCATCAGGTTTGGTGGAATCTCCGCAGCGAAGTCTGTGTCTGCCGAGAAGCCAGATGTCACCATTTTCAACAAATGGTTCAAACTCTGCCGCCTTATCTACATCAAAATCATCATCTTTTACATCTTCATCTGATGCAAATAAGTCCGCAAGTTCCTTTTCATCAAATCCAGTCATGGAAAGGTCGAATCCGAGCTCCTGTAGTTCCTGCATTTCAACGGACAGCAGTTCTTCGTCCCAGCCTGCATCCAATGCCATCCGGTTGTCAGCAAGGATATATGCCTTCTTCTGTGCTTCGGTTAGATGGTCGGCATACACACAGGGAACTTCTGCAATGCCTTCTTCCTTTGCCGCCATGATGCGTCCATGTCCAGCCAGCACATTGTATTCCCGGTCGATAATGACCGGATTCACAAAGCCAAACTCACGCAGGGAGGAGCGAAGTTTCAGGATCTGTTCCTTGTTATGCGTTCTGGCGTTGTTGGCATAGGGTACTAACTTGTTGATGTCAACAAGCTGAAATTCTGTGGTTGTGGTCATGCTCCATTCCTCCGCTTCAAAACTTTCTGTAAGCCTTTTCTGGCATCCAGTACTTTTCCGCTGACCGCCTGTCCCTTAATGGTTCTGTATTGCTGTTTGGTCATCTTCTGGCGATTGGCTTTCAGATCTCGCCAGAACTGGGTATCTTCTTTCATGTATTTCTCACTTTCTGCTGCTCAGAAGCTGTTCCATCAAATCATCCTGCGGTGTACCGTCAAATTTGGTCGTGCAGTTCTGCTTTACAATATCGAAAATCTCATACCAGAGCAAATTTGCCTGTTTCTGAAATGTCTGGCTCATCTGCACAAACGGAGAGGCAATAACGCCGCCGGTGGTCGGGTGCTTTCCCAGCAGTCCATAGGTACTGAGGGCTTCTTCACACTGTACAAATCGGGCGAATGCCTGTGAGTAGCTTTCCAGCAGCCGTTTGTTGACGTGCTTTTCACAGCCACGCTGTTTCAGCCAGAGCCATGTTTCTTTGTACACAATGTCTGCTCCCAGTGGTTTTCCGTTCTTCTGCTGGGCAGACAAGTATGCACTGGGGCTTGGCATATCCGCACCGGTCAAATCAGCGGCATCGTCCAGATCAGCTGCTTCCAATTCCGGGGCATGAAACTCCATAATATCTGCATCCTTGCCCTCTGCAATTTTGTCGGAGAGGGCTTTCGGCTTATCGCCTGCACGAACTCGTCTGCCGCCTCTTCTTGTGCCGTCCTTTGCCATCTGATTTCACCTGCCTTTTGAGAGAAAAATAGCCGAAACTGCGTAGGTTTCGGCTTGTTTGCATATTTTCGGGGTTAATCCCCCATTTGAACCTTGGTTTTTGTGCGTGAGAGGGAACGCCGGTCTGTAAAAAATTCACAATTAGAGATTTTTATCCCCCCACCGGCAGCATTTCAGACACAATCAATACCGATAGACGGGATTTCGGTCTTCCGTCCATGTCTTGCGGTCGTGGCAGGGCTTACAGAGAGCCTGCCAGTTGCTTTCATCCCACATCAGATGCGGATCACCACGGTGAGGAATGATATGGTCGACCACGGTCGCTGCCGTGAACCGTCCCTGTGCTTTGCACCGCACACACAAAGGATGCCGGTGGAGATACGCTTTGCTGAGTCTCTGCCACCTGCTGCCGTATCCACGCTTGGCGGCAGACGGTCGGTCTGGGTGCGGGGGCTGATGCTCTGCACAGTACAAGCCGTCTGTCAGATTGGGACAGCCGGGATGCTTGCATGGTTTCAGTGCCTTCCTCGGCATAAGGTTCACCTCCGGATACAACGAAAGCCCATGCGGAACACCACAGGGCTTTCGGTCAGTTTTCTATGATATTATTATATCATGTTTATTCAGCAATTTCGTCCATCAAATTACCTCATGCCTTTCCGTACAAAAGCAAAGCAAGATGCTGCACTGCACGATTTTTCTTATTGTAAGCTGTAGAACGTTCGATATGCAGGTGCTCACAGATATTGTAAACAGCATCAATCTGTTTTTCTTCTTCTCCTCCATAGAACTGTTCCAGCACATACCGTTCATCCTCCGACAGGCTGTCCCATGCAGGCTGAAACCATTCCATGTATTCCTTTGCCTGACGATACCGTTCCCGCAGCACATCGATTTCGTCAATGGCAGTGATAATTCGCATTTCGCCGGACTGCGGGTTCGGACTGCCGCCCGGCATATCCGTAAATGCCGGACTGCCAAGGGTGGTGGTGTCTTCATGCACCTGTGCGATTTCTTCGTCTGTATGTGCAAGGATGTAAGCCATGCTGCTGTAATCCTTCAGTGCGTTCACAGCGGCACTCCGTTTGTCTAAGTACTGCCAAATGATATTCATCTGCTACCTCCAAGTTCTGCTTTGACGGCTTGCATCAAAGCGGTCTGGGTTTGTTCTTTCTGGGTCAGGGCTTTCAAGATACGTTCGTCAATCGTACCCTTGGTGATGAGATGTTGAATGACAACCGTTTCGGACTGTTGCCCCTGCCGCCACAGTCTGGCGTTGGTCTGCTGGTAGAGTTCTAAACTCCATGTCAGTCCGAACCAAATCAGGTGAGAACCGCCTGCCTGTAAGTTCAAGCCATGCCCGGCAGCGGCTGGGTGCAGCAGACCAACTTGCAGCCTTCCGGCGTTCCAGTTCCGGATACTGTCGGAGGACTGGATTTCCTGATAGGAAACATTCAGCTTTCGCAGTCGCTCTTGAATCCGCTCCAAATCATGCTTGAACCAGTATGCCACCAGAATGGGTTTGCCGTTGGCTGCCTCTATCAAGTCCTCCAGTGCATCCAGCTTTCGGCTGTGAATGGGAATCACCACTCCGGTGTCGTCATACACCGCACCGTTTGCCAGCTGGGAAAGTTTGTTGGATAGACTTGCAGCGTTGGCGGCGGTAATCTCCGTGTCCTGCATCTCCAGAATCAATTCAGACTTGAACCGCTTGTAGGTTTCTCTCTCTGCCTCCGACAGCTGCACGGGATATTCGTTGGAAAGTAATTCCGGCATGTGCAGGTGGTCGATGGCTTTCATCGAAACCGTGATGTCCGATATTTTTTCGTAGATCCGTTCTTCTGCATCGGGCAGGGGGTTGTAGGAATACACGATATATCCGTTCTGCTTGTCCGGCTTGAAGTATTCGTTCCGGTACTGCCCGATGAATTTTCCGAGCCGCTGCCCCATATCCAGCAGACGGAATTCTGACCATAAATCCATCAAGCCGTTGCTGGCAGGCGTTCCGGTCAGCCCCACGATGCGTTTCACATTCGGTCGAACTTTCATCAGGGCTTTGAAGCGTTTGCTCTGGTGGCTCTTGAAACTGGAAAGTTCGTCAATCACCACCATGTCATAATTGAACTTCGTGTTGTTGACGAGCCAGTCAATGTTCTCCCGGTTGATGATGTAGAGGTCTGCAGGAGCGTTCAAGGCGGCAAGGCGTTCTTCCTCTGTGCCAACTGCTACACTGTATCGCAGCGATTTCAAATGCTCCCACTTTTCAATCTCCGCCGCCCATGTATCCCTTGCAACTCGCAATGGTGCAATCACCAAAACTTTTCTGACCGTAAACAGATCAAACATCAAATTGTGGATTGCAGTCAGGGTTGTAATCGTCTTACCAAGTCCCATATCCAGAAAGAGTGCTGCGATTGGATGTTCTTCGATAAAGCGAACGGCATATTTCTGATAATCATGCAGTTCCATCGCTTTTCACCTCCAAGATGATTTTTTCGATGTCCTCACAAGCATCCAAGACGTAAACCAGAAAACCCAATCGCCTCAGAAGTTTATGTCGGGAAAGTTGAAGCGGTCTGGGTTTCTCTCCGGGTGCTTTCACTTCCACGAAAGCGATCCTGCCGCCGGGCATCAATACGATGCGATCTGGAACGCCTGCCGTTCCGGGAGACGTGAATTTCCAGCATACACCGCCATTTTGCTTTACTGCCTTTGTGAGTTTTTCTTCAATGATTTTTTCTCGCATGGATTCTCCCATTTTTAGGGGCTTTGACACTCTACGACAGTCATTTACAAACCTTATATATAGAGATTTTTTTACTTTTTTTCTCGCCTGCGTAAAGACTATATATGAGTGTCTTAAAGTGTCATTTGCCCTATTTTCCGTTGATTTTTACTTTTTTTATGACGCTCTAAATATTCAAATGACAGTCAAAATCCTACTTAATCAAGAAAATCAAACTTTATTTGAAGTCCAAGTATCAATCTTGCAGAAGCTGTTCTCTTCTTTTTGTACCCAGCCTGTTCCAAAGCAGAATAGAAATCTGATGTGCTGCGAACAAACTCACCATTTTCAAGACAGTATTCACGGTAGTGCCGATATAGTTCTCCGGACTTTTCCTGATAGCTTTTATCCACCTCACAGCATTCATTGATGAAATTTCCAAGCCAGTCATTGCCTTCCCGATAGGCTCCGATTGCATCTAAAACACACTGCGGTCTGTTGATCTGATAGTTTGCAGCAATGACCTTTCTTGCACCTTCAATCAGCCAGGAAAGCACTGCACCGCCAGCGTTATCGACCAAGTGCTGCGTGTAGTTTTTGATGTCCTTAGAACCCTGAATTTTTGCGTGAAATGGAATGACAATCAATCTCCGCCATGTGCCATCATCCGATGCACCAACCTTCGGAAGATGATTGGTATACAGCACCAAAGTGTGAGAGGGTTCAAAGTGGAATGGTGCTTTGAATTTCTTTTCAGCAAAGATCGGGTCAGTGGAACAGAGCTGCTTCACCACGCTGGTGTTCAGCCGCATACCTTCCTGCAATTCTGCCGCAATAATCATTCTTTTACCCTTCAGTTCCGCCATTTCAGGCTTGACATTACGCTTGCAATTGACAGTCAGGGCATCTGCTGAAATGTTGCCGCTGTAACTGCCGAGAACCTTGTAAATGACATTCCAGAACGTCGATTTTCCGTTTCGTCCGTCACCGTAGGCAATAATCATCGCCTCCAAGTACACCTTGCCCACAATGCAAAGTCCGCAAATCATCTGCACATAGTCAATTAGACTTTGATCCCCACAGAAGAACAGCTGTAAGGCATCCTCCCACAAATCCTTACCAGCATCACTTGGAACAACCGCCGTCACTTTCGTTAAGAGGTCGGCAGGATCTGTAGGCTTCCAGCCATTCAATCCTTCGGGCAAATAATACGTGCCTCCGGGAGTATTTAAGAGCATTGGATTGCTGTCGAGGGCTTCGGGATTGTGGAGAACCAGCGGCTTTGCAGCATCCAGTGCATTGGTCATACTGCGAACATGGCGGTATTTCATCACGAATGCCTTGAAAGTAGCATAGTACTGATACTCTTTGTATGCGGCGGTCTGTTCCTCGTCCAGACTATCCCGAAACTTTTTGCCGCCATTGATTGCTGCATCTCTTGCAACACCAAGGCTTTCTAGTTTCAGAAGGGATGCTTCCACCTGCTTTTCGGCTTCTGCCAACTGTACGTCTGTATGTTCGATCATGGCAAGGGTGACAGCGTGCTCTGACTCCTCCCAATAGGTTCCGTTATAGCGAAGATAATCGGTCGCAATAGTAAACGCCACCTCATCTGAAAAGCCTTCTACAAATGTGCGAGCCTCTCCAACGTCCGAAAAATCATCGGGAATCAGGGACTGTTTGCCGTATGCTTCAGGAGAAATATATCCTTCCTGCGAGGTTACTTTTTTCCCGAATTTGCAGGCACTGTGCCAGATTGCTTCCAGTTCTTCATCCGGTAGCGGCGGTTCACATTCGGCTGCTTTTTCCAGAAACTTCTGATAACTTTCCTCAGTCACACCAAAACGCTTGACCAGCTTTCCAGCCATGCGAGACATTGTGCTGTTTCGCTGTCCCTGCGGAATGTTACGATTTGACTTCATCAGTGTAAGCCAGTCCTCAATGGATAAATTGCCTTCGTGCCATACAACATCACTCGGACAGCCAAAAAGAAAACGTGAGGCATCCAGTGCATTTCCGTCAAAGAACGGCAGTTCCTTATGGATTTTCTGCTTTATCGCCTTATGGGAATTTGCATCGTTGCAGGGTGCTGTCGGGAAAAATACATGAAAACGTGGTCTTGCGGATTTATTCCCTTTCGCCAGCATATGATGACGGCTGTAGGTTACTGCAAATGCAACATCACTGAGGAAACTTGCCAGTTTTTCCTGTGTGATCCAGTCTTTCGGGTCATCTGAATGGTCGTTGTCACAATCCATGGGTACTACATCAGACAGTAGGAAATTGGCGTCACTGCGGGCAAAATTCTCATACTGAGCACAGACATGATCGTAGACAACGGCTTTTTTCAAGTCTGCTTCTGAAGTAATGACCTTTTGGTTGGGATAAAGGATATTCTTTTCATTGCCGGTACAGTTTGCTGTATAGAGCGTAAATTTCATTCTATTTCCTCCAATTCCTCTGTGAAATATCGAATGGTTATCTGCCGCTGTTTTGCCCACTGGATTTCCTGCTGCATGCCCTCTGACCGCACAGAGCCAAACACCCACAGCTGGGCACACTTTGACAGCAGTACCAAATTCATGAACATCGCTGTCTGACGATCTTCGCCCAGACTGTCATCCATGAATTGCGGAAACAGCAAATGGGGAGCGATAGGGACATAGTGGGTATCTACTGCAAAGCGGCTATATCGTCTGGCGTTTTCGATGTTGTCATTGATGCAGCCGTGGGAATAGGGAGAACAGATGTATACCAGCGGTCGATAAGCGGCAGCCTTTTTCGCCCTGCGTTCCTCTCGTTCAATACGGCTCAGTGCTTCATAAGCAGTGAGATCGATGTACCCCTCAGCGTTATACCGATTCATGCAATACTCCTTTCAGCCGCTTCAGTGTGCAGGCATCGCAGTAAACGGCACTGCTGAAAATGTCAAAGTTTTCTGCTGTCCAGAAGATACTCAGATCAACCGGCACTTCTGCACCGCACTGCGGGCAATGGCAGTATACGTTTTCGTTGTTGATCTCCACGGAGATACTGGTGGTGTCATTCAAGTTTTCTTTGATGTAAAACATATGGAATCCTCCTAATCTTTCTTGTAAAAGCTGCATTCATATCCGTCTGCCCGAAGCAGCAGTCCTTTTGCCCAGTCTGGCGTTCTCGCCATCTGCTGACAGATCTCATCCAGCTTTGTATCTTTTGGACATTCGATAATCATTTCATCGTGAATATGACCGACAATGAAGTATTGTGATAGTGTCTGCATGGAATAGAAGAGCAGATCCCGTGCGGTTGCCTGAACAATGTTTTCGACCAGCTTGCCGGAGTAAGTCTCCAAGCGTTCCCATTTTCTGCCCGTGCCAATGCCCTCATAGGTGATAGAATCACCGCCGAAGCGATTTTCACCGATGCGTGGTTTGACATATGCCAACCGTCTGCCGGACAGCAGCTTGATAAACAGAAAACCAGATTCATAAGAGAAGTGAATGCCGTGGGCCTCTGTTTCGGTTTTATCCCGCACAGCCTTGATAGCCGCATTTTCTACATCCCACCACAACTGCACAATGTGTGGAGAAGCAGTTCGCCAGTCCATCACAATTTGCTTGAGTTCTGTATCAGACATTTCCGATCCACCCATGGCTTTCATTGCTCCGACCGATCCGCCGTAGCCGCAGTTGTGGACAAGTTTTCCCGATACGGTAAAACGATGATGTCTTCCGGCATTTTGTATGTCATAAAGTCGAGACGTGTGGCTATGAGTCTCCAGCATTTTCTTTTCTCCGCAACTGCATTTTCGGCATCCTGAATAATTTTTTCTCGTGTCATTCCGCTGGATAATTTTCGAATAGTGGTACTGTACGCATAAGGCCAGTAACTTTGCACGAACTGTGTTAAGACGGTCGTTCGCTTGTTCAGATTGTTTTCTGTATGGGTAACAAACCTGAGATTTTCCGGAGCATAGTTTCCATTGTCGTCGATCCTGTCGATTTCCATTGTCCGTTCTGGTATGCCAAACTTGTTTATCAGATACAAACCTGCTGCTGTCACAGAAGGAAAGTCGAACCGAATTCCTCTTGCACCGTAATTGGAATATCCTGCATCTTTCGGATTTTCGCAGCGTTGCTTTGCTGCGGTTAGTCTTTTTTCGAGCCAGAGCGGAATTTTTCTGGGCTGAGAACATCTCTGACAACCATTTGATTTTCCACATGAAAGGCTGGAAAGCAATGTCCACTGCTTCGAGTTGCATCCGGTGCATTCGGTCAACACATAGCAATGATTCCATGTTTTGCTCCAGCGTTTTTCCGCACTGATAATTTTCACCCAGCCGTATTGCTTTCCCACCATCTCCGGTTTGTACGAGATGTGAGCCGCAGGAGGCGGCGATTCCAAACTGTATCGGCTGCGATTGCCCTTCGATCCATACGAGATGATCTGGGGTTGCTGTAAGTCCTTCATAAGTAATCACCTCACGTTTGCCTTTGTAGATGACACCTTCGTGGTGTACCCATTGTTCTCCATCCCACAAATGGTCATCTGTAGTCACTTTCTCAATCGGAATCAGCCCATGATTGGTAAGTACCAATTGTCCTTCTGCGATGCAAGCCAATTCTGCGACCTTACCTTTCTGCCGAAGATGTCCGTTGATGCCATGCTTGACTACTGGCACACCGAAAATCTTAGAAGCCGAGGCACAGTAGATGTCCTTGCCGTCTGCGAACGCCTGCATTCGCCACGTTTCGCCGGCAAGCCATGCAATCACTCTGGCTTCAATGGCAGAGAAATCGGCAACAAGGAACTGATAACCGGGTTTTGGAATAAAAGCAGTACGAATCAGCTGTGAGAGCGTGTCCGGAACGTCTTCATACAGCAGTTCTACTGCTTCTAAATCACCAGACTTCACAAGATCCCGTGCATCCTCCAGGTCGGGAAGATGATTCTGCGGCAGGTTTTGCAGCTGAATGATACGACCGGCCTCTCGACCTGTTCGATTTGCACCATAGAACTGAAACATGCCTCTTGCACGACCATCCGAGCAGACGGCGTTCTGCATGGCTTGATACTTTTTGACCGAGGATTTTGATACTTGTTGTCGCAGTAACAACACGGCTTGCAAGTCCGGCGGAGCAGTTTTCAGCTGTTCCTGTACTTCTTTTTTTCCCAATGAGTCTAACTCCAGTCCGTGTTCCGCCAGCCATTGTTTCATTTGCTGAACAGAGTTCGGATTGTCCAAGTTGGTCAGATCTTTCAGTTGATGCAATAGCTTGTCCTTTGTCAATGTGTCCATACGAATTGCTTGTTGCACCAGCTGCAAATCCAGTTGAATTCCACGGTCGTTGACGGTCTGGTCAAGGGCATACTCCTGCCAGACAAAATCCGGCACGGGGAACCGAGCAATTTTTTGTTCAATCGCTTGTTCCGTTTCCACATCCCGTTTGTTGTATGCCCGAAAGACGTTCCATTTCTCCGGAGCATCGGTCGGAACATGAAACACCGGAATGCCGTTCACCGTGTCGTATGGCACGCAGAAATAGCGAATCAGGGCTTTCCCCTCAGATAGTTTCTGTTGCTGTAACTGTAGAACTGCTCCTACGCCGGCAAGGCTCAGCGGCAAGCCCAGATAGGCAGCTGCCACCATCGTGCATCGCCATGCGTTCGGGTTTAGATAGTTGCCGCAGGCATCCTCCGGTGAGCCGTAGGAGACGAAACGTTCCGGATAGTTTCGCCGCAGCCAGACCGACAGGCAGACCCGTTCAAAGCTGGCGTTGAAGGCATGTTTCTGGATGCGGTCATCCATCAGAGCGTTCAAGATTTCTTCCGGCAGCTGTTCACCGCAGGCAAGGTCAACCACTTGCACCGGGGCATCGTCCACGGAGTACGCAAAAAGCAGAATATCAAAATATGGAGAATCTGCATAACGATACACACCTGATTTGGCAATGTCGATGTCGCTTTTGGTTTCTAAATCAATCATCAATTTTTGCATATCTCAATCACCCACCCAAGCATGACGCCTAGCTGTCCGCCCAGCTATCTTAGTTCAGAAAATCCTCGTCTTCTACGGTTGCAAAGTCGTCCTCTGCACGGCTGTGACCGCCCAACGGTTCGCCATCTCGAATCTTCTGGATGTTCTGCAGTCCGCAGGCAATACCACGGGATGTCTTGGTGTTGAACGCATAGAAGGTGATGCTGGCTCTGCCGTAGACACCGCTGTAAATCTCGCTGTGGTCTAAAATCTGCTGGCAGGCAGCGTCCACGATGCCCGGAGCAGTGATGGAATTGGCGTTGACGAAATAGCTGTTGGCATACGCTTCATCGTCCGGTCGTTCCAAGTCGCCATCTCGAAGCGGTGTCTTGAGAGAAGTCAGTGGCGGAACAGATTTGCTGTTGCCTTTCAACTTGCCCTGACCCTCCTCGTAGGCAGCCTGAATGGCGGCACGAATCTTTTCGATGGTTTTCGTGTCCGACTTCGGAATGATGAGGGAAACGCTGTACTTCGGCTTACTGTTCTCGTCCATCGCCTTTGCTTCCCAGAGGTTGGCGTAGCTAAATCTGCATACACCGGTTACTACTTTTGCAGGATTGATATACTTTGCCATAATAAAAACTCCTTTATTCTTTGAAATCTACCTGTGCAGTATTCCACGCAGGTCGTTTGTCTGATAGCGGAACAAGTGTTGGCTTCCCCTGTGGTTTCACAAGCAAATCTCCCAACAATTCTTCAAATTTTTTCTTGCCCAGCATTCTGGTCATTGCGGTAATGCCCAGTACCTTATGTTCGTATGGGTCGAATCCAGCAGCTTGTACCGCCTCCGCTGCTGCAGTTTCACTGCAATATGCTCGTCTGGCTCTGCCTTCAACCAGCTTCCAATTCTTCCACGTTTTCCCCTGTAAGGACTGCTGCAAGGCGTATTCCTTGATATCAGAAGCCCATGCAACCAGCTGGTCAGCAGTTTCCAGAATTGCTTCAATTTCGGTATCGGTCAGCTTGTCTGGCATAGCAAAATCATACTTCGCCAATTGCAGATTGTACTCCGCCCGTTTCCGGCAGGTTGCTTTCACTTTGCAGAACCGACAATGTTCACCTGCACAGAAATCACCATCGCCTTTGGCGGCAAGTGCGGCTTTGGGTTTCAGTTCGGTTTCTGCCCAGTGCAGCAGCTCCGACAGTGGCAGGGTGCATTCGCTGAGGTTCTGGATTCTCGGCTGAAAAATCACCATCTGAACCTCTGCGATGTCATAGAGGGCATCGAACAGTTCCAATGCACCCAGAGCATACAGCATCATCTGCGAGTTGTGATCAGCAGATACTGCTACGCCCTTACCATACTTAAAGTCAATGACAGTCAGGACATCATCTGCAACAATCACACAGTCGCCCGTGCCAAAACCATCGGGAACATATCGGCTGAAATCCAGACGCTGTTCCACTAAAACCATGGGTTCTTGCAGGGTTGCCAGCAATTCAGCGATGTACTGGGCGTAGCTGTCCGTGCAGTCTTCCATTTCCGTGTCGTAAAAATCCAAGTTCTCCGTGGGATTAGATGTCGAATTCCCGAGCAGTCTTTGCACCTTATATTCTGCAAGCTCGTGGGCACACGTGCCTTCCCGGGCGTAGTCCGTCACGGTATCCGGCAGGGTGGCACAAAGCTGTGCGGAGGGCGGACACGCCAGCCAGCGAGCACTGGAAGAAGCAGAGAGCACGGCGTGTTTATTCGGCATGGGCTGCCTCCTGTGCATCTGCAAATAGTGCAGCGTATCGTTCTGGTGGAACTTCAGACAATCGACTGCCGCCGTACTTTTGCAACAGTTTCAGCACCGTTTCCTTTTGTCCGCTGCGGGACAGATTTGCCAGAACACTGCGGACTTCCTCCAGTGTGACCGGCTTTTCTACTGCTTTTTTGACCGTTTCTTCCTTTTGCGGACAGATCTGTGTGAACGTCTCCACTTCCGCCTTGGAAGCACTTTCTGCCCACTCTGATGCGACCTTTACGAAATCGCTGAGTGCTGTAAGGACATCTATGAGGGTTTTCATTCGGTTTCACTCCTTTGCATATTTTTGACGATAGGTCTGAGAACTAAATTCCGCTAATATTTGGCGAATCACTTCTGCTTGCCGAATATCTGCAAACAATAGCAATTGCTCCAAAGCAACAGATTGTTCTTCTGTAAGCATATTTTTATATGGATGATACCAATCTGCTACTCTAACACCGCCGCCATTCCCGGAACACGTCTCCAGAGGATAGTCCAATGCAAGTGCATGAATGTCGTTGCGAACAGTATTACAACATACACACAATTCCTGTGCAAGAAGTGGAACTGTTGTTTGTCTGCGAGCAACTAAAATCTTCATGATTTCGGCACGCCGTTCATTCACACTCACATGGACACCCCCTTTCCTAATCGTCGAACTTACTCTAGCATTCAAACTACCAGCCTTTTTGGTAGTTTGAAAAGAGTTCACAAAACATTTTCAATTTGTACAGGCATAAAAACACCGACAAGGTACAGAAAAAAATCTGCACCTCATCGGATGTTCTCACTTTTTTACCAAACTGGTCAGCCACGGAGCAATGGGTCTTGCAATCATTCTCGCATTCAGATATGCCATTTCCAGTGTCAGACAAGTGCTGCCCAGATAATATCCGTTTCGTTCTGCCAAGGTCATGGCAAGGTTCGGTTTTTCCATATCTGTTAAACAGATCGGCAGCAGAAACTGCAATTGATTCTGGTATCCCTGCGGTACTACCAGCCCCGGCTCAATTACTGTTTTTCGTCTGCCCAGTTCCACTGCTGTTTCCAGCAGCAATGGCAGATTCTTAAACCGAAGCAGCTTCTTTGGCAGCCGTTCCCGATTTTCCGGGTCGCTGAGAATGTGTTCTGCATTTACCCGAATTGGCCATTCCGGATTGAAGTTTACACCATTTTGCATCATCGGGAAATATGGCTTTTTGGGCAATGGTTCTACATACCGCAGCTTGGAAGAAACAGCATCACAGAAGCCGGTGAAATACCATTTCAATGTGGTGTCTTTCTTTTTATTTCGTTCAAAGCAGGCGTAGATTGCCTGATATTGTCTTGTGTACAGTCCTGTATGAAAGCAGGCACAGTTGTTTTCCACATGGAAATACGCCGTTTCTCCGGTGTTGTAATCGATGCTCAGCTTCCGGAACATCATATGGAGATACCGTTCCAAAATCGGCGTATCTGTATTTTTACATTCGGTCTGCGGCTTTCGGAATCGCCATGCTTCCGGCAACGCTATTTCTGCCAATTGTTCTAACTGCCCGTACCAATCCGGCACATAGGAAAATTCAAATAAATCTGTTTCTATCATTTTTCTGTTCCTCTCCATTTAGGAATTGCTTTTATCAGCTTCAATTGTATTCGGGCTTTTAGATCTTCGTCAATATATCGATATGTTTTCCCTTGTGCATCCTCCCCTTTTACCGTTGCCAATGCATTGATGTAATCGTCATAAAAGCGGAGAATTTCTTCCAAAGCAGTTTTCTCCCCATTTACTGCGGCACAGATCAATTCATATGTAAGGTCATTTTCTTTCATCGCCATTCCTTTCATAATATTTGCGGATTGCTGTAAATGCTTTTTGTCTCCAGTTGTAAATGGTGCGAGGCGTAACATGAAAGTACGCTGCAATTTCCTGATCGTCATATCCATACCAGAACTCCAAAATCAATGTTTCTCTCTGCGTTTTTGGAAGTTCCAACATAGCATCATACAGCCAGTCGCTGGCAATCAAACACGGATACTTCTCGTTGTCCAAAATGAAATGCTCTGACGGATACACATCTTCTATTTCCGGAACATTCATTAGGTCTGGTTTCGCCTCACGGTTTTGGATTCTCTTTTTTTCTGCCGCTGCATCTCGATATTCATTTCGCATTACAGTTTTCACAAAGCAGTCAAAGATTTTTATTCTGCAGCTTTTATCGATAAAGGGAGTCAATCTGTTGGTTCCTCCCTTCTTATGCAGTTTTGCAGGTAGTGTGTATATCACCCCCTTTTAAACTACTAAGACGAATCAGGCAGAACAAAATCGGAAAATTTATTTGTAAATATTCTGTGTACTTTTATTTCTTACGCACAGCAACAAAAAAAGCAGCATACAAAACCGGTCATTTCGCCGGATTGTATGCTGCTTGAAAAAATAGAAAGGGCAGTCCTGCCCAGCTGTTTGCCGGACAGAACTGCCCTTTTTTAGGTGGTTGAATTTTAAAGGAAGTACACTTCTTACTGATCAATCGTATTTTCTTGACAATTTCAGCGGCACATTAGAAGTGGAAAAACAGCCAAAAGTATGTGAAAAAGCAGGATTTTGTCTATTCCTATCATTAACAATTTTGATAACATACCGAATTGGTCGTTCCACGTTAATAGATTTTACGTTATAATATTTTGCTATACCTTAGTAAGTATATGTAGCTAGAATAATTGTTATTATGGTATATTTTACAGTTCTTGTTAATTGTATTTATGACGTTTCATAGTCTATAAATTTATAATATTTTTTAAAGCATGATCTGCATTCCAAATCAACAGCAATCCAACTGAAAGCGTTCCCCAATTCAAAATCTTCACCAACATCTTCCATGATGTCCTGCTTATCAAGATATTCAAGAGTTATAAAAATTCGAAAAACATCTTTTTTGCATTTTCTACATGAAAAAGTTTTCATTGATTGTAGATCGATATTTTTTTTGTTGCTTCGAGTGAAAGAATCATAACCATTTGTAAGACTGTTAAAAACAGTATACTTTCTTTTGCATTTTGCACAAATTGCTTTCATGCACATTACATATTCCTCATCACATAAAACAGTTTTTAGAACGTAATGCTCTATAAAATGCTTTGACAAATCGCCAAAATATTGAATGTAAAATTCATCACACCCACAGATACATTTCATCATGCCAAAAACATTATTTTGATTGCTTTCATTACTGTTTACATTGAAACACAATTTCAGATTATGAGGTATTGGTATCGTACTCATTTTTAATATAGTCTCCATTTTTTAGGCGTAAGTCTTGCCCATTTCATTGATATAACCTTTCCAGTTGTATTCGTATTCTGGGACACCATTTTAGCAGTTTTATTGGTTAATTCGCTTACTTTCTGACTTCTACTTACAACTTCAACCAATTTATTTTTTCCTTTTCTGGCTATACCAATTACATCAGGACGTTTAGCTCCTCCTTTTAATCCCATCTTACTTAATGACTTGTTTAAACCAATCTGAGAATATCTACCCGAAGCAGCCATTTTTCCAGCTTCCATATTTGATGCTATTTTATGCAATATTGTTCCATGGGCTTTCCCGACAATTTGAGTAGTTCCTCGAGCTATATTCACACCTGATGATAATGCACCTGTAGCTCCACCAATGATTGCGCCAGATAAAAAGCCATCAACAGCTCCATCCAATGCTCCATCCCATCCATTTTCGATAGCACCACCTATAGTGCCAATTACTGCTCCTGATGCACCGCCAGCAATAGCTCCTGAAAGTGCAGCTCCAGCTACTACTGCAGCTGCTCCGCCTGTAACTGCTGTAGCAACTGCTAAACCGCCTATAACAGCTACTCCAGCCGCAACTTTAAGCGTATTTTTTAGCCATCTTGGTATATGTCCACTCGGATCAGTACCAATAATCGGATTATTATGACATGACAATAGGTATACAAATTCAAACTCAAAGGATCGGTATTCTCACCAGTAACGGAATCTCGTGAAATAAACCGCCCAATCGTCGGATCATAATACCGTGCCCGCAGGTAAATTGTACCCGATTCAGAATCATAATACTCACCGCAGTAACGAAACGCATTATTATCCGCATCATCGACATTCTGCTCGACACCAAACGCATCGTATTTGTACGACTTCGTAATTGCACCTGTGGAATCCGTCAGATTCACCACATCGCCGTGCGCATTCTGCGTATAATACTGATAATCCGTCTTGACATTACCGCTCTGCTTGCTGAACTTTGCCAACAGATTTGTGCCACGAACATAAACCTCAGCACTGTACCAGTCGCTGTCATCCATGTCTGCCACAATCTGCTTGTTTGCATCCCAAATGTGGTTGGTCGTTTTGCCGTTTACTTAATGTAAATAGTTAATCATGGCTCAAAAGTTAAAACTCAAACACTTTTCAAATCAAGAAATCATCAAATTCAAAGATTTTACAAATCACTTTTAATTTATCTCCAGAATTGAGCCAAATTTCCACTCCTATAAATTCCAATAAATTCATTGGGCTCCTGTCGATGCTGTTTGATTTTGCATATTCAACTTGTTCAAGTCTTAAAAGTTTATCATAAATATTTGTCGTATCCATTAAATTACAACAAATTATATGATGACCACTTCCCCAAAACTTGCAGCAAGTCATTTCATAATACAACACGTCCTGAAAACTTAAAGAAGATGGGACTGTCTCCGCACTCTTTTTTTTTATTTCTAACTCTATATATTTTTTTTCGTAATCGTGCTTTATCCCTTTAAATTCAAAATCATGTAAACTAATGTGGTTTATTAAATACGAATTTCTATAATCAACTATCAAATCAACATAACCTCCTTTTTGTCAGC
>ERZ827496.2246-NODE-2246-length-19871-cov-12.163757_pt1 | contig 19871 bp, 19 predicted proteins | sample MGYA00519769_ERZ827496 | MGnify/ENA primary metagenome ERZ827496 (study PRJEB31778, sample SAMEA3449327) | human gut metagenome | biome: human gut; feature: human-associated habitat; material: faeces | place: United Kingdom | collected 2010/2012 ...
TCACTTCATACCTATTATCCTAGTACAAAAATTAGTGCCGATACTGATTTTGAAGTAACTTACATTGCAAATACAAAGAATTATATAGACAACAAAATCCTTGAAGTTGCTACTGCTTTGATAGCACACGAAAGTGAGGTGATGTAATAATGTTTAATCTGCATGATTTTGTGATTAAGACTTTGTCAACAATGAGAAACAGACTAGATGAATATCAGGTCAGAGCATACGCTTTGACTTGGTACAGTAAGTCTGTTTTAACTGATGAAGATATGCTAACTATCGACAACTGGTACTCAACTGAAACAACTAACGAAGATACAGAAAACTCAAATAGTGACTTTGAAGATGTCACAACAGATAAGGAGAATTAAGATGAAAGAATTAGTATGTACAACCTTTGGTGTTGTGGGTAGCTTTATTACAACACTTTTTGGTGGATGGAACACAGGTATGATAACTTTAATTATTTTTATGGCAGTTGATTATGTAAGTGGACTTGTTTGTGCCGGTGTATTTAAGAAGTCCTCTAAGTCAGATAATGGTGGACTTGAAAGCAGAGCAGGTTTTAAAGGATTATGCAGAAAAGGTGTAACACTTCTTGTTGTGCTTGTTGCTTATCGTCTAGATTTGTTAATTGGCACAAATTACATAAGAGATGCAGTTATTATTGCATTTTGCGTAAATGAACTGATTTCAATAGTAGAGAACTGTGGTTTAATGGGCGTACCAATGCCACAAGTAATTACTAAAGCAATTGACCTATTAAAGAAGAAAGGTGATGATGAATAATGAGTAACAGTAAACTTGTAAGTGTAACTAAATTAAGTCCAAACCATTCAGGACTAAGAACTCACACCATTGACAGAATCACACCACATTGTGTGGTTGGTCAGTTGTCAGCTGAATCTATTTGTAATTGCTTTACAAGTACAAGTAGAGAGGCAAGTTGCAACTATGGTATTGGCACAGATGGTAGAGTAGCACTTGTTGTTGAGGAGAAAAACCGTAGTTGGTGTTCTTCTAGTAATGCAAATGACCAAAGAGCAGTCACAATTGAATGTGCTAGTGGACTTGAAGAACCTTATACTATGAACCGTAAAGTATACAAATCTCTTGTGAAGTTGTGTGTTGATATTTGCAAGAGAAACAACAAAACAAAATTACTATGGTTTAATGACAAAGCAAAAGCCTTGAATTATAACCCTAAGTCAAATGAAATGGTGCTAACAGTCCACAGATGGTTTGATTATAAGAGTTGTCCGGGTAATTGGCTTTATAGCCGATTAGGTAAGTTGGCAAAAACTGTAACCAAGAAACTACAGAAACATGAGAAAGTTAAATTACAGGGTAACGCAGGACTGTATAAGTACAGTTTTAAAGACCCTATCGGTAATGCCAGTGCAAAACTTAAAACTTTAAAAAAAGGTAAAACAGTACAAGTTATTGAAGATGATAGCACAGGCTGGGTAAAGGTTAAGGCACTATTGACAACAGGTTGGATTGCTACAAGTCATCTTGGTAATGCTTGTACTCACTCTAACTACAAAACAATTACAGTTAGTAAAGGTACAAGAGTACGCAGACTAAATAGGGCAGAAACAAAGTTTGAAACAGATACTGAGCTTGGTGCAAGTCATAAGTTTAGGCTCATTTGTACAATTACTAAAGGTAAGTATGCCGGTTGCAAATATGCAAAACTTATCAGTAAAGATGTGAATAATGGCAGAATGTATTACATTTATTAATAAGAATTAACGATATTAATTAATTTTTGAAATTTATCGTTAATTTTTTAAATTTTCGAGTGTAATTTTTAAGAATTTTAACACTTGAAACTTGTTGTTTTGATTGTTAATGCTTATTTTTAAGATTTTTTAAACATTTGAACTTCATTTTTAAACGATTTTCAAAATTATAAAAGAGATTTTCAAAACTTTTGAAATGTTTAATTAAAGTTTTAAAATTTTAGGCAAACTTTAGAACATATCAGTAATTTAAAAAAATCAGTAAAATAAATTCAATTTTTCGTGCAAAACTATACCCCAACTATCATAATAATTGATGGTTGGGGTGATTTTTTATGCAAAAATGCAATAATTGCATTGTAATTAATATATGTTATTCTATAATTAATAATACAACTAAATTGAATTTTTGAGTAATTGTCACAAAAAATTAATTATAATTTATTATATAATAAATAAATATTATTTCATTTATTACAATAGTATTGTGCAAATGATAATAGTGTTGTATAATCACTCTGTAAGGGAAGGTAATATTATGGGAAAGTATTTTTATTCAGCATTAGACATAGCTCGTTATGTTATTAATTATAGCAATGGTCGTAATTACGGTATTACAAATTTGAAATTACAAAAAGTTTTATATTTTATTCAGGCAAGATTTTTAGTAGAGGGTGAACCATGTTTTTTTGAGAAAATAGAAGCATGGGATTATGGACCTGTTGTAAGAGATGTATACCAAGAATTTAAGTATTATGGTGGTTGCAATATTCCAAATCAGTTAGAATATGAAGAATTTGATGAGAATACATGGAGATTACATTCCGTTAAGTTTAATGAAGAAATAATAGATCAAAGCGATAGGAAAGTTATTAATGAAATTGTTGATGAACTGTCAGATCTTAGTGCAAATGATTTGGTTATGATAACACATAATCAAGCCCCGTGGAAAAACGCATATAAAAAGAATGAAAATAATGTAATTGAAAATGATAGTATTAAAAATTATTTTTTGAATAGATAAAGGAAATATATTTTAATGAAAAGTATTATTAATGATAATGATCGAAGACTAGTTAAGCATAATGATTTTAATAGAGAAAATCAGATTCAAGATTTAAACATTGATAATTTTTGTAAGTATCTTATTTCAGATTTTAGTTGCTTTGATGCAAGTAATGCAATAAAGTTACTACTAGATTGTTTAGACAATGATTTTGAAAATAGATTGAAATATTCAAGTTTTTCTAACTTTCTTTATAGAGCAAAAGATATTGAAAGAGATCATGCTATAATGAATATCGAAACTATGTATAAGTATCTTCTTAAAGAAAATGAATTATGTGAAGAACTTGAGAATGATAAAAGAGATTCTTTGAAAAAGATTGTGTATAAATTATGGGATCATATATTATTAGCAACTAATCAATATATACAATTGAAGAATAAGGACGAAGAATTAGATAATAATTTTCGAAAGAATTTTACTAAAGAAAAAGATAAAATTTCTAAAAAAATTGAACAAAGTAGTCATTCTTTAACAAATCAATTAATATCTATAGTTGGTATATTTACAGCGATGGCTTTTTTGGTGTTAGGTGGATTGGATTCACTCTCGTCTATATTTAAGAATATTAGCAATAATATTTCTACACTTAAAGTTTCTTTTATTTGTTTATTATGGGGATTGTTTATTTTTAATACCATATATTTGTTTGTCTATTTAGTCGGGAGATTAATTGAAAAAGATAATAGAAAAGAGGATAGGTACAGTAGTAGAATACCAACTTTATTAAAAGTGAATATTGAATCAGAGAAATTGATTTCTAAAGATATATTACAGAAACATTTAATTTTATTTTTTGGTAATGCTATTTTATTAGTTGTACTAACTTTAATAGGGTGGTTGTATTTTATTAAAAATGATTTTTGTTGTTGGTATTCATACTTACATAGTGTATTTGGAGGATTTACTCCATTCATTTATCCTTTAATTTTAGTTATATGTCTATGTATTACAGTTTTTTTATTAAAATATAAAATTAAAATCAGTAAAAGAAAGAAAAATTAAAAGATTCTATTTCCTTACTAGAAACATTTATTATAGAGCCTATTAAAATAGCTACATTATATTCCCACAATGGTGTTGTAACCGTTGTGGGTACTTTTACTTTTGTACAACATCTCATGCCTAAGCTATTATTCTTTATTACTAAAAAATAGTAATCATAACATTTGAAGTATGCACCCCCATATTGTGTAATTATAATTTTGGCAAGTTTTGGGTTAGTTTGTTTTATTCTGATAGGGTACTGAAGTCTTTTTTCATATACAAACATTTACTGCACCTCCCAAGGCCAAGGTCCTTTTATCCATTGAACGGGACTATCGGCATCTTTGCTCATTAGTGGACCGTATTCATCTTCAAATTTTTCTTTCAGTTTTACATATTTATCATTTAAGTCATCAAATTTAGCCATAGCATCTGTTGAGTCAGGGTGAGTGTCTAGGAAAAGTCTGATTTCAAACATTGCAAATGCTACGGAACTTAGTTTCTTAAGCAAAATATCTCTTTCAGTCATCATTTTTGCCACCTGTACATTTAGAACCGAAAAATGGTTTGTGTAGAGTAGGGAACATTGTCCCTGCCTCAAAACCATGTGCTACTGAATAAAATTTTGGATTGTTGCTTTGATATGGCACATAAGCCATAGCTTCTGTATAATCAGATGGTATTGGTGATATACCATAACTCTTAAAAATTTCTTCTACCAATGTAATTCTCCTTTTTCTAAATTAAGTTCTTTAAAACTCATTTATATAATATGATTAATATATTGGTATTGTGAATTAGAGAATTGATAAATTCTAAAAAAATATATATTATTTTGTAGAAAAGTATTTATTTTTTGTAGAATATACTGTATAATACTTATGTAAGTTGTAAACATTTATGTAATATATTATTTTAAAATTAAAAGGAGATTAATTATGGGTCTTATAAAAGCTATTGCCGGTTCAGCAAATGGTGTTATGGCTGACCAGTGGAAAGAGTTTTTCTACTGCGAGTCAATGCCAAAAGATGTACTGGTAACAAAAGGTGTTCACCGTACAGGTAAGCGTTCATCAAATACAAAGGGTACAGACAATGTTATTACTAACGGTTCAGTGTTAGCTGTTGCTGACGGTCAGTGTATGCTAATTGTTGAACAGGGTAAGGTAGTAGATATTTGTGCAGAACCGGGAGAATATATCTTTGATAGTATGACAGCTCCAAGTGTCTTTACAGGTGGCTTAGGTGCAGGTATCTTAGATACTTTTAGAGATATTGGTAAGCGTTTTACTTTTGGTGGCGATAAGCCTTCTGACCAGAGAATTTACTATATCAACACTAAGGAAATCCTTGAAAATAAGTTTGGTACACCAAACCCAATTCCATTTAGAGTAGTTGATAAAAATATTGGTCTTGATGTTGATGTATCAGTTAGATGTAGTGGTGTTTACTCATACAAGATTGTAAACCCAATTCTATTCTACACAAATGTTTGTGGTAATGTTCAGGGTGACTATACTCGTGGTGAGATTGACTCTCAGCTAAAAACTGAGTTTATCTCAGCTTTACAACCGGCATTTGCAAAGATTTCCGATATGCAGGTTCGTCCATCAGCACTACCGGCTCATGCTGAAGAACTTTCTGAGGCAATGAATACTGCCCTAACTGCAAAGTGGGCACAGTTAAGAGGTATTCAGGTAATTTCAATTGCTATGAATCCTATTACACTTCCACCTGAAGATGCCGAAATGATTAAACAGGCTCAGCGTACTGCAGTTATGCGTGACCCTTCAATGGCAGCAGCAACATTAGTTGGTGCTCAAGCAGATGCTATGAAAGCAGCAGCAGAAAATGAAGCCGGTGCATTTACAGGCTTTTTGGGAATGGGTATGGCTCAACAGGCAGGTAACGCCGGTAATGTAAACGGTCTATTCCAAATGGGTCAGCAACAACAGGCTCAGCAGTATGCTCAACAACAAGCACAAATGCAACAGCCTCAGCAACCACAACCAACTCAGACACCACAACAAAGTGCCGGTGAAGACAGTTGGGTATGTTCTTGTGGTGCTACAAATACAAGCAAATTCTGTACAAATTGTGGTAATAAGAAGCCTGAAAATGACGGTTCATGGATTTGCTCTTGTGGTGCAAAGAACTTTGGTAAGTTCTGTACTGAATGTGGTTCCAAGAAACCTGAAGAAAAGAAAACTTTCCGTTGTGGTAAGTGTGGTTGGACACCTGAAGACCCAGCATCACATCCAAAGTTCTGCCCTGAATGTGGGGATATTTTTGATGACAACGATATTGTAAAATAATTTAATTAGGTAATGTAGGAGAATAGAATATATGGCAGATATGCTTGAGTATAAATGTCCCTGTTGTGGTGGTGCAATTAACTTTGACAGTAAATTGCAGAAAATGAAATGTCCTTATTGTGACACAGAGTTTGATATGGAAACTTTAAAGTCATATGATGAGGACCTTAAGAAAAATACACAGGACAATATGAATTGGGATAATTCCAATGAACAAACATTTACTGATGAAGAAACAGAAGGTATGTCAGTTTATGTATGTAATTCTTGTGGTGGCGAAATTGTTGCCGATGAAAATACCGGTGCAACAAGTTGTCCCTATTGTGGCAACCCTGTTGTATTAAAGGGTAGATTCTCAGGTGACCTAAAGCCTGATTATGTTATCCCGTTTAGACTAACTAAGGAAGATGCTATCAAGGCACTTTCTAAACATGTTAACAAGAAACTAGTTCCAAAAATCTTCAAAGACAAAAATCATATTGACCAAATTCGTGGTATGTATGTGCCATTTTGGTTATTTGATGCTGATACGGAGGCTCATATTCAGTACAAAGGTACTAAGGTAAGACATTGGAGCGATAGTGACTATGATTACACAGAAACCAGATATTACCTAGTTGGCAGAGGTGGTAATGTTGGCTTTACTAATGTACCGGTTGATGGTTCAAGCCAAATGCCTGATGACCTTATGGAAAGTATTGAACCATTTAACTTTGATGAAGCTGTTGATTTCCAAACAGCATATTTAGCAGGTTATCTTGCTGATAAGTATGATGTTACAAAAGAAAATAGTATCAATCGAGCTAATCAGAGAATTAAAAATACTACCGAACAGTTGTTTAGAGAAACTGCAAGTGAGTATTCTTCTCTAATGACACAGAGTTCAAGTGTGCAGTTCCAAAACGGTACTTCAAAATATGCACTATATCCTGTTTGGATACTTAATACCTCTTGGAATGGTCAAAATTTCCTATTTGCAATGAATGGTCAAACCGGTAAAATGGTTGGTGACCTACCTATTGATTGGGGTGCATTTTGGAGATATTTTGCCATTATTGCAGGTTCTATAGCAGCAGTTATTATTATAATTGGCTTGTTATATAATTTACTGTAAGGAGGTACTAAAATGGAAAAAAGAGTTGTTTCAATTATTTTTGCAATTTTTCTGGTGTCATTGTCTGTACTTCCTGTATTTGCAGAAAGTCAGGGTGCTAATAAATACGGTAGACTTGTTGATAATGCACAGTTGCTTTCAGATATAGAGTATGCTCAACTAAAGGAACATATTGATACTGTATCAGAAAAATATACATTTGATGTTGTTATTGTTACCGAAAAGTCTATTGGTGACAAAACACCTACAGAATATGCTGATGATTTCTTTGACTATAAAGGTTATGGTGAGGGAGATAATCACGATGGTATTCTTTTCTTGCTAGATATGGAAAATAGAAAATGGGCTATCAGTACAACAGGTGCCGGTATTCCATATTTCACAGACTATGGTCAAGAAAGAATTATGGATGATGTTAAGCCATATTTAAGTGACGGTGAATACTATGATGCATTTGATACATTTGTCACAATGTGTGATGACTATATTAATAAGGCTATAACTGATGAACCATATGATGTAAACAATCAGCCTAAGACTATAATTCCAATATACTATATTATATTCGGTGGTGTAGGTATAGGTGCTTTAGTTGGTTTCATTGTTGTACTTATTATGAAGTCAAAGCTAAAGTCTGTTCGTATGCAACCATTAGCAAATAGTTATGTAAAGAGTGGTTCATTTAATGTTACAGAACGCAGTGACCTTTACTTGTACCGTAATATAAGTAAAACTGCTAAACCAAAGGATAATGATAGTGGCAGTGGTGGCTCTAGTACACATACTAGTTCATCAGGTACTTCTCATGGTGGTTCAAGTGGTAGCTTCTAATTAAATAATTATTATAGAAAGGCAGTTTATACTGTCTTTCTTTTTTATATAATTTATGGCATAAAAATACCGACCTAACTAGACTAATTCTAACTTAGGTCGGTTATTTTAATTAAATTTGTTTTACATAGGGAGTGACTCTTAATCACTTATTAAAAATTATACATTTTCTGCATCAATAGCTTTGTTCTCAGCTAAACTTTTTTTAACATCAAGTAGTCGCTGATTTTTGCTACCTCTAAAGTGTAGCATTAAACTTCTTTCAGCAAGAATAAACGGACCATCAACAAGATAGTCAACTTCCTCCAAAAGTTCTTTCCATTCAGGATGAGTGTCAAAGGAAGAAACCAGCTTTTCGAATGTATAACCTGTGTAACAGAAAACATTATATCCGTTTTCGTGACACATTTTAGCTAGTTTTGCAAGTGGCTTAGCTTGTGCAAATGGTTCACCACCGGAAAAGGTAAGTCCTTGAAGTAGTGGGTCTTTCTTAGCAGTATTGATTAACTTCTCGATTTCACAATCAAAACCACCCTCAAAGTCCCAAGTTTCAGGATTATGGCAACCCTCACAGTGGTGAGGGCAACCTTGTGTGAAAACTGTCATTCTAATTCCGGGACCATCAACGATAGATTCCTTAATTACACCGGCAAGTCTGACTATATTGTCAGCCATTAAATAGCCTCCTCACAGTCAAGACAACCACAATCAGTTGTTAGTGTGTGCTTTACTCTGTCTTCAACTTCAGCTTTCTTAGCATCATTGAAACGGTCAACAGTACCTACAAGATAACCGGTAATTCTTCTGATTCTTTCAAAGCCCTTACCTGATTCTCCTTCTTTTCTGCCACACTTAGGACAAACATCACCGATAATACCTGTGTGACCACATACAGGGTCTCTGTCAACAGGGTGGTTAATAGAACCATAGCCAATGCCTTGTTCCTTCATATATCTGATAACTGATTCAAAAGCATCTAGGTTTTCTGTTGGGTCACCGTCAAGTTCAATATAACTGATGTGACCACCGTTAGTTAGGTTGTGATAAGGAGCTTCAATTCTAATCTTATCAAATGCTGAAATATTGTAGTAAACAGGTACATGGAAAGAGTTAGTGTAGTAATCTCTGTCTGTAACACCTGGGATAATACCAAACTTTTCTTTATCAATACGAACAAATCTACCTGATAGACCTTCTGCAGGAGTAGCAATAACTGAGAAGTTTAGGTGATACTTTTCAGTAGCTTCGTTCATCTTCTTACGAATGTAACCAACAATTTCAAGACCAAGTCTTTGGCTTTCTTCACTTTCACCGTGGTGCTTACCTGTAAGAGCTTTTAGACATTCAGCAAGGCCAATGAAACCACAAGTTAGTGTACCATGCTTTAGAACTTCTCTAACTTCATCATTAGGGTTTAACTTGTCTGAGTCTAGCCAAATACCTTGTCCCATTAGGAATGGATAGTTAAGAACCTTTTTCTGACACTGAATTTCAAATCTTTCAAGTAGCTGGTCAGTAACTAGGTCAACCATTCTGTCTAGCTGTTCAAAGAAGAAGTCAATGTTCTTGTTAGCAAGAATTGCAAGTCTAGGTAGGTTGATAGAAGTAAATGATAGGTTACCTCTGCCGTATGTAATTTCTCTTGTTGGGTCGTAAACATTGCTCATAACTCTTGTACGGCAACCCATATATGCAATTTCTGTTTCAGGATGACCAGGCTTATAGTAAGGTAGGTTAAATGGAGCATCAATAAAGCTAAAGTTAGGGAATAGACGCTTAGCAGAAACCTTCATAGCTAACTTGAATAAATCATAGTTAGGGTCACCCGGATTATAGTTAACACCTTCCTTAACCTTGAAAATGTGGATAGGGAATATAGGAGTTTCGTTGTTACCAAGACCTGCATCTTCAGCAAGAAGGATGTTCTTAATAACAAGTCTGCCTTCAGGAGTTGTGTCAGTACCATAGTTTAGTGATGAGAATGGAATCTGAGCACCTGCTCTTGAATGCATTGTGTTGAGGTTGTGGATAAGTGCTTCCATTGCCTGATATGTTGAACGGTCAATTTCCTTTTCAGCATGCTTCTTAGCAAATCTTTGAATTTTACCACCAATTTGTTCACCATACATTTCTACAAGAATTGGAAGTTCAGCCTTAGCATATTCTTCACCTGCCTGTAGAGAAGGTTGGTCACCACTGATTTCTTTTGCCTTTTCAATAATTTCACTTGCAGTAGCAACTGTTTCGTCAATGTCATCAACTTCTGCAAGTAGTTCAATAGCTCTTGCTAGGTTCTGACGATATAGCTTAACATAAGTTTTCTTAACACCCGGAGCCATACCGTAATCAAAGTTAGGTACTGACTGACCACCGTGCTGGTCGTTTTGGTTACTCTGAATAGCAATACAAGCAAGTGCTGAGTAAGAAGCAATATCGTTAGGTTCTCTTAGATAACCGTGACCTGTAGAGAAACCACCCTTAAATAGCTTTACAAGGTCAATCTGACAACAAGTAGTTGTTAGTGTTAAAAAGTCAAGGTCATGAATATGAATGTCACCATCTTCGTGAGCCTTAGCGTGTTTAGGGTTAAGAATGTACATTTTGTAGAACTGCTTAGCACCTTCACTACCATACTTAAGCATGGTACCCATTGCAGTATCACCGTCAATGTTAGCATTTTCTCTCTTAACATCATTATCTTTAGCTGATTTAAAAGTTAAATCCTCATAAATCTTCATTAGCTTTGTGTTCATTTCTCTATGTCTTGTTCTTTCAGCTCTGTAAAGAATGAACTCCTTAGCTGTTCTTGCATGACCGTTTTCAATCATCATCTTTTCAACAGTATCCTGTACATGTTCAACTGTTGGTGCAGGAATTTTCTCAACATTTTCAATATAGTCGCATACCTTGTTGGCTAAATCCTCAGCTTCTTCATAGTTTGAGCCACCAATTGCCTGTGCTGCCTTAAAAATCGCATTAGTTATTTTTTCAATTTCAAATGGTTCTTTTCTACCATCTCTCTTGGTGATTTCAGTAATCATTTCGTTCCTCCCATGTAAAATATCATATATTGTAAAACAAAATCATCAAATTACCTTATGTAAATTAAAAATAAATAAAATGTTTGTTTTTTTCGTGCCTTATTAGTATATGCCATATATTGTGTTAAGTCAACCGTTATTATTACCAATTTAACGAATAAATTTTATGTAATTTTATAAATCCTAGATTTTATGGGATTTACAATAGATTGTGTTACAAAATTGTAAACACACAATATATAGTATAAGTGTTGTAAAATGTTCAATAGTTAAAGTATAATATTCTTATTAGGAAATAAACATCTTACCTTTGTGGCAATATATAACATATACCACAATATATAGTTTCACAAAAACTTTAATCATTCTTGAAACATTTGTGTTTCTATATTATAATATAAGTTAGAACTTTTGAAAGGAAGTATATATGAAACTTTTAGTTGTTGACGGAAATTCAATTCTAAACAGAGCTTTCTATGGAATAAGATTATTGACTACAAAAGATGGTCAGTTTACTAATGCAATATATGGCTTTTTAACAATGCTACTTAAAATACAGGAAGATGTTACCCCTGATTCTGTGGCTATTGCTTTTGACTTAAAAGCACCAACCTTTAGACACAAAGCATATGATGGGTACAAATCTAACAGAAAAGGTATGCCTGAAGAACTACATCAGCAGTTGCAACCTTTAAAGGACTTATTAACTTTACTTGGCTATACTATTATAACTAAGGAGGGTTATGAGGCTGATGATATTCTAGGTACACTTTCTCATACTTGTAAGGTTAATGGTGATGAATGTGTACTTGCTACAGGGGATAGAGATTCACTTCAACTTATTAATGATAAGGTAACAGTAAGACTTGCATCCACTAAAGGTGGCAAGGCTAATGCTATACTTTATGATGAAAAGAAGATTATGGATGACTATGGTGTAACACCAAGACAGCTTATTGAAATTAAGGCTATTCAAGGTGATTCATCAGACTGTATTCCCGGTGTTCCCGGTATTGGACCTAAAGGCGCAGGTGACTTAATCCAAAGATTTAATAACCTTGACTATATATATGAAAATCTAGATACTATTGATATTAAAGATGGTATGAGGAAGAAACTTCGTGAAAACAAAGATAGTGCCTATATGTCACGAATGTTAGGTGAAATCAAACTTGATATTCCTATTGATACTGATATTAATCATTATCTTGTAAATTGTACTCAGCCTGATGAGGCATCAAGAATGATGGCAAAACTAGAACTTTTTTCCTTAATAGATAAGTTTAAGTTAAAAGAAGTTGAGTCAGCAGAGGAAACTCCTAAAGAAAAGAAAAAATATTCTTTAAATGAAAAAAATACCATTGATTTATTAGGCAAAGAATTGTATATTTATAGTAATAGCAAAAGTAAAGGTGATATTGACTATCTATATATAATAGAAGAAAATGAAATCATCAAAACTACTGATGTTGATACTGTACTAAAAAGTGAAAACAAAAAGTATGTTTATTCTTCAAAAGAATTATTTGCTTATGCTAATAAAAAGGGTTTTGAAATCAAGAACCTTGTTTTTGATGTAACTTTAGCATCATATTTGTTAAATCCAAATTCAAGTTCATATGATATTGATAAGTTAAACGGTGAATATGAAGTTGAAATTTATGATGGTGAAGATGAATTTCTATGTAATATTGCACCAATGATTGATTTGTGTAATATTCTTGAAAAGAAAATAGAACAGTGTAATCAAAAAAAGTTGCTTAATGAAATTGAAATTCCACTTTCAAATGTACTAGCCAGAATGGAGAACCTAGGTTTTGCAGTTGACAAACAAGGAATTGAAGATTTTGGCAAAATGTTGAAAGAAAATATTGAAAATCTTAAGTCAGAGATATATAATTCTGTAGGGAGAGAATTTAATATTAATTCTCCTAAGCAACTTGGTGTAGCATTATTTGAAGATTTAGCTTTGCCTTGTAGGAAAAAGACTAAGTCAGGTTATTCTACAAGTGCTGATGTATTGGAAAGTCTAAAGAATCAGCATCCTGTAGTCAGTATGGTGCTACAGTACAGAACATTAAGTAAGTTGAATTCTACTTATTGTGAGGGACTGTTAAAGGTTATCGGTGATGACGGCAGAATTCACTCATCATTTAATCAGACAGAAACCAGAACCGGTAGAATTAGCTCAACAGAACCTAACCTACAGAACATTCCTGTAAGAACCGAACTTGGTAGAGAAATGAGAAAGTTCTTTACTGCAAGAGAAGGTTGGGTACTTGTTGATGCCGACTATAGCCAAATTGAACTTAGAGTATTGGCCGATATTTCCGGTGACAAGAATATGATTGATGCTTTTAAGAATAATCAAGATATTCACGCAATTACTGCAAGTCAGGTTTTCAATATGCCACTTGACTTTGTTACCGGTGAAATGAGAAGTAGGGCAAAGGCAGTTAACTTCGGTATTGTTTACGGTATCGGTGCTTATTCTTTGGCTAAGGATATTGGTGTAACCAATAAAGAGGCTAAGAATTATATTGAGTCCTACCTAAAGCATTACAGTGGTATTGATAAGTATATGCACGATGTTGTAGAAAAGGCAAAAGATACAGGTTATGTTGAAACTGTATTTGGCAGAAGAAGATATTTGCCTGAACTTTCTGCAAGTAACGGAATGACAAGAGCTTTTGGCGAAAGAGTAGCAAGAAATGCTCCAATCCAAGGTACAGCAGCAGATATTATCAAAATTGCAATGATTAAGGTTGATAAGCGTTTAACGGAAGAAAACCTCGAGGCAAGACTTGTATTACAAGTACACGATGAACTGATTGTTGAGTGTCCAAGTCATGAGTCAATGAGAGTTGCAATGATTCTTCAAGAAGAAATGGAAAAGGCAGTGTCACTTTCTGTGCCACTTGTTGCTGACTCAGCAGTAGGCAAGACTTGGTATGATGCCAAAGGTTAATGATATAGTTATTAAATAGTTTAGATATTATAGAGAATAGAGAAAAGTTTTTAGGCAGGAGGATATTTTATGAACTGCGTTAAATGTGGTAAGAAAATAAACGGTAGTGAAATGTTTTGTAAAGTGTGTGGCACTAACAACAAAGTTACTACCGATATAGTTAATAGTGCCATTGATAGCAACAAGGAGTCTTTATCATTCCTTTATAAACTAACATATAAGGATATGTACAAGACAGTTAAGTTTGCAGGTTGTCCTAAGGATAGCATTAATGAAGTAATGAAAGACAGCTATGTTCTAGGCTTTAGCAACCTATCAGGACTTAGCCATCCCGATAGATTTTCTTCTTGGATTGACAAGATTGCAATTTACCGTACAATCAACCAGCTAAAGGATACTGTTGTAGATTCTTTCCCTGTGTCAGACGGTGAAGATGAAGAAGTTGAGTTTATCCCTGAAATGCTAAAGGAATTGCCTAACAAACTTGTAGGTGAGAAAAAGGCTAAGGAATATATTGACAAAATCCTAGGTGCTTTATCTGTTGAACAGAGAATGACAATTGTTATTTTCTACTACAACAAGCTAAGTATTAAGGAAATTTCTCATGGTACAGGCTGTTCAGAAAACACAGTTAAGGATAGACTTAACACAGGTAAAATGGCAGTTGAAAAGCAAGTAGAAGCATTACAGAAAAAGGGTACAAATACTTATGGTCTTGCACCTATTTCTTACTTACTACTTTTATTTGAAAGTTTCAACAACATTAAGGGTGAATTTGATGATAAGTCACTTCTTAATTCTATATTAGAAAATAGCACTGCTACAGAAGAAGATAATGTACCGGTTGTTAACTCTAAGAAAGAAGAACCAAAGGATGGACCTAAGGAAGAACCAAAGGAAAATTCCGATGAAGCAGTAGCACCTATTAATGTAAAGGACATTAGTTCTTTAGCACCTGTAGATGTTGATGATGAACCTACCGAAGAAGATACAGATACTAAAGAAAACATTGAAGATGTAAAGGTAGAAGAATTATCCGATAAGGAAGATAATTCTACTGAAGAAAATAAATCTGAAAATGTAGAGGCAACTAAGGTTATTCCTACAGAAGAAATTAAGGAATCAACACTTACTCTTGATGTACCACTTGATACCTATGAACTTGGTGCTGGTACTGATAGTGATAATCTTGATGTTGAAAGCAACTATGATGTACCATCTCATGCTATGGATATTGATGATGATGACTTTGAAAGGGAAGGCAAAAGCCTTGGTTTCAAAATCGGTATCGGTGTTGTAGTATTTATTGTTGTTATTGCTTTAACAGTAGCAGGTTACTTGTTCTATGATTACAATTATAGCGATGACCCTATTATTAAGCATGAAACAACTACTCAAAGTACTACAGTTAACACATCAACAACTACTCCAACTTCAACAGTACCAACAACAGTTGACCCTGATAAGGCAAAGTTAACTAATGCTGAAACAGTAAAGATGATTAGCTTATTGCTTCCAACTGATAGCCACCATACACCTAACTTTGTATCAGCATCAGCAAGTGACTTAATTGATATGTGTATCAATTCAGCTACTAACTCAGCAAATGATGAAAACGCAAAGAGTCTTGTGGGTGACTTTAAGAAAGACAGCAACGGTTTCTATATTAAGAAAGATGATGTTGTTACAGCGGTAAAGAGTGTATTTGGTAAAGATGTAAGCAGTAGTAAATATGATGGTGCTTACAAGCTAAAGGATGATAAGTTCTATACTGATAATCCGGCATCAGGTGATGCTTATAACCATAGTTATAAGATTGAAAAGATTATCACAGATGACGGTAATGCACTAAATGTTTACTATACTTATTATGACAATACTGCAAAGAAACTAAGATACAATCATGCCGGTGTTGTAAGAAATAACGGTGATACTGATTATCCATTCACTCTATATGGTAGTGAAGAACTAACAAAGAGTGAATATAAGGATGCAATCGGTAAGTAAAAATATTGCAAAGAAATAGGGTGGACAATTTGTCCACCCTTTTACTTTATAAATTTTAAACTATTAGATAAAGTGTGTATAAATTCTTTCTTCATACTTTGGAAGTCCAAATTCCTTTTTGCCAAGTTCAATGCTTTTCATAAGAAATGTCATATTCTGAGCAAGAACCCTCATAGTCTGTTTACCCTCATGGTCAAGGTCTGCTTGACCTTTTTCTCTGCCATGAATACTGTTCCAGTATTGACTTGGTGCAACAGGCATATTTGAAATTGTAAAGTACTTGTTCAGTTCATCAAATGTAGCTGAACAACCACCTCGTCTAGCACATACAACACTAGCACCGACTTTCATACTTTTATCAAAGTGAGTACTATAGAATAGTCTGTCTAAAAATGCAATTAGTGTTGCATTAGCTGATGCATAATAAACAGGACTTGCAATAACAAGACCGTCTGCCTTTTCAAACATAGGTGCAATTTTGTTTACTTCATCATCAAAGATACACTTACCTTTTTCGTAACAATAACCACAAGCAGTACAACCTCTAATATCCATATTGCCAATTTGTACTGTGCTAACTTCAATATGGTTTTTCTTAAAAATAGTTTCCATTTCGTTAAGTGCAATAGAGGTGTTGCCGTTAACCCTGGGACTGCCATTAATCATTAAAACTTGCATACTTTTCTCCTTGAATGAAAATTAGTCTATATAATAAACATAGTCATCTTTTCTTTTAGCCGGTGTAGGTTCTTCACAATCTGCATAACCTAATACACAATGACCGATACCCTCATAGTCACCACTAATGCCAAGTGACTTTAACAGTTCCTTGCCTTCTTCGCTTTCAAATTCTTCCTTTGCTCTGTGAATCCAACATGAACCAATACCTAAGTCATGTGCAGCTAACATAAGGTTCTCCATAACCAAAGTACCATCATAGATATAAGTAGGTTTTTCCTTGTTAGCAAGTACAATTAAGCATACAGGTGCATTGTAGAATGGGTCAAAGTTTTCATCCTTACCCATAATAATGCTATTCATTTTGGATAGCTTATCTCTAACTTCCTTGTTAGTAACTGCAATAATAATAGGGGACTGAGCACCTCTTCCGGTAGGTGCATATGTTCCGGCTTCAATAATTTTATCCAAAATATCCTTTGGAATCATATCTGACTTAAACTTTCTGATACTTCTTCTTGATTTTATAGCTTGTAATGTTTCCATTATAAATACCTCCTTAGTTTCTATTATTATTTTATCATTTTACATTACCGGTTACAAGGTGCTTATAAGTGCTTTTCACATAATTTTCAGGCTTGAAATGAAAAAATTTGTAAAAAACTAGTGACAAATGCAAAATAAAGGTGTACAATATAGACAATAAATATTTTGATACGATATATTTTTTATAAGGAGTGTTTAATATGGCAAATAGATTTGTCTTAAATGAAACAAGTTATCACGGTAAGGGTGCAATTCAAGAGATTGCTACAGAAGTAAAGGGCAGAGGCTTTAAGAAGTGCTTTGTTTGTTCTGACCCTGACCTTATTAAGTTTAATGTAACTAAGAAAGTTACTGATGTTTTGGATGCAAATTCAATCGACTATGAAATTTATTCTAAGATTAAGGCTAACCCAACTGTTGAAAATGTAAAGACAGGTGTTGAAACTTTCAAGGCTTCAGGTGCTGATTGTATTATCGCTATTGGTGGTGGTTCATCAATGGATACTGCAAAGGCTATCGGTATTATTATCAAGAACCCTGAATTTGCCGATGTTGTTTCTCTAGAGGGTGTAGCCCCAACAAAGAACAAGTGTATTCCTATTATTGCAGTTCCTACAACTGCCGGTACTGCTGCCGAAGTAACTATTAACTATGTTATTACAGATACTGAGAAGAACAGAAAAATGGTTTGTGTTGATGTACACGACATTCCTGTTGTTGCAGTTGTTGACCCTGATATGATGAGTTCAATGCCTAAGGGACTAACTGCTGCTACCGGTATGGATGCTCTAACTCATGCAATTGAAGGTTATATTACTGCCGGTGCTTGGGAGCTTAGTGATATGTTCCACCTAAAGGCAATTGAAATTATCTCCAAGAACCTTCGTGGTGCAGTAGAAAATACACCTGAGGGCAGAGAAGGTATGGCTCTTGGTCAGTATATTGCCGGTATGGGTTTCTCAAATGTTGGTCTTGGTATTGTACACTCAATGGCTCACCCACTAGGTGCAGTTTATGATACACCTCATGGTGTAGCTAATGCTATTGTTCTACCAACAGTTATGGAATATAACGCACCTGCTACAGGTGAAAAGTATAGAAATATTGCAAAAGCAATGGGTGTTACAGGTGTTGACGATATGTCACTTGAAGAAGCAAGAAAGGCAGCAGTTGATGCAGTAAAACAGCTTTCTCAAGATGTTGGTATCCCTGAAAATCTAAAGGATATTGTAAAGCCTGAGGATGTTGACTTCTTAGCACAAAGTGCTTATGATGATGCTTGTCGTCCGGGTAATCCAAGAGAAACTTCTGTTGAAGAAATTAGGGAACTATATTTATCCCTAATCTAATTATATTCCTCCAAAGAATTAAAATGAATGAATGTTAAAAAAGATAATTTTACATTTCTTTTGTTCCTACCTCTTATAGAAAAGGCCTCTAACTTTTTTAGTTAGAGGCTTTTTCATATATAGCTTATTAAATTATATGTAAAATCAGAACCACTTTTTCTTTTTAAAGAAAATTATACTGCCCACCACAATAACAATGCATAGTGCAATTACAATAGGATAGCTGTATTGGTAGTGAAATTCAGGCATTTGCAAGTTCATACCGTACCAACCGACAATTAAAGTCAAAGGTGAAACAATAACAGTGATGATTGTTAGAATTTTCATAGTTTTGTTAAGTTCAAGGTCAACCTGAGATTGATATGTACTCCAAACTTCTGATGCATAACTAAGTAGGTTATTTGTCTTAGAATATAGTCTGTCCAGCTTACTGTCAATCAGTGAAAACTTTTTTAAAGTTGATTTGCTATAAAAACCATTTCTGTTTTCGGAAAGGTCAGCTACTAGGTTAAGCAGTAATTCATAGTACATTTCAATTTTCATAAGGTGCTTTTTGATAATAAGCATTTTCTTTGCCATATGCTCATCAATATTATTGTCGAAAATTTCAGACTCAAACTGTCTAAGTTCTGCACCAATATCCTCAAGGTGAATTAAGTCACCATGAATAATTCTCATCATAAAGTGGAACAGTACTGTATTAATATTGAAACCGTTAGGAAAGGACTTCATTTCATCCATAACAGAAATAACATAGTTGTAGTCAGTTGAATAAAAGTCAAGGTGACCGTTAGTAATAATTATATATACGGGATTGATTTCATCTTGTAAATTTTCAATGTGAATGTGGTTAATGCATATAAGGTCAAAGCCATCATAGCTTTCAAACCTACTGTATGTTCTTGATGCCATATAGTCATCAGATAACTGTTCGCTATGTGCAACAAATGGATTCACACCTTCTTTGAGTTTTGAAACTGTAATCAAACTTTCTTCCTTATGCTCGGTTCTTATAACTTTTCCATCTAATATTGTGTAGTACATTTTCAATCACCACCTTATCCATTATATGTTTTTTCAACATTATTTTCAAGGTGGTTTACTTTATTTCACATTTATTTAATGACGAAAAAAACTGCATCCTACTGTTAAGTAGAATGCAGTTAATTGTATAACGAAAACCCCCGATTGTATCGGGGGTTCAAAAAAGCTTTAGCGATG
>ERZ827496.2253-NODE-2253-length-19828-cov-19.898043_pt1 | contig 19828 bp, 12 predicted proteins | sample MGYA00519769_ERZ827496 | MGnify/ENA primary metagenome ERZ827496 (study PRJEB31778, sample SAMEA3449327) | human gut metagenome | biome: human gut; feature: human-associated habitat; material: faeces | place: United Kingdom | collected 2010/2012 ...
AAATCTGGACGGCTATCTTTTTATGTGGTGAACGCTATCGCGGACGGTTGTACTTACATTTTTGGATTCCCGCTTTTTTTCGTTTAATTTGTCCTCAAAGAAAGCTGCCATGAAAAAAAAAACTACCACACTTCTGTTTTCCCTCGTCTTTATCCATGCCTGCATTGCCATCTGCGGCATCGCCTTCCGCTGCAGCCGGACACAGATTCACACGGCCATCAACAAGGCTTTACGGGAAGCCGAACGCTTGCATTATGAGGACCGTCTAAATACTTTTCAGACAGACAACAGACTATACGTAGACCCTGCGCTCAAGGCCTATCTCCTCGCTCCCGTATCCAATCGGAAAATCAAGAGTTATACCCTCCAGACCCTAGAGAAAAAAACAACTTACGTGTTTCAGGACAGCCTTCCGGAAGCCACTGCCCGGAAATTGCTGAATGAATACCTGCTGGACGATATTCTGCCAGCCGATGCCGAGCAAATCAACCAACTGTTCCAGGCACAGCTCGCCCAAAGACACATCAGCGGAATGGCCGGAGTGTTTTATATCCACACGCAGGCCCGTACCCAAACACGGGCAGGTATCCTGCCGACAGCCTCAGCTTATCGAACACCCGTCTATCAGCTCGACCTGACGCACAATCTCCAGTTGCAGGGGTGGGCAGACTACGACCTCCTTACGCTGTTGCGTTATGTCCCTGTGGCTTATTATGGTACCTTTTTCCTGGTGTTGCTTGTCGGAGGCATACTTCTTTACCTACCACACAAAAAACGGCCGAAAAAGCCTGCAAAAGGCCTTTATATCGACCTGACGCATCAGGTTCTCCTCATCGACGGCATACAATGTGCCATCTCCCGTCTAGATTTACAGATTCTCCATCAGTTGTGGAAGAAGAATGGAGAATGTGTCGACCGGAAGGACATCCAAGCTACCTGCTGGCCGCAGGATGCCCAAGCCGATGAAAAACTGGAGGCTCATATACAAATAATCCGGAAAGTCCTGCAAGACTTCCCGGATTATCGGATTGTTACCGTCAAAGGACGGGGATATTATTTGAAATGCATGTCTGCTGCGGATTCTACTCCGCGTCCGGATTCAGATTAGGATTGGCATCCACCTCCGACTGAGGAATTGGTACGGCTAAACGTGAATCATCTGGTTGAATGGTCTGTGAATCGGAAGTTTTCAAGGGATCCAGGTGCCATCCGCCTGTCCGTACAATCGGTAGCTTGTTGCGAGTATAATCGTACACGGCCAAGCCCTCACCTACCAGTTCCTTTCTCCTTTCTTTCAGGATACGTTCCAAGGTAAAATCACTGAGAGAATTTACTTTCATGGCTGCATTCGTGGTACGGTTGGTAATGACGTCGTTCAAATATTCCATTCCTTTGGCCGCTTCACTGCCTCCTATTTTCAAACCTGCTTCTGCGGCATTCAGGTAAATCTCCGACAGACGTACGATACACAAGTTATTGTCGCGAGGGTCTCCCGACTTACCCGGGAACTTGGTCAAGTATACTGTTCTGTTGCGTGCACCCTCCGGAAGTCCGGTGTTGTTGGGAATAACGGAAGCTGCCATCACACAATGACGCACATCGTCCGGGTCCTCATCCATCAGGTTCAAGAAATCCTCTGTCAGAATCAGGTTATTCCAGTCCACCTGACTTTCATTGGCATACACCATCGGTGCTCCTTCACCTCCGGAACCACCGGAAGGTTCCGTCAAAGAGAAATAGAACTCAAACAACGACTCGCTGGTGTATTCCTGTCCCCACACCGTAGGGTATTCTTCCTTGGTGTACAACTGATACAGACTTTTACTGTTCTCAATGACATCTGTAGCCGCTTTGTACGCATTCGGATAATCCAGCTTGTTCAGGTAAACCCGGGAAAGGATTCCCTGTACGGCCCAATAGTTCAGGCAGCCATCCTTCTTCTCTTTGGTCAATCCGCTCAGCGCGTCAGTCAAGTCTTTTATAATCTGTGTATAGCACTCGGCCACCGTATTGCGTGCAGGCCGGGAAGTCGGATCGGTCGGAGTCGTCACGATAGGCACTCCCAAAGACTGTCCATTGTCATAAGCATAAGGCATGGCAAATACCCGAACCAAATCGTATAAGGCCAAACCTCTCATGGCCAGTGCCTGCGCCTTGATTTCATTCAAGGCCTGCTCATCGGCAGTTACCACCTTCCCCTCCTCGATGGCCTCCAACAAGTTATTGGCCTGACGAATCACCTTGTACACCTGATTCCAGGGAAGAGTGGAATTAAAGTTATCGGTCGCCTTGACAGTATACTCATAATAAGGCGATACACGTCCTCCATCTCCTTTGCTCATACGCGCTTGTACGTCTACCGCACGGCAGTCACCAAAATAAAAGAAGTTGTCTCCATAATAGCTATGTGCGGAAGCCAGACGGTAAATGCCGTTCAAAGCCGTCTGTGCGTTATCCAGCGTGGTAAAAGCCTGGTCGGTAGTCACAGAAGTGGACGGATTCAGGTCCAGCCAACTGTCCGAACAAGAGCTACATGCCAGTGAAGCGGCAAGAAAATATAGATAAAGATGTTTCATGACTAATTTACTTTTTAAAATGTGATTTGTACGCCGAAATTAAATGTCCGCATAGGAGGTGCTTCACAGAACACTTCTCCGTTGACCGGTGTTTCCGGATCATACTGTTTCCATTTGGCCCAAGTCAACAGATTACTACCTGAGAAATAGATACGGGCTTTGTCTATCATCGCCTTGTGTGTCCACGCGGAAGGAAGGGTAAATCCGAAGGTCAGGTTCTTCAAGCGCAAGTGATTGGTGCTATGGATGTAACGTGAAGAATTCTGAGGTCCAGCTGCTTCTCCGTAGACAAAGCGTGGCACGTCGGTCACGTCTCCCGGTTCCTGCCAGCGGTCGAGGGCATACACCGGAAGATTGTACTTCGAGGTATATATTTTATCCGTTCCGTTCTCAATATAAGTTCCGGTTTTATCAAACGAGTATCCACCTAACGAATAAGTCAGTGTGAAACTCAAATCCAGCCATTTATAGTTCAACATATTTGTCAAACCTCCTGACACTTTCGGATTGACCGACTTGTAGGGAATGGCCTGTGCTTCGCCCGGATCTTCCGTCAGACTGCGGTCCACAACTACCGACCCGTCTTCCTGCGGTATTTCCTGATTCCGATAATACATAGCCTTTCCGTTTTCCGGATTCACTCCTGCATACTCTTTCACATAGAAGCTGTAATACGGCAGTCCCACTTTGTGAATGAACCAAGTACCTTCTATCGACTGGTCCAACTGTCCGTTGAGTGATACAATCTTATTCTTATTGTGGCTCAGGTTCAACACTGTCGTCCAGTTAAAATTATCGTTGGCAATGTTGATGGTACGAAGTTCCAGTTCCACACCCTTGTTGTTCAACTGTCCGATATTGCTCAAGTAATTCGTGAATCCGGTAGTCGCACTGATAGGAAGGCTGTACAGCAAATCTTTCGTATCACGGTTATAATACTCTACCGTCAGGAAAATACGGTTGATAAACGACAAATCCAATCCTACGTTCAGGTTATAGTTCTTTTCCCATCCCAGATTTGGATTCGGAATGGACGATTCATAGGAACCGGAGCCTCCCATATAACTTTGCCCAAAGGCATACAGCCCCATATAGCCATACAGCGAGTTCGGCTGGTTACCATTTACACCATAAGAAGCACGGACCTTCAAATCGCTCAGAATATGTTTGATGGGCTGCATAAACGACTCGTTGGTGACATGCCACATTCCAGAAACGGACCAGAAGTTTCCCCAACGGTTGTCGGGAGACAGACGAGAGCTGCCGTCACGACGGAAACTGCCTGCCACGTAATAGCGGTCGTCATAATCATAATTCAAACGAGAAATGTACGACAACATACGGTAATCCTGTGTAGAAGATACGAAACTGTTCAGTACAGCCGCATTATCCGGTTCCGTAAGTCCAGAATACGAAGGAATTTTAGAACGTTCTCCTGAGGCCTTATCCGTCTGGTAACTCTCCAATTCATACGCAGCCAGCACATCCAGATGATGTTTCTGTGCAAACGTCTTGACATAATTCACGGAAGTAGAAGAAATCAACTTTCCGTATTCAATGAATCCTTTGGAAGACTGTGCATCCGACCCACTCTTTGGTCCGGCAGAACTCAAAGGATTATAATAGCGGGAGTCTTTCTGAATGGTATAGTCATAACTCAATGTTTCTTTTATCTTCAGGCCTTTTATCGGCTCTACAGCCGCATATCCGGTAGAAAACATACGGGTCATTCGGGTACGGTTGTAATCGGTCAGGATATCACGAAGCGGATTCAACTGTGTGCCGTCGTAAGCCCCTACATAATTACCTGCCTCATCGCGTACCAGCATAGAAGGCGTCATGGTCATTGCCACACACAAATACGGATTGATGGAAGATCCACGTTCCTCGTTCATCTCCTGGTTCATCTGTGTGAACATCATATTGGCACCTACCTCGCCATAACGTCCCACTTTCTGCGTCATGTTCAGACGAGCCGAATAACGGTCCAAGCTGGAGTTCTTGGCCAAGCCCTCCTGGCTGTTGTATCCCAAGGAAGCATAGAAGGTTGTTTTCTCATTTCCTCCTGATACGGAAGCTTCGTAATCCTGCTGGATGGCCGTACGGAGCAATTCTTTCCGCCAGTCGGTATATCCCATGGAAGGCACAGAGGCATATTTGTCAATTTCCCCATTGGCATATCCAGTAGGGTCGGCCATCTGTTCATCCATTGCATAGTTCAATAAGCCTTCGTACAACAATTCCCGGCGCTGATCGCCATTCAACGTAGGTCGGAAATTGACTGCCGCATTAGAGAAACCACCCGACATGTTGAAAGAGACCTGTGCTTTTCCCGCCTTTCCTTTCTTCGTGGTAATCAAAATCACCCCATTGGCTGCCCGCGAACCATACAACGAAGCTGCCGCCGCATCCTTGATAATCGTAATATTTTCGATATCTGCCGGATTCAGCGTACTCATGATGTTGGTTTTGGAGTTGTTCATATAGGCTGCATCGGCCCCTCCTGCACTCAAGCTACCGGAAGTAACCGGCACCCCATCAATAACAAACAACGGTTCCTGAGAAGCATTAAAAGAACCCATACCACGGATACGGATACTCTGGTTGGCTCCCGGCTGTCCGGAACTGCTGCTAATCGAAACTCCGGTCGTCATTCCCTGCAGTTTCTGCTCCACGCTCATTACCGGAATATCCTTCATCATATCCCCTCTCAACGTATTGGCAGAACCCGTGAAGGAAGAACGGGTAAAGTTTCCGTAACCCGTCACCACTACCTCGTCCAAGTTCATGGTTTCAGGCTGAAGCACGATATTCAAACGTTCCTTTTTGGGAACCTTTATCAGCTGAGTTTTCATACCCAAATAGGCCACTACCAAGATTTTATCATTGGGTCCCACTTCCAGCCTGTATTTTCCTTCGATATCCGTCACCACTCCATGGGCTTCATTCCCTTGTACAGATATGGTGGCTCCGATAAGTGGTTCGTGATCTTCCGCAGAAGTTATCACCCCACTAAGAATACGCTGTTGTGCAAAAGCTTGCTGAAACGCCACACACAACAACAATAAAACTAAAAATCTGATTTTTTGCATTTGACGCTCATTGTTTATCGTTATAAAAGGCCGTAAACAAAATATACGCCAAAATGCCTTTATTTAATCTTAATTTATAAGAATTTGATAATAAGAATATTAAGATTCTATCTTACAAAAAAAGGTCGTGGAAAGACTACACACTTGTAGAAAAAATCCACAACCTTCATTATACAATTACTCCCGGTTCAGGTATTCACACAAATGCTGTACAGCTCTTGCCCGGTGGCTGATTTTATTCTTTTCTTCCGCCCCCATCTCGGCAAAGGTCTCGGTATAACCTTCGGGCATGAACACCGGATCGTACCCAAATCCTGAAGCTCCCCGTTTCTCCCGGATGATTTCACCTTTCACGATTCCCTCAAACAGGTGCGACCGTCCTCCTTCTATCAGACAGATGGCCGTACGGAACTGTGCCTTCCGGTTGTCTTTTCCTTCCAGCTCGGCCAGCAACTTCTTCATGTTAGCCTCTGAGTCGTGTCCTTCACCGCCCGCATAGCGTGCCGAATACACACCGGGTGCTCCGTTCAACGCCTCTACTTCCAGACCTGTATCATCCGCAAAACAGTCCAACCCGTAGTGCTGATAAATATACTCCGCCTTGAGCGTTGCATTTCCTTCCAAAGTGTCCGCCGTTTCAGGAATATCTGCCTCGCAATGGATGTCCTTCAAACTCAAGATATCTACTTTCTCACCCAATATGGCACGTATTTCGTCCAGCTTATGGGCATTGTTCGTGGCAAAAACCAACTTCTTTTTCATCATGCAGTTGTTCTAAATAATCACATTTACAGGTACAAAGATACATATCGTCGGTCGACAATTCAAATGCTCCTTTCAAAAATTGCATAAAAAAGGTCCGACTCCCCATACGGGAAGCCAGACCTTTATCGTTATAAAAGATGTCGGTTTAGTTCAATACGATTTCATCCACAAACAGATAACCCGGATTGCCTTTTCCTCCATGCCATGCCGGAATATTCTTTTCAGACAAAGCGGTCACTTTCACATAGCGGGCTTTTACCGGTGTAAACTTCAGCGTATGCGTATAAATCTGGTTGGCATCCTTCTCGGTCATGGCCGGGTAAGTTTCCGAAGCCACTTTCTTGAAGGTCTTGTTGTCATCAGACACCTCCACCGTAATACCTCTGGCATCGAAAATCCAGTCACCTTTTTCCACACAAGTACGCAGGGTCATGGAACTGATTTCCGTAGCTTCCTTCAAATCGATGACGGCTTCCATATCGTTCTTGTAGAACGCAATCCAGCGGCCGGTCTTGTAGTTCCGGTTACCGGTCATACCGTCTACCAACGTCACCGCTCCCTTGAACTCATAGGGCTTGTTAATGGGCTGCAGCATCGTAATCGGTTTTGCCGTAGATTTGCTGAACGAGATGCTGTCGAGCGTCACTCGGGAATTGCCTTCCGGACGCACGGCCATCATGCGCAATACACAAGCTGCATCAATGCTCAGACTGCCTTCAAACTTGGTAGAAGAAGCCGTCGGTTCAGTTCCGTCGAGTGTATAGTATATCGGAGCCTCATCAATCGTAGCGGCACTGACATCCAGTTTACCGGTTTCCGGATTCGGCACAATATTCACGTCCACATCAAAGATATGAGTCGCATAGTTCCATCCCTTCAGCTGATAAATCTTGGTCAAACGAGCCGTACGTTTCAGGAATCCCTGATAATCTTTCTTCTTTTCAGGAGCACTCCACTGGGTTTCGCAAAGGGCTGCCATACGCGGCAATACCATGTACTGAGCCTGTGCAAGTGTAGGAATGTATTCAGTCCACAGATTGGCTTGCACACCCGTGATGTATTTCTGTTCTTCCGGAGAAAGCACGGAAGGCATCGGTTCGTAGCTGTACACTCTTTCAATCGGCAGATAGCCACCAATAGCTAACGGTTCATTGTCGGTATCCTTTGCCTGATAATAGTCAAAATACAAGTAGGTATTCGGCGTCATGATGACATTGTGTTTCTGACGGGCTGCTTCAATACCTCCGGCTTCACCTCTCCAAGACATTACCGTAGCATTCGGAGCCAGACCACCTTCCAATGTCTCATCCCATCCGATCATGTTCCGTCCGTGTTCGTTCAAGAACTTCTCCGCTTCATGAATCACATAGCTCTGCAAATATTCTTCCTTGGAGTGCTTGCTGTCACCCTTGATGCCCAAGGCCTTGATGCGGGCCTGACACTTCGGACAAGTCTCCCACTTCACTTTCGGACATTCGTCGCCACCTACATGAATGTATTCAGACGGGAAGATGTCGATAATCTCCGCCAGCACATCCTTGATAAACTGGATGGTCTTGTCGTTTCCGGCACAAAGCACATTGTCGGAGATACCCCACATACGCCATACTTCATACGGACCACCTGTACATCCCAGTTCCGGATAAGCTGCCAAAGCTGCCTGCATGTGTCCCGGCATATCGATTTCCGGAATCACTGTGATGTAACGTTCTGCCGCGTAGGCCACAATTTCCTTAGCCTGTTCCTGGGTATAGAAACCACCGTAAGGCTTACCGTCGTATTCGCCCGAGTTGCGTCCGATAACCGTTTCACTACGCTTGGAACCGATTTCGGTCAGCTTCGGATATTTCTTGATTTCAATACGCCATCCCTGGTCTTCTGAAAGGTGCCAGTGGAAGCGGTTGATGTTATGCAACGCCAGCATGTCGATGTACGTCTTAATCTCATCCACGGTGAACATGTGACGGCCTACGTCGAGCATCATTCCACGATAACTGAAGCGCGGACTGTCGTTGATTTCTACGGCGGGCAATTCAATGGCGCCCCCTCCTTCGTGCACAGACACAGACTTACGCAAAGTCTGGATGCCATAGAACACACCGGCTTCCGAAGGAGCAGTAATCACCACCTTCTTGCCGTCTACGGTCAGCTGATAAGCTTCCGGAGAATTGGCTTCCAAGCCCAGTTTCAGCACAATACCCTCCTCTTTATCACCTTCCTGTGTTTTCAGTGCAATGCCCGTCTGTTCCTTGATGAAAGTAGCCAGGAATTCGGCATTCTTCTTCATCTTTTCATTTCCGGCAGTATAGTAAATCGTTTCTCCACTTTTCAGCAGAAACGAGCCTTGTGATGCCGCCGTGATTTCCAATGGCATCGGCACAATCTGATAGTCTGCCACAGCAGTCGGACTATCCGCACAAGAGGTCGCCAGCATTCCTGCGAATGCCAACCCCAAGCAATTCATTTTTGAAAATGGTCTCATGTTGATAATATAAAGGTTAATAATTAGAATTTGCAATGTCACTCAGCTGATGTATTTCCACCGTAATATCTTCCAAGGGACTTCCGTCGGCCGAAGTTACCGTCACTTTCTTAGTCACTCCCGGCAACAGGTCAAAGAAATTATCTGAAAAACGTACTCCTTGCACCGGTATTTCTATAAATACATCACGGGCCAGCTGGCTGGACTTCAACGTCAGCTCACAAGTTCCATCCTTCAGGACTTTCTTACAAGAAATCTTGGCTTGTGGCAGATGCTGATCCTTGGGATATACCGGATAATACACTTCGTCCGAAAGCACTTTCCGGCTTTGTTTACCCTTTAACGTCATACGCAAGTAGGAGGCTGTCGTATCACAGGCTGCAAAAGCCTTCTGCCAGTCTTCCTCATAAAAGACTTCCGAAGCATTGACCGGCAACATTCCCTCTACCTGCTGCCAGTGATGCACCTTTCCCTGGAAGTCAGTCCACTCCAGTTGCAAGGTCACTTTTTCCGACTTCAGGCAATCGGACAACACATATACGCGCAATTTTTCGCCTTCCCGAATGGCATTCACCAACACAGGAGCAAAAGCCCGTCGGGTCTGGTACTGCATGGCTTTCCAGTTACCGTAATAGTCGATGGCCGACCAGGAAACTACCGGCCAGCTATCATTCAGCTGCCAAGGCAAACTCCCCATACAATACGGGCGATTCCGCCGATGCGCTTCCATGCCATGACGCATGCCCTGCCCCTGCAAGACAAGTCCCATATACACCAAGTCCTCAAACTTCTCCGGTACCGGATAATAGAGGGCCATCGTCTTTTTTATCAAGGCATTTCCGATGGTACTCTTCTGATGTGCGTTCATCACCGGCGATTCCAGCTCATAGTCTTCCGGAGAAGCAAACGTACGAATGGTCTTCATTTCCGGGAAGGCCTGAAACCCATATTCACTCATAAACCGGGGAATCTCCTTGTCGAGGCTCTCAAAAGGTTTCTGGCCATACCAAGTGCCCCAGTTGTGGCTGTCGGCTATCTTCCAGCTTTCCGGTCTTCCCCAGTTGGCTTCATAGGGAGAACCCTCCAGATAGAATCGTCCCGGGTCCAGCTCTTTCACCTTTGCCGGAAGAAGGTGGCGGAAAAGCACATCGTATCCCTCCAGCATCTGCTGATAGACTTCCGGTGTATATTTTTCTTTCCAGCCCCAATAACGCAAGCCTTCATAAATCTCATTGTTGCCACACCACATAGCCAATGAGGCATGATTCCGCAACCGTTTGATATTGTATTCGGCTTCTTCCGATACCCGATGCAGGAAAGCCGAATCGTGCGGATACGTGGTACAAGCAAACATAAAATCCTGCCAGATGAGGATTCCCCGCTTGTCGGCTTCTTCAAAGAAGGCATCATCTTCATAAATGCCTCCTCCCCATACACGTATCATATTCATGTGAGAGATTTGTGCATCTTCCAGCAAACGCGCATAACGGGCACGAGTCACCCGCGGAAGCAAGGCATCGGAAGGAATCAGGTTGGTACCTTTGGCAAACATCGGAACACCGTTTACCTCAAAATAGAAACTCATTCCTTCTTTGTCCTTCTCTTGTACCACACGTACCTGCCGGAGCCCTATCTGATGACTTTTCTGCGAAACCTGTTGTCCGTCGACCCACACCGACGCTTCAAACTCATACAACGCAGGCTCTCCCCAGCCGTTGGGCATCCAAAGATGCGGGGATTCTACCGACAAAGGAAGCGATACGTTATTCTGTCCTGGCTGTAGCTCTACCTTCTTTTCAACGCTTTTATCTGTTTCTCCAGGATAGCGGTAAGTGACGCGGACCAAAGCCTGCTGCCTGTCATTGCCTATGTTATTTATCTCTATCTGATTGTCTACCTCTGCACGAACTGCACTGACCGAGGTCTGATGCACAAAATAATCCTCTACCACCGCCTTATTGACAAACTCCAGATACACAGGACGCCAGATTCCGCAAGTCACCATACGGATTCCCCAATCCCAGCCATAAGAATAGGGAGCTTTACGGGTAAACACACTTAATTTCTGTGGGAAATGGTCGTTGTCTGCCGGATAATCAAATCCGTTACTTTCCCATTGGGGCATCGCCTCCCGAATGGGTGAACGGAAACGTATCACCAATTTGTTTTCACCCTTTTTCAATACGGATTTGACAGGAACCCGATAACCGACAAACATATTGTCTGCCTTCAGCAACAACGCACCGTTTAAAAAGACGTCCGCATAAGTATCCAATCCTTCAAATACCAGAAACGTACCTTCTGCACTCATCTCTTCCTCACTCACCACAAACGACGTCCGATACAGCCAGTCTTCTTTTTCCACCCACTGTATTTTCTCCTCATTCATGCCATAAAAAGGATCGGGCAATTTGTCATGAGCCAGCAAATCCTGATGAACCGTACCCGGGACTTCGGCAGACAACCATTCGTGACTGCCGTACATTGAAAACTCCCAGCCCGTATGCAACTGACGAATCTGAGATAAATTTTTCCCCTCTACATGATTTCCGAAAGCAGCGATAAAAAACGACATTGCCATCAGAATAAGTTTGAATATTTTTTTCACGCTATAGATTTAAGTATCACATTCTTTAAAGTACAAAATAAAAAAAGTTTTCCCGATAAAACAAATTTAACGGGAAAACCTACTTTTATTTTAATTATCTTAGGGAAATGTTTATTTTACTTTAAGTTTATCGAAGCCTTCCCCATAGACTCCTACCACATTACTTTGTGACACAAACGCATTCGGGTCGATATCTTTTACCAGACGGAAAATATCGAGCGACTCTCTCTTTTTGGCCAAAACGACTACTACCTTAATTTCCTGCTTGCTATACCATCCTTTCCCATCTAATAAAGTAACTCCCCGATCAATTTTAGTAGCAATACCTTCCGCTATTTCTTCATACTTACGAGAAAATATCAGGAACTGTACAGACTGGCGTGTGCTGTTGATAACATAATCAATCACGATGCTCATGATAAACAAGACACAGAAGCCGAACAAAACCCTGCGCCAGTCGTGAAAGATAAAGTAGCACGAAGAAATGATGACAATATCACAATACATCATCATCCGTCCCAAAGTAACGTCCTTATACTTGTTAATAATCCATGCAATGATATCCGTACCTCCCGTACTTCCGTTGTTACAGAAGACAATACCAATACCGAAGCCCAGCAGACCAGCTCCTATCACACAAGCCATGAAGTCTTGTCCAGGTCCCAACAGCTGCGGCAGGTTTCCGTTTTCATCCTTCAGAATCATCTGGAAAAACCAGAGCAGGAAGGTCAGCATGAAAATGGCAAAAATGGTCTTGATACTGAATTTCGGCCCCAATATTTTCAAGGCAAACCCCAGAAAAACCGCATTGATTACAAAATAAGAAACCTGGATTTCAATGCCCGTCGCATAATAAATAATGGCAGCGATACCCGTCACTCCTCCTGTCGTAATCTGATACGGAAGCATGAAGGCCGCCCAGCCAATAGAATAACAAATCAGGCCAAAGGTTATGGCCAGATAGTCCCTTGACTCTCTCCCTAATTTCTTCTTCAATAATGTTTCCATACACAAATAAAAATCATCCGGGACAGAACGGATATTCCAATCCGTCTATCCCGGATGACAATTAAAAAACTCAAAGTACAATATTCACAATCTTCTTCGGCACAATAATCACCTTCTTCGGTGTTTTGCCGTCAATCCATTTCTGCGACTGTTCTTCGGCCATTACCGCAGCCTGAATGGTTTCATTGTCGGCATCGGCAGGGAATTCCATAGTGAAACGAGCCTTTCCGTTGAACGAAATGGTGTATTTCACGCTGTCTTCCTTCAGGTATTCTTCGTTGAATGCAGGCCAGTGCGCATCACATACAGAAGTGGTATGCCCCAGTGCTTCCCACAATTCTTCTGCCAAGTGAGGAGCAAACGGAGCCAGCAGCACTACAAGGTCGCTCATCACTTCCTTGTTGCGACACTTCAAGGCCGTCAGCTCGTTCACACAAATCATGAACGCACTGATGGACGTATTGTAAGAGAAGGTTTCAATATCGCCTGTCACCTTCTTAATCAGCTTATGAATGGATTTCAGTTCTTCCTTGGTTGCCTCTCCTTCGGCAGGCAAGAAAGTGCCCTGACGGTCATAGAACAGGTTCCAGAGTTTCTTCAGGAAACGGTGTACCCCGTCGATACCATTGGTATCCCACGGTTTGGACTGTTCCACCGGACCGAGGAACATTTCGTACATACGCAAGGTATCGGCTCCATAACGTTCTACAATCATATCCGGGTTGACCACGTTGTACATGGACTTACTCATCTTTTCTACTGCCCAACCGCAGATGTACTTGCCGTCTTCGAGGATGAATTCTGCATTGTGGTATTCCGGACGCCAGTTCTTGAAAGCTTCCACATCCAGTACGTCATTGGATACGATATTCACATCCACGTGCAGCGGAGTCACGTCATACTGGTCTTTCAAGCCCAGTGACACAAACGTATTGGTATCCTTGATACGATATACAAAGTTGCTTCGACCCTGAATCATTCCCTGGTTCACCAGCTTCTGGAACGGTTCTTCCTTGATGCTGACACCCAGATCGAACAAGAACTTGTTCCAGAAACGAGAATAAATCAAGTGACCGGTCGCATGTTCCGTACCTCCCACATAGAGGTCAACATTCTGCCAGTAGCGGTCAGCTTTTTCAGAAACCAGTTCCTTGTCGTTGTGCGGGTCCATGTAGCGCAAATAATAAGCACTTGAACCAGCAAATCCCGGCATGGTATTCAGTTCGAGCGGAAATACCGTGACATTGTCAATCTTGGAGTTTTCCACCACTTCACCTTTTTCCACATCCCATGCCCAGCGGGTAGCGTGTCCCAATGGGGGTTCTCCGCTTTCGGTCGGCAGGAATTTGGCAACTTCCGGTAATTCCAGCGGCAACTTGTGCTCGTCAATCATGTATGGCATACCGTCTTTATAGTAAACCGGGAACGGTTCACCCCAGTAACGCTGACGAGAGAAGATGGCGTCGCGCAAGCGGAAGTTCACTTTCACACGACCCAGGTTATGTTCTTTTACATATTTCTTGGTAGCGGCAATGGCTTCCTTGATGGTCAGGCCGTTCAAGGTCAAGTCGCAATAAGGAGTCACACCGGCTTTCGGAGAATTGCAGACGATACCTTCCTTGGCGTCAAAACTTTCTTCACTGACATCGCATCCTTCTACCAACGGGATAATCGGTAGATTGAAATGCTTGGCAAACGCATAGTCACGGCTGTCGTGTGCAGGTACGGCCATAATGGCACCTGTACCGTATCCGGCCAGTACATAATCACTGATCCATACCGGAACCGATTCACCGGTAAACGGATTAATGGCATACGAACCGCTGAATACACCTGTTACCCGACGGTCAGAAATACGTTCGCGTTCGGTACGTTTCTTTGTACGTTCCAGATAAGCTTCCACTTCCGCACGCTGTGCTTCAGTAGTCAACTGCGGAACCAGTTCACTTTCAGGCGCAAGTACCATGAAGGTCACTCCAAACATGGTATCGGCACGGGTCGTAAAGATAGTAAATTCCAGGTCGCTGTCTTTCACCTTGAAACGGACTTCCGTACCTTCTGAACGGCCAATCCAGTTACGCTGGGTCTCTTTCAGAGAATCGGTCCAGTCCACCGTTTCCAATCCGTCGAGCAGACGCTGTGCATAAGCAGACACACGCAAACACCACTGACGCATCTTCTTCTGTACTACCGGATGACCTCCACGTTCAGACACCCCGTCGACCACCTCATCGTTGGCCAGTACGGTACCCAACGCCGGACACCAGTTTACCATGGTCTCACCCAGGTAAGCAATACGGTAGTTCATCAGGATTTCCTGCTGCTCCTTTTCCGTCTTAGCCTTCCACTCTTCGGCAGTGAAATGCAGTTCCTCACTGCAAGCTACATCCAGACCTTCTGTACCTTCCTTTTCAAAATGTGCCACCAGCTTGCTGATAGGCTGAGCCTTATGACAAGAATTGCAATAGAAGCTGTTGAACATCTTCTGGAAAGCCCACTGCGTCCAGTGGTAATATCCCGGCTCGCAGGTACGCACTTCACGGTCCCAGTCGAACGAGAAACCAATCTTGTCCAGCTGCTCACGATAACGGGCGATATTAGCTGCAGTAGTAACCGCCGGATGCTGTCCCGTCTGAATGGCATATTGCTCGGCAGGCAAACCGTAGGCATCGTATCCCATCGGATTCAGCACATTGAATCCCTGCAAACGCTTGTAGCGTGCATAAATATCGCTGGCAATGTATCCCAGCGGATGACCTACGTGAAGGCCGGCTCCCGAAGGATAAGGGAACATGTTCAACACATAGAATTTCTTCTTGGATTCATCCTCGACAACCTTATAGGTTTTCCGGTCCACCCATCTCTGCTGCCATTTTTTCTCAATTTCTCTGAAATTATATTCCATATCGAAATATTATATAATTGATTTTTACGTATTTCTCCAAATTTTCCGCAAATATAGTAAGAGTTCAGCAATAAATAAGGATAGTTTCGAACGAAAAGTTTATCTTTGCTTGATAAATGAAAACCTAATACTAAAACTTTATGCACATCCGTAATCTCTTCCTGCTCACAGTCTTGCTCTTCAGCGTATGCAGCCTCAGCGCACAACGTCACGAACAACTTCTAGAAACCGGCTGGAAATTCCATAAAGGAGAAGCTTCCGGAGCCGCCTCCCCCACCTTCAATGACACGCAATGGGAATCGGTCCGTGTTCCTCACGACTGGGCCATCTACGGACCGTTCGACCGTAACAACGACCTGCAGAACGTAGCCATTACCCAAAACTTCGAAAAACAGGCTTCCGTAAAAACCGGACGTACCGGCGGACTTCCCTACGTGGGAGTGGGCTGGTACCGCACGCGATTTGATGCAGACCCCGACAAAAAAACCACACTGATTTTCGACGGTGCCATGAGCGAGGCCCATGTATATGTCAACGGACAAGAAGCATGCTTCTGGCCGTTCGGTTACAATTCTTTCCACTGCGATATAACTGAATTCCTGCATAAAGACGGGAAAGACAACGTACTGGCGGTACGTCTGGAAAACCGTCCCCAGTCTTCCCGCTGGTATCCGGGAGCCGGACTCTACCGGAACGTCCACTTGGTTACCACAGAGAAGGTACACGTGCCTGTATGGGGTACTCAAATCACCACTCCTCACGTGGCTACTGACTATGCATCCGTCTGCCTCCACACCACACTAAATAACGTGGAAAAAGAAAAAGTTACCGTAGAAACGGAAATTCTTTCTCCCGACGGACAGAAAGTGGCCAGCAAAAAGAACGAAGGACGCATCAACCATGGCCAACCTTTCACACAGAACTTCATCGTGGAAAAGCCACAGCTATGGTCACCGGAAACGCCCGTACTTTATCAGGCAGTCTCCAAGATCTATGTCGACGGAAAACTCACTGACACCTACACCACCCGCTTCGGCATCCGCTCCATTGAGTTCGTGGCCGACAAGGGCTTTTTCCTGAACGGAAAACACCGTAAATTCCAAGGCGTATGCAACCACCACGATTTAGGCCCGCTGGGAGCAGCCATCAATGTTTCGGCCTTACGCCACCAACTTACTCTGCTGAAAGACATGGGATGCGATGCCATCCGCACAGCCCACAACATGCCGGCTCCCGAACTTGTCAGCCTCTGCGACGAGATGGGTTTCATGATGATGATTGAGCCCTTCGACGAATGGGACATCGCCAAATGCGACAACGGATACCACCGCTACTTCAACGAATGGGCGGAAAAAGACATGGTGAACATGCTGCAACAGTATCGTAACCACCCTTGTGTGGTGATGTGGAGTATCGGAAATGAGGTGCCCACCCAGTGCAGTGCCGAAGGCTATAAAGTAGCCAAATTCCTGCAAGATATCTGTCACCGCGAAGACCCTACCCGTCCGGTTACCTGCGGCATGGACCAGGTAGATTGTGTATTGGACAACGGATTTGCCGCCATGCTCGACATTCCGGGATTCAACTACCGGGCACACCGCTACGAAGAAGCCTATCAGCGGCTGCCACAAAACTTGGTGTTAGGCTCAGAGACTTCTTCGACCGTCAGCTCCCGTGGCGTGTATAAATTCCCTGCCGAACGGAAAGCAGACGCCAAATATGAAGACCATCAGTCGTCTTCCTACGACTTGGAATACTGCTCGTGGTCCAACATTCCCGACATCGACTTCGCCCAGGCAGACGACCATGAATGGACTTTGGGACAATTTGTATGGACCGGTTTCGACTACCTGGGTGAACCCAGTCCGTACGACACGAACGCATGGCCCAACCACAGCTCCATGTTCGGCATCATCGATTTGGCCTCTCTTCCAAAAGACCGGTACTACCTGTACCGCAGTGTATGGAACAAGCAGGCAGAAACCCTGCACATTCTCCCGCACTGGAACTGGGAAGGACGGGAAGGCAAAGAAGTGCCCGTATTTGTGTATACCAACTATCCGACAGCCGAACTTTTCATCAACGGAAAAAGCTACGGAAAGCAGACCAAGAACCGACAAACAGTGGAAAACCGCTACCGCCTGATGTGGCCACATGCCATTTACGAACCAGGAGAAGTGAAAGTTGTGGCATACGATGAAACGGGTGCTGCCAAAGCGGAAAAAACAATCCGCACGGCCGGAAAACCGCATCACATCGAACTGGTTCCTGCACAGAAATCGCTGAAAGCCGACGGAAAAGACTTGGCCTACGTAACCGTACGCATTGTAGACAAAGACGGGAACCTCTGCCCCACCGACATGCGCCTGGTGAAATTCAAAGTAAAAGGTGCCGGAAGCTACAAGGCCTCTGCCAATGGCGACCCGACCTGTCTGGACTTGTTCCACCTGCCTCAAATGCATGCCTTTAATGGAATGCTGACTACCATTGTACAGGCAGGAGAAAAAACCGGTATACTTGAACTTGAAGCTACCGCTAAAGGACTCCAAGCAGGAAAAATACAAATTCCTATCAAATAAAACCAACCAATACCCCTAATCATAGGCAGGATACAGTATGAGTGTAATCCTGCCTTTTTTTATTTCATTGTTTATCAAAATATTAACGTTATTCAAGTTCTTAAAAAATTCAAATTCGGATAAAGATGAAAACATTTACCTCACATAAGCGTTATTACAATTGTAAACAAAACGCGCGATAAAGCAAAACAACTGAAACAATTTAAGGTAATAAAGATAACAATGGAAACAAATCAGAAAGAAAGCTACGTACCTCCCCACGCGGAGATTATCCAGATTGAATTAGAAGGTGCTATTTTGTCAGGAAGTAATCCTGATGCTCCAGGAAACATCACAGGAGCAGGAGACGCAGATGGAGGCTCATGGGGACGAAGCTTTTCTTCACGCGAATCACGTTTTTAACAGGTATTAGTTTTATACATAAGCATTGCAATTAAAATGAGAAGAAAACTATTCTGGGGAATACTGCTGCTGGCAGGTGGGCATATTCTTTTGCCCGGATGCAGCAAAGAAGAATTATCCGAAACCAATCGTCCCACACAGGAAACTCCCGAACAAGGAGAAAATACAGAAACGACTCAACCCGATGCCCCTGAAACCGTACATCTCACTTTCCGTCCGGGCACCACTCAGACGCAAAGCAGAGTTTCTGTGGTGGAAGGTTCTACCAACGGAGGAACAAACTTGCTGCGCTGGGATGCCGGAGACGAGGTAACCATCTGGACCGGCAACTCCATTGACGACCTGACACAATGTACGTTCCAAACAGAGGAAGGAGGAATTTCATCGGCACTGTTCGAATACATCGGCCCTGCAGTCGATACCAAGACTTATTTCGGTATCCACAATGCCACCTACTATACAAGTGACAAGCAAATCCGTTTCACCATTCCTACCGGAAACGGCAATACCCCTCTATGCCAGACGGAAAAGAACAGTTCACTCCACTTGAACAAATACCGCCCGATGTATACCAGTATCGTGCAAAGTGAAGAAAACTTGAATGAACTGACCGGCTTACACTTCAAGCACCTGAGCAGCTTGCTGGTCTTCAATATCATCAACGACAGCGGACGGAAAGTGACAGTGCATTCCGTAACCATGAAAACCGACAACGGAACTCCTTTCTATTCGGAGGGCGTCTACCTTAGGTTCGAAGGAAGTAGCACAAGAAGTCCGAACACTGCCGCCTCAAGAGCATCTACTCGTTCATCCTATACCATGCTGAAGTTAGGGGAAAATGGATTCACCTCCGACCCGGACGAAGCTTTCACTGCCTATTTGTCCACACTTCCCACTTCTTTCTCAGCAAGTCAAAATGTCTTGCTTGAACTGAACGTGAACGGAAAAACGACAGAGGCATTGGCCATTCCGGGAAACAGCATCAATGCATTAAAAGCCGGTACCTACTACCGTTTCAACTTGAGAATACAACCCGACGGTACACTGGTGGTCATTCCGGTTGTAATTGGTGATTGGGAAGAAGGTGAAGATATTCTGATCCCCATAGATTGATCTATTACTATTTCCCATTATCTGTCAGGAAAACCTCCTGACAGATTTTTTTTATATTTACGACAAAGCTTTTTCCCATACACTTCGTCACATAAAGGCAAAAGCCCTTTCAACTTCTCTATTCCACAGTGTGGTATTTGTATTTCACACTGCGGTTTATGTATTTCACAGTGTGGTTTTTATATCCCACACTGTGAAACAGAGAAATCACCTCGAAGAAAAGGAAAAAACATCAGTCTGAAACAGAGAAAACGCATCAATCTCCGATATTAAGGAAGTTAATTGTTTCCAGAATAAG
>ERZ827496.2261-NODE-2261-length-19782-cov-4.001014_pt1 | contig 19782 bp, 14 predicted proteins | sample MGYA00519769_ERZ827496 | MGnify/ENA primary metagenome ERZ827496 (study PRJEB31778, sample SAMEA3449327) | human gut metagenome | biome: human gut; feature: human-associated habitat; material: faeces | place: United Kingdom | collected 2010/2012 ...
GTGGTAGACGACCACATAAATAAAAACGAATGCCGGGATGTATTTCAGGTATCCGAACCGGCCGCGCAACCTGAAGACATAACCGGACAGCCAAGAGATGAGGGTAAGCATGCCCGAGAGAAGGGCACCGCCCCAAAAAGGCGAATGGAACGCTTGGAGCAAGGCACGCCCGATAATCCACAACGAACCGTAAGAGGTTTCCCATAGCGGGCGCATGGCTCCTTGGGCTGTGCTGAAGAAACTGTACTGTTGGGCGATGTAAAGCACGTCGCCGTAATAAATGCCGAAAAACATCCAGAAGCCGAAAAAGAACAGTTTCAGGGCGTCCGGCCACGCTGTCATTACACGTGAAGTACGGTTTTCCGGTGAAGGGTTTTGCTGTCTGTTCATAGTCGTATGGGGTTAAAGGGTTAATTTATGCAGCCAGTATCCGGCCTTTTCTTTGATTTCCGTTTGTTGTTTTTCCAACTCTTGGATGATACCGCATTGTTGTACGGTGCCCCGGACAGCCAACGCGTCGTCCACGGCGGTTTCCTCACCGCCGTCGATACCGAAACCGGCAAGAGAACCTGTCGAGATGTCCTTTGTGGCATCGGCTATGATTTGCCGGTTGAGTGTCGTGGCGGCGGTTTCCCATTTCCGGATGACGGGCAGGCAGAGCGACGGGATAAAGTCCTTGCCGTAGGCATCGGGGTATATCTCGTGCAAGAGGTTCCACGTCCAAGCCCAGGCGAAGTCGTCATACCGGTCGTGTATGAGCCGGAATCGTTCTTCCAGTTTTTCTATGCGGTCGAGTTGTCCTGTGGCGATGATTCTGGTAATGTCGTTGATTTCGCTTATGGGGGCCAGCATGCCGCCGATGTCTCCCCAACGGTCGCTGCATGCCGCACGGGGATGCAGGGCTTCGCATAGCCCGTCCGAGGGCATGCCCTCATGCGCCTCTAATTGCCGGATCAGTTGTTCGCCCAAGTAACGGTCTAAAGCCAGCCGGTACCATTCTATGCCTTGCTTCACCGATTTCTCTTTGAGCCGCAGGCCGTTCCATGTGATTTCTTGGGTATCCGCGTCGAAGCGTCCGCTTAGTTCTTCCAAGGTAATCCGTGCCCGGAACACCCGCCCCATCGTATAAGGAGAGAATGCTTCGAAGGAGACCCGGTCCGTTTGAGGCACTTGGGGTGGGCGGCCGTCGCGTGCAGGCCATTTCCCGATGTCGCGCAGCGTTCCCACGCCCCTCAGGGTAATGCCGGGAATCACGTAATGGGACGAGCCTTGCTCCACGAGGTAAGAGAATGGCCATTCGCTGCTGTCGGTACCGGGAGCGCAATGTCCCATAACCAGCGAAAACGCCCCGATATGCGCGGGCCACGAGATGTGGCTGCCCGAGGCGGTTTTGCATCCCCGTTCCAGTACACCGTGGTGCCGGGGGCCGAGCTTGTAGGCGTGGTTGCTCTGGTTGGTGCCCGAACCGGCGTTCATGAACGAGAACATGCCGCCTATCAACAGCGTGGACTTGTGGTGCGTCACCGTATAGGGACCGGCCAAGATGGCGCATGCCTCACCCTGCTCCGCCTGGCAGTTGCAACCGAAATAGGAGTCTGTGGCGGAAAATCCGTGCCCGATGGAAGAAGCTTGTCCTACATGGCAACGGGTGAGCGTCGCGCCGTCGGTGACATGGCAACCGGTTTGCAGGATGAAATCACGGGCGATGACCAAGTCACCCACGAAGGTAGGGGCGTCCGGATGGCTGCATATCGTGCCGTTTTCCAACCGGACGGCACCTTCCAGACGGCTGCAAGGCCCGATTTTCACGTTGCGGATCAGGCCGCAGCGGAGTATCCGTGTGCCCTCGCTTATCTTGCCGCGGTTGCCGGTTTGCCGTGCGGCGTAGTCCGAAACCAACCGGCGGAGGTTTTGCGTAAACAAGGCATCGTGGCGGTACATGGCCTGCATGTACGCTTCCTGTGCCGACAGGCGGTCGTGAATGAGGATGTCCCGTCCTCCGCTTTCGCTCATGACATGGAGTTCCGTACCGTTCCCGAAAGAAGAGGGGCCGGTCATGGCAATGGTGTCCGTATGGAGGATGATACAGCCTGGGGCGATGTCGTAATGGGAGATATACCCGTGGACGTGGGCTATCAGGCAGTCGTCGCCTACGGTGGTACAGTGCAGCGTGGCATGGCGGATACCCGTATGGAACGTGATTCCGCCCGGCAGCGTGACGGTCTTTTGGAAATTCCCGATACGGTTGGAGCCGGAGAAATGCACGTACGCCAGATGGCGAAGGTCGATATCCGGATGGACTTCAATCAGTTGCCAGTTCTCGGCCGTGCAGCCTTGCTGTTCCAGTTGTCGGATTTCGGTGGGAAGCAGTTGCCGGTATGCAGTGTCGGTATGTGTCTGTAGTTCCATGTCTTTTTCTATGCTGATTTGTTCAAGTTCCTGTTTGGAGGTATAAAGAAACGTTTTTTTTTTGAAAGTCAGTGAGGTTTGCCTTATTTTTTTTGCAAGATACCCCGGACAGGGAGGGCTGCGAAGTGCATACCGTGGGTGGGCGTGCCGGACTTTGGAAGCAGGGCTTTGTCAAATGAAATCATGTCTCGAGGAGTGGTCGGATTTACCTTGCGGCAAATGATTTTTTGTTCTGCGCCAAACGAAAAATCGTTCGCAGGAGATTGGAAAATCGTTTGCAGGAGATTTTTTTGCCGTTCTCTGTAGGTTTGTATTTTATTGTGGGTGAGGTGGTTACGTGAAGTGCGGAGAGAGCGGAGACGCGAGACTGTAATGTCCTGTTTTTTTAGGCTTCACCGTAGGACATAAAAAAAGGGTCAGCGCTCTGACCCAACCTTTGTTAACCTTAAATCTAATACTATGAAAAACACGATGCAAAGGTAGGGAGTTTCGGCTTTCCGGCAAAATATCCGGCTTTTAATATCGAAAAAACGGCTTTTTCTTGATTTATATCAATACGGAGTGCTTTTTTGTGCTAACTTTGTTGGACAAGAACAAATGTATGATACAAGAATGCTCTGTAGACAATGGATTTGGTTGAAAAGGTTCAGGCATCGGCGCGGATACGGTGTGCATTCTCCCTTTGCGTTCGACTTCCTGACGTATGTGGTGTATGAGCGTGGGGAATATTACGCCTATCGGGAACTGAAGAAACGTTATCCCGTGGTTTGCCTGTGCGGGGGCTTACACCGGTTGAAATGCCGCAAGTTTCTTTTTCGTCTGTCCAATTACGTGCATCCCTCGTTGATCCGGATATATGGGCACGTGAAAGAGGCGGAAACGGCTTACTTGGCAGCGGGATGCCGTTCGGCCGCGGTATGCCAGGACTTGTTTTGGAAGGTGAGGGTACGGGAGAACGGAGGTTTCGTGTGGCAGAAGGAACTGATGGTCGTGGGGAGGGGGATTGCGCCCCGGCATTGGACGGCTGTGGTTTCGCGTCCGTCGACAAGGTGTTCGGTGTGCCTTCTTTTCGGCATACGGGCTTCAAAAGCGGCTTTGCGGGCGTGGAACGACGTGAAACGCTTGCCGGAAGCCGTCGTGACTTTCGATCTCTACGACTACGGTCTTGTGTTTTATGACCGTTCCAAGCAACGGCAAGATTATATTGTGAATTTTTAAATATACGGAAAAATGGAGAAAAGTAGAGTATATACCCGTACGGGTGACGGTGGAATGACCAGCCTGAGCGGGGGCGTGCGGGTGTCCAAGACGGATGTCCGCGTGGAAGCGTATGGGACGGTGGATGAGTTGAATGCCCACATCGGCGAATTGATTACTTATTTGGAACGTGAGGAAGACCGCAAGTTCCTGACAGGCATCCAATGTGACTTATTCGCGATAGGGGCCTATCTGGCTACGGAGCCCTCACGTGCGGAAAAGCTTGGCCGGGAGGTGGTGACGGAAGAAGACGTGACGCGTCTGGAACAAGCCATAGATGAGGCGGAAGACGGGCTTCCCGGATGGCGGGGATTCGTGCTTCCCGGCGGCTCCCGGGGGGCGGCCGTGTGCCATGTCTGCCGCACCGTGTGCCGCAGGGCGGAGCGGCGTATCCTGGAACTGTCCGGAAGTGCGCCGGTGATGCCGGAGGTTTGTGCGTATGTCAACCGCTTGTCCGATTATCTGTTTGTGTTGTCCCGTAAAATGCTATTTATTGAGGGGAAAGATGAAATTGTGTGGAAGAAACGTTGATGGTATCGAAAATATTATTATTTTTGCGCACAAAATAGAAAAACGAAGTTGTTATAAATATTAAGGACTATGTATTGGACACTGGAATTGGCTTCAAAGTTAGAAGATGCGCCATGGCCTGCCACCAAGGATGAACTGATTGATTATGCGATGCGTTCTGGCGCTCCCTTGGAAGTGATCGAGAATCTGCAAGAAATAGAGGATGAAGGCGAAATATATGAGACGATAGAGGATGTTTGGCCGGACTATCCGACGAAGGAGGATTTTCTTTTCAACGAGGACGAGTATTGATGTGCGTCGGACTTGGAAATACGGAAAACCTGAAATGATTACTGGAGCGGGTGTAAGTGTGCATCCGCTCCATTGTTTTACCTGAAACCGCGATTTTCGTGCGATGCCGGACAATAAAAAGAAAAAGATTCTGTTTTCTTAAAGTACAACGGTTGTAGAGACAGTGAAGACAAAGGGAAAACTGATAGGGTTTATCTTGATATTGAGCTTGTTGCCCAGGTGGGCCAAGGCTCAGTACGACCCGTCTTTTGTCAATTATTGGGCCATGACGCCCTTTTATAACCCCGCAGCGACGGGGCAGTCTCCCGTGCTGAACTTTCAAGGAGCTTACAGCATGCAGATGACCGGTTTTGAAAACGCCCCTGCCGTAATGTATGCTTATGTGGATCTGCCGTTGTTTTTCATCAGCGCGAGGCACGGTGCCGGAGTGGGGTTCACCAACGACCAGATCGGTCTGTTCAAGCACCAGAAGTTTTTTCTGCAATATGCTTACCATCAGCCTTTGTGGGGAGGCAAACTGAGCGGAGGTATCCATTTGTCCATGCTCAGTGAGACGTTCGACGGGGGAGAGTTGGATTTGGGAGAGTCCGGCGACCCTGCGTTTCCTACGGCTGAGGCCAACGGTGCCGGTTTCGATATGAATTTCGGCATCCAGTATGCCCGTAAGTCGTGGTACGCCGGTTTTGCCATGATGCACTGTACCTCGCCGACCGTCACGTTGGGAGAGGAAAAAGTGAACGAATTTAAGGTCTCTCCTTCTTATTATTTGACGGGCGGGTACAATATACGGCTTAAAAGTCCGTTATATACCATACATACGACCGCCATGCTGCGTTCCGATGCCGTAGGTTTCCGGGCGGATATGACGGGACGCATCGCTTATCATGGCAGCAAGCATGAGTTGTACGGCGGAGTGTCGTACAGTCCGATGAATTCGGTCAGTTTCCTCTTCGGCGGAGACTTTCATGGCATCAATCTCGGTTATGCGTACGAAATGTACACGGCCGGCATCGGGGCATTGAACGGCAGTCATGAGATCATCATCGGCTATAAGACGGAGTTGAATCTGTTCAAGAAAGGAAAGAATAAACATAAAAGCGTAAGAATATTATAATAATGAATATGAAGTGTTGTGGGTTGATATGGGGCATAATGGCAGGTCTGGCGTTCAGTGCTTGTCTGGGTCCCCGTTCGGCATCCACCGCCACGGGTGGAGAAGTGACCGGTGTCGGGGGAACGGCCTACAGTGAACCGACTCCTTACGGGATGGTTTTCGTGAAGAAAGGTTCATTGAAAATCGGTACGGAAGAAACCGATTCGTTGTGGGGAATGACCATTCCTACCCGGGAAATTTCGGTCGACGGCTTCTGGATGGACGCGAATGAAGTGTCGAATGCCAAATATCGCCAGTTTGTCTTTTGGGTGCGCGACTCTATTATCCGCGAACGCCTGGCCGATCCGGCATACGCAGGCGACGAGACCTACAAGATAGAGGAGGACAAGTTCGGGAATCCTGTGACTCCTTATCTGAACTGGAAAAAGCCGATACCCTGGAAACGCCCGAACGAAGACGAGTTGAGGGCCATAGAAAGTGTGTACGTGACGAATCCGGCTACGGGGGAGCGGATGTTGGATGCGCGCCAGATGAATTACCGTTATGAGGTGTTCGATTATACCGCTGCCGCTTTGCGCAAGCACCGCCTGAATCCGGATGAACGCAACCTGAATACCGACCATGCCGTGGATGCGGACGAAGTGGTCATGATTTCCAAGGACACAGCTTACATCGACGACGAAGGGCGTATCGTGCGTGAAACCATCACCCGCCCGCTTTCGGGACTGCATGATTTCCTGAATACTTATATCGTGAATATTTATCCGGATACGACGTGTTGGGTGAACGATTTTTCCAATGCGGAAAACGAACGCTACATGTTGCAATACTTCTCCAATCCGGCTTATAACGATTATCCGGTGGTCGGTGTGACCTGGGAACAGGCCAATGCTTTCTGCGATTGGCGTACGGAGTTCCTGAAACGTGGCTTGGGAGCCGCAGCCAGTCAGATACAGCCTTACCGTTTGCCGACAGAGGTGGAATGGGAATTTGCCGCACGTGGTCCCGAAGGAGCCTTGTTCCCGTGGGAGACAAAAGGGGTGAAAAGCGAGAAAGACTGTTATTATGCCAACTTCAAACCCGACCGTGGGGACTATACGGACGACGGGAGCTTGATAACCTCCAAATGCGGTTCTTATTCGGCCAATTCCAACGGTTTGTTCGACATGGCGGGAAATGTGGCGGAATGGACGAGTACGGTGTACACCGAATCGGGTGTGGACGGCATGAGCGACATGAATCCGGAACTGAAATACAATGCCGCAAAAGAAGACCCTTATCGCCTGAAGAAGAAGTCGGTGAGGGGCGGTTCGTGGAAAGACCCGGAATCCATGATACGTTCCGTATGGCGTTCATACGAATATCAAAACCAACCGCGTTCGTACATCGGTTTCCGTTGTGTACGTTCTGTGTCGGGGACAACCAATAAACGTAAATAAAAAGATTAAAGAGGTAAAAATATGGCTAAGAATAGAAAAAACATAATTATCCGTATTCAGGATTGGATTGAGTCAGTGCCCGGACAGACATTCCTGAATTATGCGTACAGTTGGGGAGCGGCCGTGGTTATTCTTGGAGCTTTGTTCAAACTGACTCATATTCCCGGGGCCAATGCGATGTTGTTCATCGGTATGGGGACGGAGGTTCTGGTGTTTTTCATCTCCGGTTTCGACCGTCCGGCAGAACTGAAGCGCGATGAAGACCGGATGAGTCTGGCTTCGGATGAAGAGGATTGGGACGAAGAGGCTGTCGGCGAAAAGGAAGCCGTGAACCTTCCTGAGGTTGCGCAAGGTGGAGTGGCCCAACCGGTTGTGTCCGGTGGAGGGGTATCCCAGCCCATAGTCGTGGGAGGGCCGGTCGTAGTCGGAGGAAATGGAGGTGCCCCTCTTTCCGGGTCAGCGGCTACTGTAAATCCGGACGTGTCTGGCGCAGCAGGCGGCGGAACACAAGGCGTGCAGGGCAGCGTGGGGCAGCAGGCGTTGGATATAAAGGCTTTGGCCGATATGGTGAATGCTTCCAACGCAGAACTTTTTGCGAAAGTGCTTGAAGATGCCCGTAACGCTTCTACTCCCGAAATGAAGGAGGCGGCTGAAAATTATGTGGAAGAGCTGAAGACGTTGACCGAAACCTTGGCGCGTGTGTCCGAACAGGCTGAACACATGACGCGTGATGCCAAGGAGATGGATAATCTGAACCGTACGCTGACGGGCATCAATACGATATACGAGATGCAGTTGAAGAGTATCAGTACGCAGGTGGGCACGATAGACCAAATCAATGAACAGACCCGCAAGATGGCGCGTCAGATAGAAGAATTGAACGGCATTTACAACCGTATGATTCAGGCCTTGACGGTGAACATGAAGCATACGCCGGGCGGTTCGATAACAGAATAAACGGATTAATCAGAAAGGAATACGAAATGGCATCCCAGCAAAATAGAATGTCTCCGCGTCAGAAGATGATCAACCTCATGTATGTGGTGCTGATGGCTATGTTGGCCCTGAACGTGTCTTCCGACGTGTTGAACGGTTTTTCATTGGTGGAAGACAGCCTTCTGCGGACTACGGCGAACGCTTCTGCGTCCAACGAAGCCCTTTATAAGGATTTGCAGGGACAGATGGAGGCCAATCCGGCCAAAGTGAAGGAATGGTTCGACAAGGCACAGTATGTGAAGAAAATCTCAGACTCCTTATATAATTATGCGGAAGCCCTGAAGGTCAGTATCGTGAAGCAGGCGGACGGGGAAGACGGCGACGTGAAAGACGTGCAGAACAAGGAGGATCTGGAGGCGGCTTCCCATGTGATGTTGGCACCGCGCCGAGGAGAAGGACAGAGGTTGTTCGCGGCCATCAACAGTTTTCGTGAAAGCATCGTTGGCATGTTGACAGACGAGACGCAGAAGAAAATCATTGCGGACAACCTGAGTACGGAGGTTCCGAACAAGGCCGGTACTTTAGGGAAGAATTGGCAGGAGTATATGTTTGAGAATACGCCGGTGGCTGCGGCCGTCACTTTGCTTTCCAAATTGCAGAGCGATGTGCGGTATGCCGAAGGAGAGGTGCTTCATGCCTTGGTGGCCAATATAGACATGAAAGACTTGCGTGTGAACGAGTTGAATGCGTTTGTGATACCGGCTTCGCGTACGGTGGTACAAGGCGGGAAGTTCAGTGCCCAGATCATCATGGCTGCTGTGGATACGACCCAACGTCCGACGGTATATGTCAACGGACGGCAAATCACTTCACCGGGCGGACTGTATGAGACGGTTTGCAGTAGTACGGGCGATTATACGCTGAAAGGTTATATCGAGATGATGGACGGGCGTGGTCAGATGGTGCGCAGGGACTTCTCTCAGCCTTACACCGTGGTGGCTCCTTCGGCCACGGTGTCGGCAGACTTGATGAATGTGTTGTATGCCGGATATGAGAACCCTATGAGCGTGTCTATTCCCGGGGTTCCGGCCAATAAGGTGGTGGCTTCCATGAGCGGAGGAGTGTTGCAGCCCACAGGGGCGGGCAAATATATAGCCCGACCGGCAGAAGTGGGCAAAGATGCCGTGATTACGGTCAATGCCAATATGGAGGGACGTATGCAGAAGATGGGACAGTTTGCCTTTCGTGTGCGTAAGTTGCCCGACCCGTCGGCTTATATAGAGTATGCGGCGGAAGGCGGCAGCAACCGTTTCCGTGGCGGGCGTTTGTCCAAACAAGTGTTGATGGGAACGAAAGGCATCGGCGCAGCTATTGACGACGGACTTTTGAATATAGAGTTCCGGGTGCAAGGGTTCGAGACGGTGTTTTTCGACAATATGGGTAACGCCGTACCGGCGGTGTCGAACAGCGCGTCTTTCACTGAACAGCAACGTTCGATGTTCCGTTCGTTGGGACGTGGAAAACGGTTCTATATTTCCCGTATAAGAGCCGTAGGCCCCGACGGGGCGGAGCGGACGCTCGACGGCTCTATGGAAGTGATTGTCAACTAATGAATGGATGGAAATGAAGACTATGAGTAAAAATAAGATAAGGATGAAACGTCTGTTTTTTGTTTTGTTAGGAGTTGCCCTGTACGTGCAGGCGGAGGCGCAGCCGGCTCGCCGTAGGGTGAAACCCAATGATGCAGACAAGGCCGAGAAAACCGTAGACCGTGCCAGTTTGCAGTTCCCCGTGGCGGTGGAAGTGCCTGAGGACGTGGTGTGGCGTCGCGATGTGTATCGTCAGTTGGATCTGACGCTGGACAAGAACGCCCCCCTGTATTATCCGGTGGAGCCTTCCGCAGGCCAGATAAACCTGTTTACGTATCTGTTCGATTTATTGCTGACGGGAAAGATTACGGCATACCAATATAAACTGGACGGTAACGAGTCTTTTACTTCGCGGGATAAGGTGGACGTGAAAGAATTGTTAGAGCGTTACCATATATATTACGAGGAGCAGAACGGGCGTCCCCGTGTGAATGCCAGCGATATTCCCTCGGCTGAAGTTTCCCGTTATTATATAAAGGAGAGCTCTTATTTCGACCAAAGGACTTCGACGTTCCGTACGAAAGTCACGGCTTTATGCCCGGTGCTGATGCGGGGAGATGATTTTGGCGGAGAGGCCACCCCATATCCTTTGTTTTGGCTCAAATATGATGATATCAGTACGTATTTGGCTCGTCACACGATGATGGCAAGCAATTACAACAACGTGACGAACATGACGGCGGCGGATTATTTCTCCATGAACCTGTATGACGGAAAGATTTATAAGACAAACAACATGCAGGGGAAGGTACTGGCTAACTATTGTAAGACGGACAGTGCCATGGCCAACGAACAGAAGCGGATAGAGAAACAACTTTCCGACTTTGAAAAGCATGTTTGGGGGCATGCCGATTCCGTGGCTGTCGACTCGGTGGCATCCGATTCGACTGTAGAGAAGAAAGAGGAGAAAGCTACGCGCCGTTCACGTAATTCGCGGCGTGCTTCGGCATCGTCGGACGACTCGAAAAAGGCAAAGGCAGAAAAGACTAAGGTTTCCAAGACGCGTAGGGGGAGTTCCGGAGGGGGAGGAGCCTCCACGCCCAGAGTGACCGTACGCAGACAACGTAGATAATAAAAAAGAGATATATTTCCGGAAAAAGTTGAAAGTACGGCAAACAGTTGCTATCTTTGTTTTCCGATAAGAAATAAAAAGCAAACTTCTATGAAGAAATTAAGTGCAGTATTGATGTGTATGGTGGCGTTTTTATGGGCGGCACCTGCCAATGCGCAGTTCAAGTGGGGACTTGAAGGCGGTGTGAACTTGAGTAAGGCAAGTATAAAAGGTGACGGAGGCTTGTTCGATGCTTCCAATCGTACGGGATGGTTCGTCGGACCGAAAGTGCAGATGACCATGCCGGTCATCGGTTTGGGTATCGATGCTTCCCTTCTCTACTCCCAGAAGTACATGAAGATGGACTTTTCAGGTGAAGTAGACGGGGAGAATGTCAACGGGAGTACGCCTAACAAATCCATGCCTTACGTGGAGATCCCCATTAATTTAAGGTATAATTTTGGCTTTAGCAGTCTGGTCGGCGTTTATTTGGCTACAGGTCCGCAATACAACTGGTATCTGGGAAGTCGTAATTTAAAGTATGCCGGTGAAAGTATCGGAAGTTTGGAACGCTCTACGTTCAGTTGGAATGTGGGAGCCGGTGTGACACTGCTTAGCCATTTGCAAGTAGGTGTGACCTACAATATCGCCATGGGTGAGACCGGAAAATTAGGCGGTGTGGGCGATGTCATAAAAGAGTTTGACGTAAAGAATAACACATGGCAAGTTCGTTTGGCTTACCTGTTTTAATGTAGTCCGATAGAAAAATGGAATAAACGGAAGCCGTCTGCATGAAGCGGACGGCTTTCCTTTTGTCTGTTAGCTTCTTTTGTCGTATTTTTGTAACGCATTAAAATCCGTGCGTATGAAGTTTGTAGATGTCATTCTTCCTCTTCCCTTGCCGGCGGCTTATACATACGCTTTGCCCGAAGAGCGGCAAGAGGTGGTATGGCCGGGCTGTAGGGTTATCGTGCCGTTTGGAGCCAAAAAGTTTTATACGGCCATTGTGGTTGACGTTCACGGGCGGCAACCGCAAGGTTATGCCGTGAAGACCGTGTGGGAGATACTTGATTCGGCTCCCGTTTTACTTCCGGTGCAGTTGGATTTTTGGAGATGGTTGGCAGACTATTACCTTTGTGCCATGGGGGATGTGTATAAGGCCGCCCTGCCGTCCGGTATGAAACTGGAAAGCGAGAGCAAGGTGGTGGTAAACAGTGAATATGCGGGAAATGCCGTATTGTCGGAACGGGAGCAACGGGTTGTTACTTGGGTTTCGAGGCGTTCCGAACCGACCGTGACGCAACTTCAAAAAGAATGTGAGGATTTTCGGGTGTTGCGGGTGGTAAGGTCTTTGATGGACAAGGGTGTCCTTGCCATGAAAGAGGAAGTCAAACGCAGCTATAAGCCACGTACGGAAGTACATGTCCGCTTATCGGATACCTATTTTGACGAGGACAAACTTCATGAATTGCTTGACGGTTTAGGAAGAGCACCCAAACAGCAGTCCCTTTTATTAAAGTATTTAGAGCTGGCAGGTGCCGGAACGGCTTTCCGGTTGCGTAATCCGAAGATGCTGGCGGAGGTGGGACGGAAAGCCCTGATAGAAGCTGTCGGTGGCAGTCTGGCGATTTGCCGTGCTTTGGAAGAGAAGGGCGTATTGGAGGCCTATCCATACGAGATAGGCCGTTTGGCGCATACGGAGGTCACCGAAACGATAGGTGTTTCTCCTTTGAGTGAGGCACAGGCACGGGCGTTCCGGGAGCTGGAAGAGGCTTTTGCCCGTCATCCGGTATGCCTGCTTCACGGAGTGACATCGAGCGGAAAGACCGAGGTTTACATTCATCTGATTCGTCAGATGATAGCCGAAGGTAAACAGGTGCTTTACTTGGTGCCGGAGATTGTGCTGACCACCCAGTTGACGGACAGGTTATATCGCGTATTCGGTAACCGCATGGGCGTGTACCATTCCAAGTTTCCTGATGCCGAACGTGTCGAGATTTGGCAAAAGCAGTTGTCCGAACAGCCTTACGATATTATTGTAGGCGTTCGTTCGTCCGTCTTCTTGCCTTTCCGGCATCTGGGGTTGGTCATAGTGGACGAAGAGCATGAACAATCTTATAAACAGCAGGAGCCTGCGCCGCGTTATCATGCCCGGAATGCGGCGATTATGTTAGCCCGGATGTACGGTGCCCGTACATTGCTCGGTACGGCTACTCCGGCGTTGGAGACTTATTATAACGTCCGCATGGGCAAATACGGTTTGGTGGAGCTGACCGAACGTTTCGGACAAGTACGTTTGCCGGAAGTCGAGGTGGTGGATATCAAAGAGCTACAGCGCAAAAGGCGCATGGCCGGTCCGTTCTCGCCGCGTTTGTTGGAGGAGATGCGCCGGGCATTGGAAAACAAGGAACAGGTCATACTGTTCCAGAACCGGCGAGGTTACGCTCCGATGATAGAATGCCACACGTGCGGTTGGGTGCCGAAGTGCAAGAACTGCGATGTGAGCCTGACGTTTCATAAAGGATTGAATCAGTTGACTTGCCATTATTGCGGTTACACATGTAACGTGCCGACTCGCTGCCCTGCCTGTGAAGGTACGGAGCTGGTGCAGCGAGGGTTCGGTACGGAAAAGGTGGAAGATGCCGTACATCAAGTCTTTCCGGAGGCCGCCGTGGCCCGGATGGATTTGGATACGACCCGTACACGTTCGGCCTACGAAGGAATCTTGGAGGATTTTCAAAGCGGAAAGACCGATGTGCTTATCGGAACGCAGATGGTGACCAAAGGATTGGATTTCGAACGAGTCAGCGTGGTCGGCATATTGAATGCCGACGCCATGCTTAATATCCCGGACTTCCGAAGCTTTGAGCGCGCCTTCCAGTTGATGGCACAAGTGGCCGGGCGCGCCGGACGCCGCAGCAGGCAGGGACGTGTCATCCTGCAGACCAAGAGTCCGGATCTGCCTCTCATCCGTCAAGTGACGGAACATGACTACTTCGGGTTGTACGTAGGGCAGATGGAAGAGCGTCAGATGTTTGTATATCCTCCTTTTTGCCGTTTGATTTATGTCTATATGAAACATAAGCGGGCAGATGTGCTCGACCATCTGGCTGCTGAAATGGGGAGCCGTCTGCGCCAGGTGTTCGGTTCCCGTATTTTAGGGCCTGACGCGCCGCCCGTGGCACGAATCCAATTGCTCTACATCCGTAAAATCGTAGTGAAAGTAGAACCCGGAGCTTCTCTGTCCAAGGTCCGGGAACAGTTGCTTTATCTCCGCCAAAACCTGATGGCACATCCCGATTACCGCAGTGCCCAAATCTATTATGACGTAGACCCCATGTAAGGCAGGACGCTTATTTCTTTTTCAGTTCCGGATAGCTGATACGCGTGTGGTAAATCGTCTTCAGCTTTTCTTTGAACACGTCTTTAGCCACGGTGATGTCGTGGAACGTGATGGGGCAGTCTTTGAAGAATCCTTCCTGCACTTGGCTGTCCACGATCTTATCTACCAGTCCGCTGATGCTCTCTTCCGTGTATTTGTTCAGGCTTCTGGAAGCGGCTTCCACAGAGTCCGCCATCATCAAAATGGCCTGTTCCAGCGTGAACGGGTTCGGACCGGGGTAAGTGAAAAGGGATTCGTCTACCGGTTGGTCCGGATTCTGGTTCTTGTATGAAATCAGGAAGTATTTGGTCTTGCCTTTGCCGTGGTGCGTCGAGATGAAATCCTTTATGACTTGCGGCAGGTTATATTTGTCGGCCAGTTTGAGTCCGTCCTTGACATGACTGATGACAATCGCCGCACTTTGTTCGTAACTGATACGATCGTGAGGATTGAAGTTATTCTGGTTTTCCGTAAAGTAGGCCGGACTGTTCATCTTTCCGATGTCGTGGTATAAGGCTCCGGTTCGGACGAGCAGCGCCTTGGCACCGATTTTATTCGCCACTTCCGTAGCCAGGTTCGCCACCTGCATGGAGTGTTGGAATGTGCCCGGAGCCACTTCCGAGAGCCGTTTCAGCAGTTCGTTGTTGGTGTTGGACAGTTCGACAAGAGTCACGTTGGAGGTGAAGCCGAAAACCTTTTCGAACAAGAACAGTAACGGGTAGGCAAATAACAAGAGGATGCCGTTGATGATAATATAGATATACATGCCATACTCCAGGCGTGCGAAGTCTTTTTCGTGAATAAGTTCCATACTCATGTAAAAAGCTATGGACGCCAATGTGACATAAAATGCCGAACGGATAAGCTGCGAACGTTGGGAAAGCTCCCTCAGGCTGTAGATGGCCACCATGCCCGCCACAAGCTGTGTGGCGATGAACTCGTAGGGGTATTTCAGGGATATGGCACTGATGAGCACCGTAGCCACGTGAGTCACAAAAGCCGTCCGGGAATCCATGAACACCCGGATGAAAATAGGAGCCATGGCGAACGGGATGATGTAGACATTGAACAGGTTATGCTTGATGAGGAATGAAGTTATCAACGGGTAGATGACCGGCATGGAGGCGATGAACAGGATGTGGCGCGTGTTGGCCAGATAGTCACGGCGGAACAGGTTGAAGTACAGCGTCAGGCAGGCAATGATGAGAGCCACGTAAAGCATTTGGCCGAGCAATACCGTATGCGTCTGCATTTTGGACGTGTTTCGGCGGGTATATTCTTTTTCCAGAGAAGTGAGGATGTCGTATGTTTCCTTGTCCACGATATCCCCTCGGTCTATAATTTTCTGCCCGCTCATGACCATACCGGACGAATAGGAAAGAGAAGACAGCAAGTCTTTCCGGGATTCTTCGGATTTTGTCTTGTCGTAGGTCAGATTGGGTACGATATAGTCGCTCAGGTTGCATTTCCGCAATACTCTGCGGTCATAATGCAAGCTGTCTTCTCCCAAGTCGATAAGGTATTCGTATGCGGTTTTGTGCGAGAAGACCTGAGTCATCGGTTGTTCCTTGGCCACGTTCTGTGCGAATATGCGGATAGACGCCACTTCATCGCTGTGCATTTGGTCGAAATCCTCCGTGTCCATGACGCCCTGCGCGTAAATATGTTCCAGTTTGTTTTCCACGTATGCCAGATAATTGGCCGGTATGGTGGCCGGTTTCTGTCCGTTTATGGTGGCCTTGAACTTTTCTATCTGTTCTTTCCCCACGGTCTCGTCGATGGCGAAATAAGGTTCGTAATGCTGTAAGATACTGTCCTGTTCCGTCTGTATGGTTTCCGCGCTTTTGTATATCGGAAAGTCGTAGGTCGCGATGAGCTGACTGTAACGCCAAGGTTTGCCCACGTCGAACTGGTAGGTCGAACGTTCGTCACGCGGCATGTACAGGCACACGATAAACAAGGCCGTGACCGTGATGACGATTCTATAAATCAAAGCCTTCGGGGTAAGGCTGTTTTGTTGGTTATGTCTGTTCATCTCTTTTTCCGTATTTTATATAGGGCGAAAATACGAAAAAAATACGGGGCGTTTAAATAAAAAGTAGTATTTTTGCACAATATTCACAAATGTTGTTATGACACAGAGAAAAGTAAGGGTTCGTTTCGCTCCCAGTCCCACGGGAGCCTTGCATATAGGCGGTGTACGTACGGCTTTATACAATTATCTTTTTGCACGCCAGCATGGCGGCGAGTTCATTTTCCGTATCGAGGACACAGACTCCAACCGGTTTGTCCCGGGAGCGGAGGAATACATTTTGGAATCTTTCCGTTGGCTCGGCATTCCTTTCGACGAAGGAGTAAGTTTCGGTGGGGAGCATGGTCCTTACCGTCAGTCGGAACGCCGGGACATTTACAAGAAATACGTGCAGGAGTTGCTGGATGCCGGTAAGGCTTATATCGCCTTCGACACGCCGGAAGAACTGGAGGCCAAGCGGCAGGAAATCCAGAATTTCCAGTACGATGCCTCTACGCGCGGTATGATGCGCAATTCGCTGTTGTTGCCGGCTGACGAGGTGGAGCGGCTGTTGGCCGAAGGCCGGCAGTACGTCGTCCGGTTCAAGATAGAGCCGGGCGAGGACGTACATGTGGACGACATGATTCGCGGCGATGTGGTCATCAACTCTTCCATTCTCGACGATAAGGTGCTTTACAAGAGTGCCGACGAATTGCCGACCTACCATCTGGCCAACATCGTAGACGACCATCTGATGGAGGTGACCCACGTGATTCGCGGTGAAGAATGGTTGCCTTCGGCTCCGTTGCATGTTCTGCTTTACCGTGCGTTCGGATGGGCTGACACGATGCCGAAGTTCGCCCATTTGCCTTTGTTGCTCAAGCCCGACGGGAAGGGGAAATTGAGCAAACGCGACGGTGACCGTCTCGGCTTTCCGGTTTTCCCTCTCGAATGGCACGACCCCAAGACGGGCGAAGTGTCCTCCGGCTATCGTGAGAGCGGCTATCTGCCGGAGGCTGTCATCAATTTCCTGGCCTTGTTGGGTTGGAATCCGGGAACAGACCAAGAGATCATGTCGTTGGACGAACTGGTGGAGCTTTTCGACATCACCAAATGCAGCAAGGCCGGTGCCAAGTTCGATTATGTGAAGGGCCTGTGGTTCAACCGTGAATATATCCTGATGAAGGACAACAAGGAATTGGCTCCCGCTTTCGACAAGATACTGCGCAAGAATGGGATAGAAGCACCGATGGAACGCGTAGAAGCCGTGGTGGGCATGATGAAGATGAAGAAAATCAATTTCATCAAAGAACTGTGGCCCCTTTGCGACTTCTTCTTCATTGCCCCGGAAGCGTACGACCGCGAGGACAAGTTCGTGCGGAAGAACTGGACGGAAACGGCGGCGGCCGACATGGCCGAACTGGCCGCATTGCTGGAAGGCCTGGATGATTTCTCGGTAGAGGGACAGAAAGCGGCCGTAGACCGTTGGGCGGAAGAGACGGGCAAGAAGCCTTGGAATCCTTGGCGTGTGGCTTTGGTGGGCACAGGAAAGGGTCCCGACATGTATGAACTTTCAGCTTTCCTTGGGAAGGAGGAAACATTACGTAGAATGCGTAAAGCCGTAGAGATTCTGAAATGATATATTCGATCGCGCTTTATCTGTATGCCTTGGCAGTCGTATTGGTTTCGCCTTTCCGCAAGAAAGCGTGGCTGATGGTGAAAGGGCAATGGAATACTTTCCGTATCTTGCGGAAAAACATCCGCCGGGAGGAAATGTATGTTTGGTTTCATGCCGCTTCCTTGGGCGAGTTCGAACAGGGGCGTCCGCTGATGGAGCGGTTGCGGCGGGAGCATCCGGAGTACAAGATATTGCTGACCTTTTTCTCTCCTTCGGGTTATGAAGTGCGCAAGGATTACGAGGGGGCGGACGTGGTGTGCTATCTCCCGTTCGACACACCGGGCAATGTGCGCAGCTTTTTGCGGTTGGCTCGTCCGCGCATGGCGTTCTTCATCAAATATGAGTTTTGGAATAATTACCTGCATGCTTGCCGCCGTCGTCAGATTCCGGTGTACAGCGTGAGCAGTATTTTCCGTGAGAACCAAGTGTTTTTCCGTTGGTATGGGCGCAGTTACAGCGATGTGCTGCGTTGTGTGACCCATTTCTTCGTGCAAAACGAAGCTTCGCGCGAATTGTTGGCACGCAAAGGCATCACGAACGTCACCGTGGCCGGAGACACGCGTTTCGACCGTGTGCTGGACATTTGCCGGCAGGCCAAGGATTTGCCGTTGGTGAAAGCTTTCAAGCAAGATGCCAAGGTGTTGGTGGCCGGAAGCTCATGGGCACCGGATGAGGATTTGATTATTCCTTACTTCAACGCTCATCCGGAAATGAAGCTGGTGTTGGCGCCCCATGTGGTCAGTGAAGACCATTTGAAGGAGATAGAGGGAAAGTTGCGCCGTCCGTTTGTGCGTTATTCCCGTGTCACGGAAGAAAGTGCCGCCCGTGCCGATTGCTTGATTATCGACGGGTACGGTTTGCTTTCGTCCATTTATCGTTACGGCGAGATGGCCTACGTGGGCGGCGGTTTCGGCGTAGGCATCCATAACGTGCCCGAGGCGGCGGTATATGGTGTACCCGTGCTTATAGGTCCGAACAACCGTAAGTTCCGTGAGGCGCAGGATTTGTTGCGCGAGGGCGGTTGTATGGAAGTGACGGATGCAGACACCTTCGGTCGGACGATGGACCGTCTGCTTTCCGACGGGAAGTTCTTGGCGGAGCGGGGACGGATTGCCGGACAGTATATCGAGCGGAACGCCGGAGCGTCGGATTTGATTTTCGATAGTGTGAAATTCTGAAGGATGAATCAGATAGGATACAAGTTGGAAAAAGCGGGCGTTTGTCCGCTTTTTTTGTGTTTCGATAGGCTGAAAATCGGCAAAAACAGCTCCCATCTGTATGTCCGATTCCGGGAAAAAGAGAGTAAAATGCGGTATTTTGGGGGCGTTTTAGGGGAGTTTTCCCCTCTTTTTCGAGGTTTGTTGTCTTTCGTTTGAAGCAAATTGGAAAATCGTTCTGCTCCAAACGAAAAATCATTCTCATGAGATTGAAAAATCAAAGTGTTCCAAACGGCATTTTCGGGGGCTTACAATCGTTTTTTTACCTCCTTTTTTCGCTATTTGCATGAACTTCACGGCCCAAAATATAAGAGCATGGTGCTCCTCCTTTCTTTGTTTTTTGTGTCACGGCGAAAGTGCTGTCGCCCGGTTCTGCGGAGCCTACGGGTACGGATGTCACCGGAAGACGGTGCAGGCTTTCTTTTTGTACGAGGGGCAACCGTGCGTGGCTGGCGTATTTTCCTTTGGCTTTCCCGAAGGGGGAAAATATTCGATTCTGGCGAAGGTTACGTCGTGGTGATGTCAAGTTTTCCGAGAAACGACTTTGGCCGCAGAGGCTTTCATGTCTGCGGCCAGAGTCATATTTCGGTCCAAGGGAGTTTCATTCAGCTTGTTCCAATAGTTTCAGAACCTCTTCATAGCGGTCGCAACTGACGACGTAACATTTGTTTGATGTTTTAATTTCAATCAGTGATTGGGTGTCTTTGACTGCTACAGTGAATTGTCCTGTCTTGTCCTCCCAAAACTCTCCGGTGAGTCCGAAAAGCCCATAAACACCCCAACTTTTGATGGCACGGGTGAGCGTTTTTCTGTGGCG
>ERZ827496.2264-NODE-2264-length-19743-cov-4.819230_pt1 | contig 19743 bp, 18 predicted proteins | sample MGYA00519769_ERZ827496 | MGnify/ENA primary metagenome ERZ827496 (study PRJEB31778, sample SAMEA3449327) | human gut metagenome | biome: human gut; feature: human-associated habitat; material: faeces | place: United Kingdom | collected 2010/2012 ...
TACGCTCCAAACATCACGGGGTCGGGGCAATGCCCCGAAAATCGGCGTTTCTTTTTGATAACTTTTTCTTTGCGCCTCGCTCGCACAAAGAAAAAGTGGCTAAAGGTTTGATTTACTTGAATTCGTAGTGACGACAGCGTTTCTTTTGGAGCTTTGGAACAACGCCCCGCGTTGCTCACGTGAAGTTTTGCGGTCTTGCGCAGCAAGATTGCCGCCCATGACGGCAAAGAAAAACTTCATGTTGAATCGCATAGCGATTCAACGTCGCCTCCGCTCGCACAAAGAAAAGCGGCTAAGGTTCTGATCAGACCGAATTCGTAGTGATAACGGTGTTTCTTTTGAAGTTTTGGAACAACGCCCCGCGTTGTTCGCTGCGCACTGTATGGTCAAAGAAAAGCGGCTGAGGCTCTGATTCACCTGAATTCGTGCGATTCGCACAAAGAAAATCCGCTGAAGAGCCGATTTTCTTAAATTCGGATTTTTACAGCTTTTCACGCGGCTTGACGAGCTGTGCGTTCCCGCGTTTGCGTTATGTAAAAATGTTTATAAAAGCGGCGCAAATTCGCAATATTTGCCGTGAAATCTATCCTCCGTATTTCTTGACAAACAGTATTTTTTATGCTAAAATGAGCAAAGGAAATCTGCTGACGCTTTTCCACGGAGGAAATGAAATGAAAAGAACAAAGAGACTTTCCGCGATCATCCTCGCGGTTGCTATGATATTCGCGTCCGTCGCGCTCGCTTCATGCGTGTCCGAGACGGATATAAAAACACAGATATCTCAGACCTATTCCGAGTTCGGCAATGCCTTTTATAACGCGGTCAAGTGCTGCGCGTTCAACGACGTTTACAATCCCGCAGACTTCAAGGAGTGGTCGACCCTGCTCAAGGCGGCAAGATCGGTCAGCAAAAAAACCAAAGATTATCCTCAGAGCGACCTCGAGTCGTATCTCGAGCAGTGGAGAGCTGCTATCGACGAGCTGAATGCACTTGCCGACAAGTACCCGCTTCCGAGCGGCATAACCGAAGAGACTGTCGAGACCGCAGCCGAGGAATAAGCTGCCGAGCCGACAGCATCGGCGTGCCCGCGTATGCTTTATCGGCATGACGAGCTGCGTTTGCATGCCTCTTTCCGCCGTACGGTATGCGTATAGTCAGATGCTTTGTCCATTTATCCCATCACCGCATCGGCGGAGAGGGGAGAATATCCGAATGCGGACGGGGACTCCGAGACGGTCGTATAAGCGATGAGCGCCGACGAACTCAGGCGGCTCCGACACGTTTCCGCGGTATATGCGAGGGCAGGGCGGGGCTGCGCAGAGAATATGAATTTAATAAGGCTCCGGCAGGGTGCTTCATTATCGAAGAACCCTGCCGGAGCTGTTTTTTCGGCGCTCGCCCCTGCCGAAAATCGTTTTGAGTCTATTATCCGGCAGATAAATCAAGCCGCATCAAAAGTCGGGCAGGAAAGCCCGTGCTATGTGAACGTCCCGAGCCGTTTCGGACTCGTGCCCCCTTAGCCGTACCGGGCTTTTGCGGCTCACCGCCGCCCGCCGGAGCTGCCGTACCGCACCCCGAACGCACGACACCCGAGACTATCTCCGCGCCGGAGCGGCTGCGCCGGCTACGACCTTGCCGTTAAACGTCCTCTTTTTTTTCAGACACCGCAGCCGCAGCCGCAGCCGGTGTTTGTGCCGGTGCTGCTGTTGCAAGCGAGCAGGAGCACAAGAATTATAAGGATGATGATCCACAGTGTATCGTCACTGAAAAGATTGCAAAGACAGTTCATTTCTGACCTCCGTCATATTCCGTTTTATTGTACGGCGCATGCGCCGAGGCGGTGAGCTCAGCCGCCTATAACATATTATGCATGCGGCGGGGGAGTGTTCCAAGTGTGCGGAGGTTTTGCCGCCGCGCCCAAGCGCCCGTCGAACAGACGGCTCCGTAACGATGGAATTGATGTGCGGTCCTGCGTCTGTGATTCTTAAATTAGGACACCTCAAAAAACCTGACCTGAGATATTTGCCTATTCTCACAAATAAAAAGAGCTGTTAAAAACCGCGTTTTTAACAGCTCCCTTTGATTCGGTGGGGATAGGTAAAAAGTGTTCGGAGCGAGTGGCTTTGCCCCGTCAGGCGTACGAGCATACGTCGAGGGGCAAAGCGCTCGCAAAATAAGCGGATAATAATTCCGTCGGGGGGATCCGATAGAATTTCATCAGCCTTCCCTGTGTTTGTGCCGAACAAAATTCACACTTATATCTGCTTTTTTGTTCCGGACTTTTTTTACAGCCCCGACTGCCTCTGCATCAGGCAGCTCTGCGCGGCAGGGTGCGCTGCGGCACAATGCGGCGGGAAAATTATCAGTCTATCTCATACATTGCGGTCGTTTCCGCATAGCAGACATCCTTGATAATATCATAATAGTCATTGCTGTCGGTCGACTCATATCCGCCCGACTTATCCTGTGCTATATACTCCCGAAGCTCATCCGCGACCTCGCTGTCGAGCGGATATTTCATACCCTCATAATAATAAACATAATAGCTGCCGTCTGAATAGCCGACTACCGTAAGCTTAGGATTCTGACCCACGCAGAATGTGCCGCTCTTATCACAGGGATAGATGCCGATGGTTTCGACCGGCTCCGGCATACGGTCCCTTACCGGCTCGCCGGCAATGGCGGTGTTGACAGCATCGCTGAGCTTTTTGCTCATTACGAGAAATGACTGGTGATATGTGTGTCTGTCGGGAAGGTCTTCGACAAGCATATACGTTCCGTAATAGTCAAAATCCGTTTCGTTAAGCAGAGTCTTATAATCATCGTACTTATCCTCACGGATAAAGATGCGGTAATCGACCCACAGAATTGTTCTGTCGTCGTTGATTTCCGCGATGGTGGTGTAGTAGCTTCTCGCAAGAAGTGTCGGAACATCCGGCTTTGTTATAAACACTCTGCCCGCCGCGTCAAAATCGGTGGGTCTTGCCGTAAATTGCGATATCAAAGCCTTGTATACAACGCCGTCTATGGTGTAGGTCTCGCCGCCGTCCTCCGATACCGCCTGATGCGCACGCGCATCGTCGACAGCGGCGCAGGAGGAGAACAGAGCCGCAGAGCATGCCGCTGCCGCAAGGAGTATAAGCGCACGAAGCAATTTCTTTTTCATTTTCTGTTTCCTCCTTACTCGAGATTGAGCTTCTTTTTCATAATGTGCTGCGTTATCAGATAGTATATTGTGCCGAGTATAAGATTAAATACTATCAGTCCCGCCGCAACAAGATGATCGGTTGCCGGAGAATTATCCGCTATCCATGAAAGCAGCTTATATATTCCGAGCTGTCTTCCGTATGTCGTAAGAACGATGATAGCGATAGTGCCGAGTATCTGGCAGGCAAAATAGTACCCGAAGAATACTCCGAAAGCGAGCAGCACGCGGTTTTTCTTTGCGAGCTGACCGACGGCAATGCAGGTGTAAAAGAGCAGCATCGACACCGCAGATACAACAACGAGCATAATAACTGCCTCGATAATATAGGCAATAAAATGTCCGCCGATGTTATCAAACGCACGGTTGCAGAGATAGCAAATTGCTTTCCAGAGTTCTACAAATGCATCGCCTGCAGTTACTATCGAGCATGCAAGCAGAATAGCGACAACGGACACAAGGGCGCAGATAATAGCCGAGAGCAGCTTTGCCCATATGTGCTGATGCACGGTCACGGGCAGAGTGAAGCTGAGATAGCCCTCTCCGGTGAACATATTCTTATAGAATCGCGCGATGCAGAGTGCAACGGTCGCGACAAGGGTAACGATGCAGGCTATTATGAATATGGCGGTAGAGGATGAAAAAAAGGTCCAATATGCATCGCCGTCATTCTCAAAGAGCTGAACAAATCTATGCAGCAGCGCTATTCCGAGCAGGATCAGCTGAAACGGAAGCAGCGAGCGCATATAAGAAGCCAGCTCGTATTTCATCAGTTTCTTTACCATTTGAATACCTCCCTGAACAGCTCATCGGCGCTCTTTCCGCTCTCCTCACGGATGGCATCGACGCTCTTGTGCAGTACGATGTTTCCGTTATTGATGAAAATCACCTCGTCGAGCACCTGCTCGATATCCGAGATGAGGTGTGTCGATATGATGACCGACGCCTCGGGGTTGTAGTTGCCGATGATGGTTGAAATGATGTAGTCGCGTGTCGCCGGGTCGACGCCCGCTATCGGTTCGTCGAGAACATAGAGCTTTGCGCTGCGGCTCATTACGAGGATGAGCGATACCTTCTCCTTGTTACCCTTGGAGAGTGTTTTCAGCCGCACGCCGGTCGTTATGCCGAGCCGAGTGAGCATCTCTATCGCCGTGTCGCGGCGAAAATCCTCGTAAAAATCGCAGAACATGTCGACGAGCTGTCCCACCGTCATCCACGAGTTGAGGTAGTTGCTGTCGGGCAGGTATGCCACGACCTTCTTCGTCTCGACTCCGGGAGCGCCCCCGCAGACCGTAAGGCTGCCGGAGGTCGGAGTGAGCAGTCCGTTTATCAGCTTTATGAGAGTCGTCTTTCCCGAGCCGTTCGGTCCGAGCAGTCCGATTATCCTGCCGCCCTCTATCGAGAGATCAATATTATTCAGTGCGATAAGAGGACCGTATTTCTTGGTGATGCCGTCACATCTGAGCAGTTCCGCCATCTGTATTCCACCTTTCCGTATATTGCTTTGTCTCTGCCTCGGTCATGCCGAGGTTCTCCATGTCGGAAAAATATTGACGCGTTTTGTCCGCGCGCGAGCGCTCGACCGCAGCCTCAGCCGCCTCGAGGTTGTCGCCGACATACCAGCCGGAGCCGACCACCGCATAGATTATCCCGTCGCGGCTCAGCTGCTCAAACGCCTTCTGCACCGTTCCCGGATTTACGCCCGCCTCGACCGCGAGCGCACGCACCGACGGCAGCTGCTCGCCTGCGGCAAACTCTCCGAGCGCTATGTGCGTGCTCAGCTGCTCGCATAGCTGCGGGCAGATAGGACGGCTTTTAATCAGTTTCCATTCCATAGTGCCGATTCCTTTCGTTATACTTGCAGTGATACCTGCCGGGGCTGCTGTATATCGGATCGCTCCGATGCCCGCGTACCCGGCTGTGCGGCGGCCCGACTGTCCGGCTGCACCGCATCACTGTACTAATACAATAATACAGTATAAAATGAGTTTTGTCAAGGGTTTTATAAAAAAACTACTGCGAATTTAAATCATTTTTTGTTCGGACTTCTTCACAACGAATATGGCAGATGCCTAAAAAGCCCGAATCAGAAAAAAGAAATTCACTTTTTCTGCGGGCAATGCACCGAACCTTTTTACCTATTAAGGACGAAAAAAGCGGAGCTGTTAAAAAACTCGCTTTTTTAACAGCTCCGAAATTCCGGCTTATGACAGCACCGGGACGGTATTTTATATCTGATGAGGAGAAATGCTCTCGGTTACATGGGTCTGTTCGGCGTATCGGTCTCGGGCTTAGGATATGCCGGGTGCAGCTCGACATCAAGCCCGGAGATAAATTTCATCAGTCTTACAAGGTCTACTACGCTGACCATTCCGTCGCCGTTTACGTCGGGCACATGTGCGATGACATCGTTGCCGGCGATATACTTCATCAGCCGAACAAGATCTGCGGTGTTAACGCTTCCGTCGCCGTTGATATCGCCCGCGAGCTCACCGCCGGGACGCAGTCTGACTATTCCGTCGCCGAAGCATTGCGCGCCGCCGAGGGATGCTCCGAAATAGCCGTAGGTGCATTCCTCGCCGTTTAGGATCAGCGTAAGGTCATTGCCGAACTCGTAGCCGTCCTTTGCCTTTATCCATATCGAATATGAATATTCTGCGCCCTTTTCAAACTCCGTAATGATCGGTGTGGACTCGGAATCCGCCGAAGACCACCAGGCGACCTCCTCCAAGGTACCCCTGTCGCTTTCTTCGAGCTTTGCCCAGCACTCCCACAGTATCTCGTATTTGTCCGCGTCCGCTTCGGGAACGGCTGCCGACGGCACGGGCGCTTCGCCGGGCTCGTAGCTGACCTTAAGCTTCTCCAGCCGAACGGTGTCTATCACGTTCTGCGAGGTGGGTCTTATCGTTTTCAGCGCTGGGGCAAAAAGGGTGGAATCGTATACCGATACAAAATCAACAGCCTTACCGTTCAGACTGAGAGTACAGTCGTCCGAAAAACAGTAGCCGCTGATCGTGCGCAGATAGAGGCTGTACATGTAGGTCTTGCCTTTCTCAAACGTCGTCAGCCGCTTATCCTCCGGAACTTTGGCGTTTTCCTCTTCATCGGAATGCCAAAAGCGTACGGGGATCATTTCGCCGTTGCCGTCCGATTCGAGCTGTTCCCAGTATTCGTCTATCTTATAGAAGGCAGACTCACCCTCCGGCAGCTCGGCGACCGCACTTGCCGCGGGCGCGTCTCCTGCCTTGTAGGAGAGGATCGCATTGATGATGGAGATGCTATCTATCTGGACTACCGACATGTCGACAGCGGTCAGCTGTGCTCTGCCGTCGCCGTTCAGCCATAGCGCACCGTGGTATTCCCGACCGTTATACGTGAAATTTATCTCGTCGGGATTAACAAAGGTGTACCCGTCCTCCGCCTGCAGCGAAAGGTCGTAGCTGTACTGCTTTCCCTTTTCAAAGGTCGAAATTCTCGTATCATCCGCCGCATAAAGGCTCTCATCCGAGTACCATACCGCCGCCGGATCCTCGGTATCCTGACCCGGCTCGCTCCAGCGCTCGAACAAAACGGAGTAGTGCGCGCCGTCCGGGACCGATGCGATCATGACAGGCGCACTGCCGTATTTGAAGCCGGAGGCATCGAGCTCGACCGAGACCTCGCGGATAAGGCCGCCCCCCTCCCCGGAGGAACCCTCTTCCGCATATGCCGACACCGTAAGCATCGGCAGCGCCGTGAATGCCGCGAGCGCGGCTGTCAGCAGCTTTGACATAATAGATTTTTTTGACATAAGTTAGCTCCTTTCTGCAGCTATTCCCGTTGTGACCTTATTATAACATGCTGCGGAGAGGGAAAAAGCAGTATTTCCGAGTTGGCATATGCCAACTCGGAAATATCATAGATTTATAGCGCACGGCTGCTGAAATTGACATCGGCTGAGGTCTGACCGATGCTGCCGTCATAGCTCGGCATGCGACAGCAGCACGTCGAGGCGTTCGCCGTCGCGAAGTATGTCGATTATCCCGTAGCTCGGTCTGCCCTCGCGGGGGCGGGAGATGCTGCCGGGATTGAAAAGCCACAGCGGGCGCTCGCCGTCACGCTCCGGCGGCAGATATCGCTCGAGTCGGAGGTGCGTGTGACCGAAGAGCGCAATATCCGCCCCGCGCTCGCGTGCTGCTTCCGCGAGCGCGGAGAGCGAGCCCTTGACCCCGTAGCGATGCCCGTGACAGATGAATATCCGCGCCGCGCCGAGATCGAGTGTGAGCGATTCCGGCATTCCGCCGACGAACATATCGCAGTTGCCGGGCACGACTTGATATGCCTTGCCGCAGTCCTCGAGCAGCGGGACAGTCTCGCGGCAGCCGTCGCCGAGAAAGATAAAGCAGTCGGTGTCGCGGCGGTGCAGCTCTATCGCCTCGCGCAGCTCGCCGGAGCTTCCGTGCGAGTCGGAGAATACGGTGAGACGGTATTTTTCTTTCATATATGACCTCTTTCTTTCATATGCATGGATTGTGTTGTTGAGTCGCTGTGCGATTCAACATGAGGTTTTTCTTTGCCGTCATGGGCGGCGATCTTGCTGTGCAAGAGCGCAATATTATACTTGTGCATGAGGTTATAGACCGACCCAAATTTTGCTATACTTTGATCTGCCTAAAATTAATTTGATAATACATACTGAAAAGCCGCGCGTGAAAGCCTCCCCTGTGTAAGGGGAGGTGCTGAGCGCAGCGAAGCGGAGGGGCTGTTGGGAACTGAGGAAACTTTAATCAAATTTGGTTCGTGACAAGTTTTCTGCCATACAAAAAACAGCGAAAAACATCAAATTTAATATGGCAGAAAAGTTGTCACGAACTTGAGATTTGGTAGCAGACTTTTTAGTCTCCAACAGCCCCTCCGTCGATTGAGCCGCTATGCGGCTCAATGAGCACCTACCCCCTACACGGGGGAGGCTTTCACGCACCGACTTTTCAGTATGCATTATCAACTTAATTCTATAATACACCTTAGTACGACTAAACTTAAGTTGATAGCGCTCCCCCCTGCACGAGCACAATTTTGCGGTCTTGCAAAGCAAGGCCGCTTGCCGTCGGCGGCAAAGCAAAATTTCATATTTAACCGCGCGGCGGTTAAACGGAGAGGTTCTCACGTCCGCAATCGCCGCTCGCGATATCAACTCTGTCCCATGCCAAATCAAGTTTTTCCAATCAAAAGTCAATATTTCTTCTCCTTACTCAACTGCATATTTCACATCCGTAGCTTTCTCACCCTAACAGTCCATTAAAGATCACGCTTCTTCCTCTCCGTTCACCCCCTCAATTTACTTCTGAAAAGGAAAGTAAACCAATGAATCCGAACACATCTTCAACCGACCGTCAGACTGCGGCGTCCGCAGATATTCAAACAGCATCCTCAATACCCGCCGCCGAAATACAAACAGCCTCTTCGCGGGCACCTGTCCCCGACGTGCAGACAGCTCCCCCGAAAAAGCGCCGCATGCTGTCCTCTGCGTTCTCTGAGTACTTCGAGTCCCTGCGCGACGGGAGAAATCTTTTCCTCCTATGGGCGTTTCTCATTCCCGCAGGGCTTCTCCTCCTCTTTTACATCTCCCGCGCCGTATTCCCCATCGGCGAGGGCTCTGTCCTCATCCTCGACCTCAACGGTCAGTACGTTTCATTCTTCGAGGAATTGAGAAACAAGCTGCTCGGCGGCGGCAGCCTGCTTTACTCGTGGTCGAGGACTCTCGGCGGTGAATTTCTCGGCATCTTTGCCTACTACCTCGCCAGCCCGTTTTCGCTCATTGTCTGCCTGTTTCCCGCGAGCCTTATCACCGAGGCGCTGCTGCTGATGTTCATGCTCAAGGCTGGTGCCTGCGGCTTTACAATGGCGCTGTACCTCCGCTCCGCTCACCCGGGCAGAAAGGTCGTTACCGTCGCATTCTCCACCCTCTACGCTCTCTCGTCTTATGCTGTCGTTCAGGCTCACAACACCATGTGGATAGATGAGCTGATCTTCCTGCCGCTGCTCGTGCTCGGCATCGAACGGCTGATAAAAGAAAAGAAATTTCTCCTCTACACCGTGTCACTCGCCTACTGCGCAATGAGCAACTTTTATATCGGCTACATGGTGTGTATCTTCACGTTCCTCTACTTTTTCTACTATTACTTTGCAAAGAGCGGAAACGGCGAGAATAACCTCACCGGCGAGCGCCTCCATCTGCTCCGCTCGCTCGGACGTATGCTGCTCTTCTCCGCGATAGGACTGCTCATCGCAGCTGCGGTGATCTGTCCCGCATATGTCTCACTCGCCTTCGGAAAGAACGAATTCTCCACCCCCGACTACACCCTGACATCAAAATTCGATCTGTTCGACCTCTTCGCACGGCTCTTCCCCGCCTCATATGACACCGTTCGCCCGATCGGTCTGCCGTTTATCTACTGCGGCGTTCTCACCGCATTGACGGTGCCCGCATTCTTCGCCTCGCGAAAGATCGGAGGGCGCGAAAAGGTCGCCGCAGGCGGGCTGATCTGCGTATTTGTTTTCAGCTTTGTGATGTCGAGCGTCGATATCGTTTGGCACGGCTTCCAAAAGCCGAACTGGCTCAACTACCGCTACTCCTTCATGCTCATCTTCGTACTGACGGTGCTTGCCTACCGTGCTTTTTCGGAGCTGCGCGAGCTGGATATCCGCGTGATCGGCTGCACGGCAGCGGCATATATACTGCTCCTCGCGGTCTCGCAGAAGCTCGGATACGATTGGTTCGGCAATCTGCTCGGCGTAATGCTCTCGGTGCTGCTGATACTCGTATGGCTCGGCGTTATCTATGCTATGCGCAGCCGGCGCATGGTGTGGAGCAGCTCTGTGCTGCTGATTCTTGCCGTCTGCGGAGAGCTGCTCTTTGCGGGCATATATACCGAGGATCAGATGAACACCGACGTTTCGTTCACCTCACGCACCTCCTACCGCTCGTTCATCGACCGCGTAAAGCCGAGCGCAGATATGTTAAAGGAATACAGCTCCGAAAAATACGGCGAGGACGATTTCTACCGCACCGAAAAGACCGTTTTCCGCAAGACGAACGACGGTATGGCGCTCGGTATTTACGGTATTTCGAGCTCCTCTTCACTGCTCAACCGCAGCGTTATCTCCGAGCTCGGCAAGCTCGGTATCGGATCGGCATCAAACTGGACACGCTATTACGGCGGCAATCCGGTATTCGATTCGCTCTTTTCCATCCGATATCTCATATGCGAGAGCGAGGAGGATGCGCCGCTGTATAACAGAGTTACCTCGGACAGCGAGCACAAGCTGATCGGTGTTGAAAATCCCTACGCGCTGCCGCTCTGCTACGGAGTAAACGAGGATATCCTCGGCTACACATCGGGCAGCGAAAGCAATCCGTTTGCACGGATGAATGCAATGATAACCGCCATGCTCGGCGAGGATGAAACGGTCGAGGTATGGAAGCCTATCGCCGCGACCGTCGATACCGAAAAAATGACCGTCTCGCACACCGTCGCGACCGAAACCGCACCTACCCACACCAAATACACTCCCGCAGACGAGAGCGCAAATGCGCGCGTGACCTACATGCTGTTCGGCGCGGGCGAGGACTGCCCTATATACGCTTACTTTCCGTCGAGCTATCAGCGCAAAGCGTCGGTCTATGTCGACGGCGAGCGCACGGGTGCATATTTCGACGGCGAATCGTACAGCATCCTCTCGCTCGGCACACGCGCAGACGATACCGAGATGACCGTGGCGCTCAAGCCCGAGGACAGCGCCATGTACATTCAGGACGAGACCGATTATTTCTGGTATCTCGACCGCACGCTGTTCGAATCGGTCATGAGCCGCCTCGCCAGAAGCGGACTCGATGTCACGAGCTTCTCGGATACACATATCAGGGGCAGCGTGAATGCCGAGCCGGGCGACCGCGTTATGTTTACCGGCATCCCGTACGACGAGGGGTGGCGCGTATATATCGACGGCGAGCGGGTCGACCTGCTCGAGACCTCGGACTTTCTTCTCGCATTCGAGCTGCCCGAGGGACAGCACACGGTGGAGCTGCGCTATCTGCCGACCTGCGTTATCGTCGGAGATATTCTGTCTGCGGTCGGCATAGTCTCGCTTGTCGCGATATGCCTCATCGCCCGCCGACGCAGCCGCCCGGAGGACGGAAATACCGAAGACAGCGCGCCCGCAAACCGCTCCGACTCCGCCGCACAAAGCAGCAAAGGTCAAAATGACGGCACTGCGGGAAAAGCAGCCGAATGCAAAAAGCGCACCGGCCGCCGAAAGGGAATCCCGCTCCGCGATCTGACATTTTAATAACGATCGGAAGCATTTTGCAGGCAAAGGCCGTGATTTCCGTTCTTAACAAAAAGCAGTGCAGTGAGTTTTTTCACAAAAAATCACCGAAAAAGCTCCCTGCGTACCGCCTCGGACACTAAAATCCGCATGAAGCTAATGAAATAATATTCAAGCTAAAAAAGCATCGACCGAACGAAAGGCATGTACCTTTCCCGGTCGGTGCTTTTTGCCGTCCTTTTCTGATATACGGCATGATTTATACGGTTGGGCGGCATTCTGATCGGCATATTCCGCTTACAAGCCGCATATTCGGTCGGCAGACACCGCAGCCGCTCCGCGGCAGCTGCCGGTCTGCACCGCCACACCGGGCGCAAGTGCCGACATATCCAAATAAGTCGCTTTTTTTGCGTCTGTTATAACGCATACTATATGTGAAGAAAACAATGCATACTGAAAGTGTGCGGCATGCTTCAAGAAACGACCGTGTGTTGTCATTTCAGCTTTTCTTCAAGCTCGCCGAGCAGCTCGAGAATTCGGAAGCGGACGGCATACTTAGGCGATTTTTTGCCGGAGAGAACTCCTATCTGCCCCGGCGTAAAGCCCGCCGTCACAAACTCATCCTCCTGACGCTCGGCAGGCGCGGTACAGAGTGCGGGAAACAGGACGCACCACCAGTTGTGTCCCTCGCCCGAGCCAAGGACAATGCGATACGAGAGATAGCGCCCTGCGGGCAGCCTGAAGCCGCCGTAGTCACGGGTCGGGTAATACTCATAGCCGAGAGTCACGGTCGCACCGTAAGAAAAGCCGCTGTCCCGCAGCACCTGCCGCGCCACCCTCTCCGCCTCGGGCATGAGCCGCTCGGCAGCGGTGCGCGCTTGCTCAAGGTCGGGACTTGTCTCCATCTCGTCACCGAGCAGCTCGAGCACCGCGTCCCGCACCTTGAGCTTGACCGCCTGATCGGCGTCCGAGTCAGAGTCGGCTATAACGTGCAGGCGCAGAATGCGGTCGTACAGCTCGGCATCGACCCCGAGCGCACGTATCCCGGCACAAGCGGAGAGCAGCAGCACGAGCGCGCAGATGCAGCAGACGACCCGCGCGGCGACGGTCGATCCTCCCGAACGGCGAATCTCTCCGCGGTGTGTATGCGCACCTGGCGTGAAGCCGCACACCGCATCTCGCCCGGCTGCAGAAGCCCCTACGACCGCGTTCTCAGCAGTCATATCTCTCCGCGCCGCATTTTTTTCAACCGAATTTCTCACAGCCATACTTTCGCGCGTCATAGCTCTTTCAACCGCATTTTCCGCAGCCATACTTTCGCGCGTCATAGCTCTTTCAACCGCATTTTCCGCAGCCATGCTTTCACGCGTCATAGCTTTTTCAGCCGCATTTCCCGCCGTCATGCTTCCCGGCGTCGTATCGCTCTCAGCTTCAAAAGCAGAAAAATCAGTATGGTGCAGCTTGTTTATGTTGTTATCTCTACATTTTCTATATATTTCCAATAGCTTCATTTCCGAAATCCTTTCATCATAATAGGCATAATAAGCGGTCAGCCGTGCGGACAAGTTCCGCAGTTTGCGCCGCGCTCGGTATGTTTTTCCCTCGGGTAAAGCTATTGTTGCCGTGCAAATGCGCCGCTATTCAGTTGTTTTCAAAGCCGAGGCATTCACAGCGTCATCCGCTCGCTGCGCGGGTACGGACGGCGCTCGTCGGTCAGTCCGAGAATATAATCCGCAGAGGTATCGAATATCACCGTCAGCTGCATCAGCACCTCTATCGGCAGTCCGCGCTGTCCGTTTTCGTACTGAGAATAGGTATTCTGTCCGATGTGAAGCCGCGCCGCAAGCTCCTTTTGCGTAATATCGAGATCCTCTCTTATATCCTTGAGTCGCATATTATCCCCCTCTTTTTTATCCGTTTCGGCGGCTGCGCCTACGGATATAGTATGGGACATATTATAAAAAATCTCGCTTTGAGATATTGACAAATATCTCATTTTGTGATATTTTATACATAAACCGATCGGAAAATATCATCGGATATCATCCAACGTAATTTTTTAAGGAGTCAAAAAACATGGCAAATTATTGTACAGAATGCGGCAGCATGATTCCGGAAGACTCGAAATTCTGCCCCGGCTGCGGAAAACCGCAATCTGCCTCCGACGCACGTCAGGCAATGCAGCAGACCTCCGAAATTTGCCCCGCAGAAGCTCGACCCGTAATCGACAGACAGCCGAGTGCACCGGAAAGCTCACCGCCCCGCACGACAGCCGAGATTCAGGCCGAGACGCAGCCCCGCACGCCCGACTGTGCGAATGCGCCGACCGCATATGACCCGAGCATGCCCTCGCCGACCTACCGCACCGATGCACCCGCACCGCGCAGGACCGGCAAAGCGCCGATCATCATTCTATCTGTTGTATGTGCGGCGCTGCTCATCGGCGGAGGTGTCTGCGCCGCACTTTTCTTTATGAACAAAGGCGACAGCGCTCCCGACACACCCGAAACGCTCGTCACCACGACCGCCGCACCGCTCACCGAGCAGAGAAGCGATGAAAGCGAGCCCGCACCTATGCTCGGCACTTCCTCGACCGCGCCGAAAGAGAAGAATCCGTATTATTACGGCAGCATCGAAAAAAATTATAAAGGGAGCGGCAGCGACTACTACATAAACGAATGGGCTAATATTAAGCTAAACCTCGCCGACACATACGATACAATTAATGAGGATTATAGAGGCTTTGCATTCATTGCAAATGATTCGAGGGGAAGCTGTTTCGGTATCCAATATGAGCAGATGACAGATGAAGATTATGCCCAATACGGAGATATCGACGGAATTATATCGGCATGCGTAGATACCATATCAAAACTCTTATACGACAAACAATATAACTATGTATACTCCTCGGGTAGTTACAACATTTATATCGCATCGGAGCAATATAAATGCGTAAGGATCAAGTACGATGAAAATGTTGACAGCTCAATAGAAGGCGGCTACGCTTATATTTGCGGTCGACAAATGGATGACGGCAGAGTAATCATCATATTGCAGATGGATCAGGATCGTCAAAACCACGGTGCCGATATAACCGACATGCTCTCTGCGATAGAGCCGCTGAACTGACGCACGAAAGGACAAGTATATGAAAGCGAAAAAATACTCACCCATCGCAGCCCTGCTCTGCTGCATCATGCTGCTGCCCGTACTTCTAACCGGCTGCGGCAGCTCGCTCGAGGGCACGTGGGTCTGCGCAAAAGCAAAATCGGGATACCCGGACATAATGATCGTCGAGCATGACGGCAAGGGTAGCATCGAGGGCGTCGACATGAACTGGTATACAAAGGACGATCGGCTCTACATAAACGCCGTTCAGCTCGTCAGCTATTCCTTTGACTACGAGTACAAGTTCGACGGCGGTTTTCTTCTGCTCGACGAGAGAGTATACATCCGTCAGGGCTCTAAAAACGAGGATGTTTATGCCTATGCCGAGCGGCTGTATAAGAACGGAAACTACGAGGCGGCTCGGCTGGCATTTGCCTTTCTCGACGATTTTAAGGACAGCGAGCAGCGCATAGAGGACTGCAAAGAGGCACAGAAAGGCGTGAAATACGATAAAGCCGCGGCGCTGTATGACAGCGGCGAATATGAAGAGGCTCGGAAAATTTTCTCCTCTCTCAGTGACTTTAAGGACAGTGCCGATCGCGAAGCGCTGTGCAGAGATGCGCTGAAAAATGAGGAATACGAGCGCGCAAAAGCGCTTATGGCAGAGGGAAGCTATGATGAGGCATCAAGTATACTTTCCTCGCTCGGTGACTACAAGGACTGCAGTACGCTTGCCTCTGAATGTGCTGCGGGAGTCCGCGAAGCCAAGTATAACCGCGCAAAGGAGCTGCTCGAAAAAGGGTGCTACAATACTGCTGCGACTATACTCTATAATCTAAGCGGAAAGGATGCAGCCGCACTTCTGCGCGAGTGCGACAAGCGCCGGAAAATAGAGCTGTGCAACACATGGCAGTGCATTGATCCTGCCGACGGCTATCCCGATACCTTAACACTCGAAAATCCCGCCGGTGACTATAAATCGGGTACCGGTACGATGGACGGCGCAGATATCCGATGGGAGGCATCATATCACGCCCACTCAATAGGAGGAGCGGAGACTATTGTTCAACTCAAACTGATCTTATCCTCGGATGATCGTTATTATTCATACGACGATCCGAAGATAGGAAAGCAGGTTATGGCCTTGGATAATTGCGTTTATTTCCCCGAGGGCGCGACGGATGCCGACAAATACGAAACCGCAGAAATACTCTATGAGGACAGCGATTACAAGAGAGCGGGTATTGTGTACACCGCGCTCGGCAGCTATAAGGACTGCGAGAAAAAGGCGGCTCTATGCCGCGGAAAGTCTTAAAGAGCATACATGTGCATAAGCGAGAGGAGGTGAAACGAATGTCAGATAAAAGCTATTACGGAAAATGCGGCTCGTGCAAATACTGTGAGCTTGGACACAACTATGAAACTTTTTCGGGAAGCATGAAATTTGCATGTGAAAAAGTCAGCGGTGCATTTGTCTATGCCGATGAAGATCCGTGCGGTCGCTATGAACCCGACCGCAGTCGTACAAACGATATGATCGCAAAATACGACCGCTGAGAATGCGGCGCGACCGAGCGCATCCTCGGATGCGTCTCGGTCGGACTGCAAAGAAAAGGATGTGATATTTATGGCAAAATGCAGTTGCGGAAAAGAATTTGACGAGGAAGCAACGCCGTACATTGCCTGCGATGTATTGAAAGACAACAACAAAGTAAAATTTTGCAGCAAGGAATGCATGCACTCGTGGGCTATCGGTAAGATAGTCGGAATGGCAGTCTCGTTAGTGATCGGTCTGATTTTAGGAATCGGGCTTAGCTTCGAGATGGGCATTACGGGTATATTTCTGACTTTTGTACCGTATATGCTGAGAAGAATTTTCAGCGGTCTCGGCAGAGATATAAGAAGTACGGGCGAAGAGGTACTTGTCTTTATGGTAACGCTGCTCGGCTCGCTCACACTCGTTTACCCGATATATAAGATCATTCAGGAGACACGTGAATACGTTTTTGTTATCCGTCAGAGCAAGGCAAATTAAATCGGCAGGCGATATGCTTGCTTGTGCAGAATCTGAGCACTGAGCCTTGTCAGAAAAAATAGTTTACACAGCGCCGTATTTATCCGTCACGGGTAAATATGGCGCTGCTGCGTTATTCTGCGGATGCTTAAAAATTTTTTCGGATTTTTTTGAAAAACCCCTTGACTTGGAGCAAACTCCAAGTTGTAGAATATACTCGCAAGCAAAAAACATCCGCAGGCGGTGAGGCGAATGGGCGGCGGCTCCGTTCCGCAAAGCAAGGGCAAAGCGGAGGCAGTCCGACATCACGCGCAGCGCCACACGGACAGAATAATCCACTGCAAAGGAGAACCCGATATGAACAGACCGTACACAATATGCCACATGATGACCTCGGTCGACGGGCGCATAGACTGTGCCATGACCGAGCACCTGCCGGGCGTACAAGACTATTACAATACCCTCGATGCGCTCGGCGCGCCTACCCGCGTGAGCGGCAGAGTGACCGCGCAGCTCGAGATGGCTCAGCCGGGCGAGTTCGCGAGCGGCGGAGAACCGGTAGGACACGAGGTGTTTTCGGTCGCGCGCCGCGCGGACGGATATGAGGCAGTAGTCGACACGCACGGTACCCTGCTCTGGAACGGCGACGAAGGCGGACAGCGCCCGCTACTTATAATAACGAGCGAGCAGGTCGGACGCGACTACCTCGATTACCTCTACGAGCGCGGCATAAGCTATATCGCCTGCGGACATGACAGAATCGACCTTGCACGCGCCTGCGAGCTGCTCGCAAATGAGTTCGGAGTCGAGCGGATGGCGGTCGTCGGCGGCGGTCATATCAACGCCGGTTTTCTCGCCGCAGGATTGCTCGACGAGGTGAGCCTGCTTATCGGCTCGGGCATCGACGGGCGCGGCGGAATGAGCGCGGTATTCGACGGTCTGCCGGCGTGTAGTACGGAATCCCGAGCCGGGCTGCCGCCTTCTTGCTCCCGATCTCATCCTACAGTCGCATCGCCTCTTCTTTGAATTCTTTACCGTATATCGACCTTCTTCCTTCTTCTTTTTTTCTATTCAACAACACCTTAAGGTGTTTATCGACTCTACTTATAGAATAATAGCCCAAAACATACCAAATCGGCTTTTTCAGAGATCTTTCACGAAAAATCTCACCGCTTTCCGAATTGACAAGATGCGCAAGATGTGGTAGAATGTCGATGGAATGTTAATTCTGCTTTTACGGAAGGAAATATGTCATGAATATACAAGAGCTGATAGGAAATGCCGTTTCCGGCAACACGGCTGCTGCTGCAGGAATATACGACGCATACAAAAACAATGTCTACTACCTCTGTCTGCGCCTCGTCGGGGGCAACGAGGATGCCGCTGCGGGTATGCTGCAGTCCGCCTTTATGCATATATACGGCAAGCTCGGACTGCTGAAGGATCCCGCATCCTTCCCCGCATGGAGCTACATGACCGCCGCAAAGCGCTGCCGCTCCTACCTTTCCGGCAGCGGAAGAACGGTTGATTTTTCACGCCTTGCGGCAACGCTGCCCGATGATGCCGGCGATAAAAAAAGCTTTCCTTACAGCCTCGGCGGTTCGCGCTCCGAGCTTGTCGGCGATGCCGATGCCTGCCGCGCGGTCGAGGAGGCTGTTTGCGCACTGCCCGAGGCTGAGCGCTTTGCCGTTATGCTGTTTTTCTTCTGCGGGCTTGATCCCGATCAGATAGCAAGAAATCTTCAGGCTGATCCCCGCAGCGTCCGCCGCGCGATAATTTCAGGTGCGGGTCTCGTCGGTGCGGAGATCAAGAAGCGCACAAAGAATACCCCCGCGCTCTCTAAGTTCCGCGGCGCAGCCGAGCTCGGCGCTATCCTCTCCGAGCGCGCCGCTGCTATCCGCGTGCCCGAGCGCGTTTCGGATACCATCGTTGCAGCCGGAATGACAATGATCGCCGGCGCAGCCGAGCAGACCGAGAATCATGACTTTACATATGCCTCCGGCGAGGAGGAAGAGGAGGAGGGCAGCACCGGCAGACGCTTGGCAGGCGCAGTACTCATCGCCCTGCTCGTCGTCGTTCTCGGAGCGGTAGTCGCGCTCGCGATAAAATTCGTACCTCAGCTCATCTCCGACGGTGGCGAGACGACAGCCGTTACAACCACCGCAGCAACCGACACAGAGGAGACCGAGCCGACCGATACGGCGGACGGCAGCAAAGAGACCACCGCGAATGAGCCCGAGACCACCGCTCCCGCAGAGACCGACGCTCCCGCCGCAGAAACGACCGCTCCGCAGAACACTCCCGCACCCGTTGAGGCTGATTATACCTACGTTCTCGACGCATCGGGCAATGCTACCGTTACCGGCTATACCGGCAAGGGCGGCGCTATCACCATCCCCTCGACGCTCGGCGGCGCTAAGGTCACCGCTATCGGTGCCTCTGCTTTCAGAGGCAATCAGACGATAACCGCCGTCACCGTTCCCAACGGTGTAAGCTATATCGGAACATATGCATTCCTCGAGTGCTCGAATATAGAGAGCGTGTCCATTCCCGCATCGGTCAAGAGCGTCGGTCTTACCATACTCGGTAAGACAAAATGGCTCGCCGCACAGACGGATACCTTCGTCACCGTCGGCGACGGAGTGCTCATCAAGATAAATTCCAAGGACAGCACAATCACCGTTCCGAGCGGCGTAAAGTACGTTTCTAACGTGTTCTACTATATCGCAACAGTCAATACCGTTAAGCTCCCCGATACCGTCTGGGGCGTAGGAGACCTCGCGTTCGCGGTATGCGTGAACCTCAACAGCATCGAGCTTCCCGCCTCGGTAACTACTCTCGGTGACGGAATGATCTATCAGTGCGACAAGCTCTCGTCGATCGTTACACCCGCAGGCAGCGCTGCTGCTAAATGGGCAGAAAGCGCCGGCTTCGGAGCCCTGCTGAAATAAGGAACGAAAGAGACGCGGGGTACGCGCAAGAGGAGTACGCGGCAAGAGGAGTACGCGGCAAAAGGGGTACGCGGCAAGAGGGGTACGCGGCAAGAGGGGTACGCGGCCTTTTGAAAAAGGCCTGGCGAAAACTTTGTAATAGGGAGTCTTTCTCG
>ERZ827496.2266-NODE-2266-length-19724-cov-3.316742_pt1 | contig 19724 bp, 20 predicted proteins | sample MGYA00519769_ERZ827496 | MGnify/ENA primary metagenome ERZ827496 (study PRJEB31778, sample SAMEA3449327) | human gut metagenome | biome: human gut; feature: human-associated habitat; material: faeces | place: United Kingdom | collected 2010/2012 ...
GGGCAATGCACTGGTCAAAGATACATTTCCACAGTTAAAAGAACTTCCGGGAATTAATTTTATCGGAAGTGTGGAGGCACGCGACATTCCACAGGGAGTGTGCGATGTGATCGTCTGTGAGGCGTTCGTGGGAAACGTGATCCTGAAACTTTACGAAGGTGTCGGTGCAACTCTGATCAGTAAAGTCAAGCAGGGCATGATGACAAGCCTGCGTTCCAAAATCGGTGCATTACTAGTAAAACCTGCATTGAAAGAAACGCTCAAATCTTTTGATGCCAGCCAGTATGGCGGAGCACCGCTTTTAGGTTTGAACGGACTGGTCGTAAAGACACACGGAAGTTCAAAGGCAGTGGAAGTGAAAAATTCCATCCTTCAGTGTGTCCAGTTCACAAAACAGGAGATCAATCAGAAAATCAGAGAAAATATTATAAAAGAAGACCAAAAAGGATAAGAGAGGTATTTTATTATGGAATTTGAAAAGTTAGCAAAAATCATCGCAGAAGTGTTAAACGTAGATGCAAACGAAATTACGCTGGATACCACCTTTGTAGATGAACTTGGTGCAGATTCCCTGGATGTTTTCCAGATTATCATGGGGATTGAAGAAGAATTCGATATCGAGATTCCAAATGAAGAAGCAGAAAAGATCGTTTCTGTCGGTGATGCAGTAGAAGCAATCAAAAGTGCATTAAATTAAAAGGGGTCTGACGATAACGACAGATGGGAAGGTGCTGCAAGTCAGCACCTTCTGTATATCCGACTGAAACAGAAAGCGAGGAACAAGATGAAACAGACAAAAGATTTAAAAGAGCTGGAAGGAAAGATTGGCTATACCTTCAAAGATAAGACCTTGTTTAAGCAGGCTCTCACACACAGTTCTTATGCAAACGAACACAGGCACGAAGGACTCAAAGACAATGAACGTCTGGAGTTTCTTGGCGATGCGGTTCTGGAGATCATCAGCAGTGAGTATTTATTTTACAATTACCCGGATATGGCTGAGGGCGAAATGACAAAACTCCGTGCCAGCATTGTATGTGAACCAACGCTGGCACTGTGTACGCACGAGATCAGCCTCGGAAGCTATCTTTTCCTTGGCAAGGGAGAAGAGCGGACAGGCGGAAGAAACCGGGATTCTATCGTATCTGATGCTATGGAGAGTGTAATAGGAGCTATCTATCTGGATGGTGGTTTTGCTAGTGCAAAGGAGTTTATCCATAAATTTATTCTAAAGGATATCGAACATAAAAAACTCTTTTATGATAGCAAGACTATTCTGCAGGAGATCGTGCAGAGTGACTATAAAGGCAAAGAGATCGAGTATGTGCTGACAGGAGAGATCGGACCGGATCATGACAAGAAATTTGTGGTAAGTCTGGTAGTGGGAGACAAGACACTGGGCGAAGGAACGGGAAGGACCAAGAAAGCCGCAGAGCAGGAAGCCGCTTACCGTGCTATTATCAAACTGAAAGGAAATGCCTGAGACATGTATTTAAAGAGCCTTGAGATCCAGGGATTCAAATCATTTGCAAACAAGATTGATTTTAAATTTCATAATGGTATTACCGGGATCGTAGGGCCAAACGGAAGCGGAAAGAGCAACGTAGGAGATGCGGTTCGCTGGGTACTTGGTGAGCAGAGTGCCAGACAGCTGCGAGGAAGCAACATGCAGGATGTGATTTTTTCCGGTACGGAAAATCGAAAACCGCTCGGCTTTGCGTCGGTTTCGATCACACTGGACAACGCCGACCACAAACTGCCGGTGGATTATGAGGAAGTGACGGTCAGCCGCCGCGTCTACCGCTCCGGCGAGAGCGAATATCGTTTAAACGGAACTTCCTGCCGTCTGAAAGATATTCAGGAGATTTTCTACGACACCGGTATCGGAAAAGAGGGTTACTCCATCATCGGCCAGGGACAGATTGAAAAGATCTTAAGCGGCAGACCGGAAGATCGAAGAGAATTGTTTGATGAGGCAGCCGGGATTGTCAAGTTCAAACGAAGAAAAGCGGCAGCCGTGAAAAAGCTGGAGGATGAAAGAGCGAACCTTGTCCGCGTAAACGATATTCTCTCGGAACTTCAGCGTCAGCTGGTTCCGCTTCAGCATCAGGCAGAACAGGCAAAGATCTACCTGAAGAAAAAAGAAGAATTAAAAAAGATCGATCTGCATCTATTTCTGCTGGAAATGGAGCAGCGGAAAGCAGAACTTGCGAATCTGGATGAAAAACAAAAGATTGCCGAAGAACAGCTTTCTGATATAAAGAAAGAATACGAGACGATCCGCATCCATTATGAAACAGAAGAAAAAGCGATCGAGGAGCTGGAAGAGCGGATCGAACAGATCCGGGAACAGGAGCGACAAAGTCAGTTGCTCCACCAGCAGCTCACCGGTCAGATCGAAGTCCTGAAAGAGCAGATCCGGGCACAGGAGGATCAGGAAGTCCGCTTAAAAGAGCGAAAGAGCGTGATCGAGAGCGAACTTTCCAGAAAAGAAAAACAGAGAAAAGCGGAAGAACAGGCGTTTTTGCTTGCAAAGGAAAAACAGGAGCAGGTTTCTTTGACGGAAGCGGACTATCGCCTGGAAGCGGATGCGACGACGGCGATGCTCTCCCATCTGGAAATGCAGATCGAGGATGGGAAAAATGAAATCATTTCACTTTTGAATCAGCGTGCTTCGGTGAAAGGAAATGTTCAGCGATACGATACCATGCAGGAACAGATGCAGATCCGAAAAGCAGAAGTAACCGGAAAGCTCCTTCGGATCGGCAGCGAAGATGCCAGATGGCAGGAGACACTTCAGGAATATCAGACTGCCTACGAAACGGTGTCGGAAGAGATTGAAAAACAGCTCCGGAAGAGCAAAGAGCAGGAAGATAAGATTGAACAGCTCCAGCAGAAACTGGCAGGGCAGAACCGGGAACTGGAACAGAAACAGTCTTTCTATCACCGGGAGAAATCAAGGCTTGAGACACTGAGCAATTTAACAGAACGCTATGATGGATACGGAAACAGTATTCGGAAGGTGATGGAGCAAAAAGACAAAAATCCGGGGATCCTCGGCGTTGTAGCCGATCTGATCAAAGTAGAATCTTCTTATGAGACGGCAATCGAGACGGCACTTGGCGGCAGTATACAGAATATTGTGACGGACAGGGAAGAGACCGCAAAACGCATGATCGAATTTCTGAAACGTGGCAAATATGGCCGGGCTACCTTCCTTCCGCTGACTGCCATCGGAAAAAAAGGAAATGCGGGAAACAAAGATGCCGTGAAAGAGCCGGGGATTTTGGGCATTGCGAGCACTCTGGTCCGGACAGAAGAGAAATACCGTGCACTGGTGGAATACCTTCTTGGCAGGACACTTGTCGCAGACAATATGGATCATGCGATCGCAGCTGCCAGGAAATATCACCATTCTCTGCGGATCGTTACGCTGGAAGGAGAGTCTTTAAGTCCGGGCGGTTCCATGACAGGCGGTGCCTACCGCAACAGCAGCAATCTTCTGGGACGCAGAAGAGAAGTTGAAGAGCTGCAAAAGAAAGTACAGGCACTGGAAAAAGAATGGAAAGAATTGCAACTGGAGGTCGATGAAAACCGAAAAAAAAGGAATGAACATCGCGAAACAGTTGTAATTCTGAATGAAAAGCTTCAGAAAGCCTATGTTTCTCAGAATACGGCACGCATGGAGATCCGCCAGATGGAAGAAAAACGGGAAGAATCCAAAGAAGAGCTGACAAGGCTTCAGGAAGAATCTGCCCAGTTAGACGGCGAATTAAAGCAGATCAGCCGGGAAAAAGAACAGATCGAAGAAGCTGTGAAAGAGTCTGAAAAAAGAGAAGCACAGCTGCAGGAACAGATCCTGGGATGGCAGAAAGAACAGGAAGTCCAGAGGGCGGAGCTGGAGCAGCAGAACGCCCGCATTGAAAAGCTGCATCTGGAGCTTGCAAATGCCGGACAGAAAGAAGAATTTGCAGGGCAGAATCTCAAACGTATCGAAAAAGAAATCCGAAATTTAAGGGAAGAAGAAAAAGAGATCGGGCAGAAAAAGCGGGAAAGTCTGGATGTCATTGCAGAAAAAGAAGCACAGATCCGGCAGATTGAAAGCCGCATTGCAGGTACGAAAGACCATGGACGCGATCATGGCAGGCAACTGCAGAAGCTTCAGGCACAAAAAGAAGAGAAAAGTGCGGCACAGAAAACCTTTTTTACAAGGCGGGAGGAGCTTTCCGGGCAGATCGCAGATCTGGACAAAGAAAACTTCCGGCTTGCATCCATGCAGGAAAAGCTTGAAAGTCAAAAAGAAGAGCGGATCAGTCAGATCTGGGATGAATATCAGGTGACACCTTCGGAAGCTGCTGCGTTCCGGAACGAAAACAGCATGGATCAGAAGCAGACCAGAAAACGGATCGAGGAGATCAAAGCAGCGATCCGCCAGATGGGCAACATCAACGTCAATGCGATTGAAGATTACAAAGAGATGTCACAGCGGCATGGATTTCTTCAGAATCAGCACGATGATCTCATCAAAGCAGAGAAAGCTTTAGAAGAGATCATTCTGGAGCTGGATGAAGGGATGCGCAAGCAGTTCCGGGAGAATTTTGCCAGGATCCAGGTGGAATTTGACAAAGCTTTTCGTGAATTGTTCGGAGGCGGCAAAGGAACGCTGGAGCTTGTGGATGATGAAGATATTCTGGAGGCAGGCATCCGGATCATCTCTCAGCCGCCGGGCAAAAAACTGCAGAATATGATGCAGCTCTCCGGAGGCGAGAAGGCCTTAACGGCGATCGCCCTGCTTTTTGCTATCCAGCACCTCAAACCGTCCCCGTTCTGTCTTTTGGATGAGATCGAGGCGGCACTGGATGAGGCGAATGTCAGTCGCTATGCAAATTATCTGCACAAGTTGACAAAAAATACACAATTTATTATTATTACACACAGACGCGGAACGATGGCAGCGGCCGACCGGCTGTATGGCATCACGATGCAGGAAAAAGGAATCTCTGCACTGGTATCGGTAAATCTGATCGAAGAGGCACTGGATCAGTGAGAAAGGAAAGAAGATGGGTGAGAAAAAAGGATTTTTTAAGCGTCTGGTAGAAGGACTGACCAAGACAAGAAACAATATCGTTTCCGGTATTGATTCTATTTTCAGCGGATTTTCCGCAATAGATGAGGATTTTTATGAGGAGATCGAAGAAATCCTCATCATGGGAGATCTCGGGATCAATGCGACAACCGCGATCATAGAAGATCTGAAACAGAAGGTGAAAGAGCAGCACATCAAAGAGCCTTCTGCCTGCAAACAGCTTCTGATCGACAGCATCAAAGCCCAGATGAATGTCGGTGAGACGGCGTACGAGTTTGAAAACCGTCAGTCCGTTGTTCTGGTGATCGGAGTCAACGGTGTCGGTAAGACAACCAGCATCGGAAAACTGGCAGGAAAATTAAAAGACCAGGGAAAGAAAGTAATTCTGGCGGCAGCCGATACGTTCCGTGCGGCAGCCGGAGAACAGCTGACCGAATGGGCACACCGTGCAGGAGTGGAGATCATTTCCGGACAGGAAGGATCGGATCCGGCAGCCGTTGTATACGATGCGATCCAGGCATCCAAAGCACGTCATGCAGATGTATTGCTCTGCGATACGGCAGGACGACTTCATAATAAAAAGAATCTTATGGCAGAGCTTGGAAAAATCAACCGTGTGATCGACCGGGAATATCCGGAAGCTTACCGCGAGACACTGGTTGTGCTGGACGGTACAACCGGTCAGAATGCACTTGCACAGGCAAGACAATTTTCTGAGATTGCTGATATTACCGGAATCATTCTTACCAAACTGGATGGAACAGCCAAAGGCGGTATCGCCGTTGCCATCCATTCCGAACTTGGTATCCCGGTGAAATATATTGGCGTGGGAGAGAGTATTGACGATCTGCAGAAATTCGATGCAGACGAGTTCGTAAATGCACTTTTTGATGTGAAAGATTCAGAAGAAGAGGAGTAAAGACATGCTTACATTAGACAAATTTGAAGAAGCTTCAGAAATCGTAAAAAAAGCTACTCAGGAGACAAAGCTGATCTACAGCAAATATTTCAGTGAGCAGACAGGAAACAAAGTTTATCTGAAACCGGAAAATATGCAGACAACCGGTGCTTATAAAGTAAGAGGTGCTTACTATAAAATCAGCACACTGAGCGAAGAAGAGAGACAGAAAGGTCTGATCACAGCCTCAGCAGGAAACCATGCACAGGGCGTTGCCTATGCAGCAAAAGAGTTTGGTGCAAAGGCAGTGATCGTTATGCCGACGACCACACCGCTGATCAAAGTAAACCGCACCAAGGGCTACGGTGCAGAAGTGGTTCTCTATGGAGATGTCTATGATGAGGCCTGTGCCTATGCACTGGAACTGGCAGAAAAAGAAGGCTATACCTTTATCCATCCGTTCGATGATCCGGCTGTTGCAACCGGTCAGGGAACGATCGCAATGGAGATCATCAAAGAACTGCCGCTGGTTGATTATATCCTTGTTCCGATCGGAGGAGGCGGACTGGCAACCGGTGTCTCCACACTGGCTAAGATGCTCAACCCGAACATCCGCGTGATCGGTGTGGAACCGGCAGGGGCAGCCTGCATGAAAGCTTCCCTTCAGGCAGGAGAAGTTGTGACACTGCCAAATGTCAATACGATCGCAGACGGCACGGCTGTTAAGACACCTGGCAAAAATGTGTTCCCGTATCTGCAGAAAAACCTCGATGATATCATCACCATTGAGGACGATGATCTGATCGTTGCCTTTCTTGATATGGTTGAAAACCACAAGATGATCGTAGAAAACTCCGGACTTCTGACCGTGGCAGCCCTGAAATATCTGGATGTAAAAGACAAAAAAGTGGTATCGATCTTAAGCGGCGGAAACATGGATGTGATCACCATGTCTTCTGTTGTACAGTTAGGTCTGATCCAGAGAGACCGTATCTTTACCGTATCTGTTCTGCTTCCGGACAAAGCAGGAGAGCTGGTTCGTGTGGCAACCGTTATTGCAAATGAACAGGGAAATGTCATCAAACTGGATCACAATCAGTTTGTAAGCACGAACCGCAATGCAGCCGTAGAGCTGAAGATCACACTGGAAGCATTTGGAACGGATCACAAAGAGCGCATCGTCAATGCCCTCAAAGAGCATGGCTATAATCCGAAAGTGATTCGCCCGAATCTTTAAAAGGAGGGGAGCAATATGAAAATAGCAGTAGCGGGAACGGGATATGTAGGGCTTTCCAATGCCCTGCTGCTCTCTCAGCACAATGATGTGTGGGCAGTCGATATCCTGCAAAGCAAGATTGATCTGATCAATAAAGGGAAGTCACCGATCGTAGACAGAGAAATCGAAGAATTTCTGGCAAGAGAGGATCTGCACCTGACAGCAACGACAGATGCAGAAAAAGCTTATAAGGATGCTGATTTTGTTATCATTGCAACCCCGACGAACTACGATCCGAAGAAAAATTATTTCGACACATCTTCGATCGAAACGGTGATCGAACTGATACAGAAGGTGAATCCGGATACCGTGATGGTGATTAAATCAACGGTTCCGGTCGGCTATACAAAAGGAATCCGTGAAAAATACCATACAGACCATATTCTGTTCTCACCGGAATTTTTAAGAGAAGGACATGCACTGTATGATAATCTGTATCCTTCCCGTATTATTGTCGGATCGCCGGAGAATCAGCGTGACAAGGCACATGCATTTGCCGCACTTCTTCAGGAAGGGGCGATCAAGCAGGAGATCCCGACACTCTTTACCGATCTTACGGAAGCTGAGGCAGTCAAATTGTTTGCAAACACCTACCTTGCCATGCGTGTTGCATTTTTCAATGAACTGGATACTTATGCAGAGGTAAGAGGGCTTGACAGCAGACAGATCATTGAAGGAGTAGGACTGGACCCTCGTATCGGCACGCATTATAATAATCCGTCTTTTGGATATGGCGGATATTGTCTTCCAAAGGACACCAAACAGCTGCTTGCAAACTATCATGATGTCCCAAATAACATAGTGGCAGCGATCGTAGAAGCAAACCGTACCAGAAAAGATTTTATTGCAGAGCGCATTATTGAAAAAAATCCAAAGATTGTAGGCGTATACCGCCTGACGATGAAAACCAATTCAGACAACTTCCGCCAGAGTTCGATCCAGGGAGTTATGAAGCGGATCAAGGCGAAGGGGATCGAAGTGGTTGTATATGAGCCGGCAATGAAAGAAGAAACGTTCTTTCACTCCCGTGTGATCCGTGATCTTAAGGAATTTAAAGAAATGAGCGATGTGATCCTTGCCAACCGCTGTAGTGATGAGATTGCGGATGTCATGGATAAAGTCTATACAAGAGATCTGTATTTCAGGGACTAAGGAAAAATAAGGAGAGATAAATAATGAAATTAATTATACAGGTGCCATGTTATAACGAGGCACAGACGCTGGAAATTGCACTGAATCATCTGCCAAAACATATCGACGGGATCGATGAGATCGAGTATCTGATCATCAACGACGGAAGCCGTGACGATACCGTTAAAGTTGCGAAAAACTGGGGCGTGAACTATGTAGTCAATTTCCGGACGAACCGCGGACTGGCAAAGGGGTTCATGGCAGGGCTGGATGCCTGCCTGCGAAACGGTGCGGATATCATTGTCAATACCGATGCTGATGATCAGTACTGCGGAGATGACATCGAAAAACTGGTGCGTCCGATCCTGGAGGAAAAGGCAGATATTGTGATCGGTGAACGCCCGATCGATGATACGGAGCATTTTTCACCGCTCAAGAAAAAGCTTCAGCATTTCGGAAGCTGGACCGTGCGTGTGGCATCCAAATCCGATATACCTGACGCACCGAGCGGTTTCCGTGCTTATAGCCGTGACGCAGCGATGCGTCTGAATGTCACCAATGAATATACTTACACCCTGGAGACGATCATCCAGGCAGGACGCACCAGAATGGCAATGGAGTCGGTGCCGATCCGCACCAACCCGGAACTTCGCAAGTCCAGACTGTTTTCCAGCATGTTCGGATACGTGAAACGTTCCATGGTGACGATCGTCCGTTCCTTTATGATGTATAAGCCATTGCGCTTTTTCCTCGGAATCGGCAGTGTGCTCTTTCTTTGTGGGGCACTGCTTGGCGTGCGTTTTCTGGTTTACTATGCGACCGGAGCCGGAAACGGACATGTGCAGTCCCTGATCCTTGCAAGTATCCTGATGCTGATGGGCTTCCAGACCGGCGTGATCGGACTGCTGGCAGACATCATTGCGGCAAATCGCAAGATTTTGGAAGATGTACAGTATCATGCACGTAAACTGGATTATGACAGAGAGAAAGAGGAAAAATAAAATGACAATGACGAAACAGGACAGGATTTGTATGATCTCACTGTTTGCGGTAATGTTGGTGCTTATGGGAGTGCCGGCATTATGTCTGAGTACGAACACCGTTGTGGATGAACTTGGTACTCTGACTAACACAGCCCTTTTGACCGGGAGAAACTGGGGAACAGGGATTTTAAGTAACGGCGGATATTATTACCGTTATGGAATGGCTTTTGTGTGGCTTCTGCCGTTTCTGATCTTTAAAGATCCGATCATCGTTTACAAAGCGGCGTCTTTTGTCAATGCCTTGTTTATGGCAACGACACCGGTGATGGCTTACTATATTGGCAGACGCTATCTGAAGCTCGAAAAAGAAAAAGATGCGGTCCTTCTGGCGGCAGGTTCTGCGATCATCAGCAGTGTGATGTTCCAGGCAATCTATCTGCGTGGAGATATGATGCTGATCGTGCTCAACTGGGTTTGTGCACTTTTTATTTTAAATGCCATGTATGCAAAAACAAAAAAAGAGCGTCAGATCTATACGATATTGCTGAGTTTCTGTGCAGTGTACGCCTATGCCTGCCACAGCAGGGGAATCGTTATGGTGATTGCCTCTGCGATGACTGTACTGCTGATCCCGTTTTTTACAAAGGAAAGGGAAAGAAGGATTCCGTATATCAGTTTCTTTGGCAGTATGGCAGTCTTTCTTGTGATCGACAAGATCCTGGTGAAATATTTCAGGCATGCTATCTGGGGAAACGCTGCAGCTCATGCGACCGGCATCCCGAAAGGAACGCTGAAACTGCTGAGAAAGGGAACGGGGATCAAATCCTATATTCGGATGGCAATCGGCTGGCTGTATAATTCTTTCAGTTCAACGCTTGGACTGGTCTGCGTGGGACTGATCGCCTGTGTGATCATTGTTTTTCTGATGATCCGCCGTTCGAAGAAGGTGACATCGCAGGAAGGTACACTGGCATTGTTTGGATTTTTATCTTATGCAGGAAGTTTTGTCCTTGGAACTGTATTTTTCCTGAAAAGTGTGAAAAAGAACTTTTACGGTACTTCCAAAATTCGTGTGGACCGTATTGTATATGACCGCTATATCTGCTGTGCCTTCGGTATTCTCTGTATGGTGGCACTTTATGTGCTGATCTGGAAAAGGGATCTGTTTGGGATTCGGGCGAAAATGCTTTCGGTGGCAGGATGCGGCCTTACGCTTGTGCTGTTTTCGAAGATCACGGCTCCGTATCTGAACAACCAGAGCTTTGTGCGGAAATATATGGGTATGCTCTGCACATTTGTGAAAACCCATGCCGGAAAACTGACCTTTGAAGGGAAACATGTTTCCGGAGGAGTGATCCTGTTTGGCGTTGTGGCACTGCTTTTGTTTTTACTGGTTCTGCTTTTGTGCCAGAAAAAGAAAGGCTGTCAGGCGTGCACTCTGATATTGTTTGTCTCTGTACTGTTGTTTGGCTATAATGTAAAGAACATTACCATTTCAGAAAATAATACAAGAGAGGCAAGGATTTCTTCTGCATCCAGTCTGATTCTGTCGTTTGGTGATATTTATAAAGATTATTCTTATGTATGGGCCGAAGAGACGGCAGCACCGATCAAGTCTTACCAGGTACGTCTGATGGATTATCACCTGATCGGAGAAGAGTATCAGAGCTTTAACGATACAGACAATGTGTTTGTGATCGCAAAAAAGCTGCCGAATGAAAAGGAATTAAAAAGCGGTGCATATTATCTGATCGACGGTGAAGCGTACGACAACAAAAAAGAAGATTTTGTCTATGTCAAAGGAACAAAACTGAAAGAAGCACTGGAAGAGCGAGGCGTTTCGCTGACTGCTTATACCGGATGACAGACGGCAGAAAAACATGGTTTCTGAAATCATAGATAACATGGTAGGAGAAGAATCGGTTATGGAAGAAAACACACAGGTAAAAAAAGAAGAAGCGGAAATACTGGAAAACGCACAGCAAAACGGAGAAAAGAAATGGAAGAAATATGTCAGGATCGGATTTCTGCTGCTGGTTGCCGTTTTTCTAATTCGCTATTTTTATAAAAATTATGATTCCTACAAGAATCTGGATATTGAGATCAACTGGCCGGTATTTGCCGGGGCACTGCTGTTTTATTTCATTTATCAGGTGACGCTGGCCTCTTTATGGCATTACATCACGAAATTGAACAAGTGTTCCATTCAATATTTCAAGGCGATCACAGCGTATCTGTATTCGATACCGGGGAAATATATTCCGGGAAAGGTTTTTATGCTGCTGGCACGTGTGCCGCTGTATGAAGAAGGCGGAGTGCCGATCCGAAAAGTGACGGTCTGCTTTTTCCTTGAGAATATTTGTACGCTTCTGGGTGCAGCCTTTTTGTTTCTGATCTCGCTGTTCTTTTTCCCGAATGACCTGCTCAACGATTATAAATGGATGACGATCGGCCTTGTGATCCTGTTTTTTATCTGCATCAATCCGAAGATCATCAATTTTTTCCTGAGGATCCTGGAGCGATTTATTAAGAAAGATCTTTCCATCCCGATCACCTACCCGCAGATGATCAAAGTTGTACTGCTGTTCATCTGCAACTGGCTGGTTGTCGGTGTCGGGTTCTACATGCTGGTATGCTCTATTTATCCGGTTCCGGTTTCTCAGTTTCTCTATGTGGCCGGAATTGACGGACTCTCCTGTATCATCGGTATCCTGGCGGTGTTTACACCGTCCGGTCTTGGAGTAAGGGAAGGTATCATTTTGCTGGGACTTGGACTGATCATGCCGAAAGAATATGCTGTGATCATTTCTCTTGTGACCAGACTGTGGCAGACGGTTGCTGAATTTATGCTGATCGGGATCGCGATCGTGATCAACAGAGGCATGAAATTTTACAAGAAAAAGAAGGAAAAAGTTTGATCTGAAATAAAAAAAGAAAAAGCCATCCTGTCAAGAAAAAATACTTGACACGGTGGCTTCTTTCGTGTATGATAACCAAGGTGATTGCAGTGGAAAAGATTTTAGAGCAGACATTATTGTATGATTTTTATGGTGAACTGCTTACAGAGCATCAACAGAAAATATACGAGGATGTAGTATTCAACGATATTTCCTGCAGCGAAGTTGCAGAGAATCAGGGAATCAGCAGACAGGGTGTGCACGATCTGATCAAACGGTGCGAACATATCCTGGATGATTACGAGACAAAACTGCATCTGGTTGAGAGATTTGTAAGTCTGAAAGAAAAGGTGGAAGCCATAAGGATGGCGGCAGATGATCCGGAAGAAGTAAGGAAGATTTCGGATGAGCTGCTGAAAGAATTATAAAACCGACTGACGGTGGAGGTTACGATGGCATTTGAAAGTTTATCGGATAAACTGCAGAATATATTTAAAAACCTTCGCGGCAAAGGAAGACTGACAGAGGCAGATGTCAAGACAGCACTGAAAGAAGTAAAGCTTGCTCTTCTGGAAGCGGATGTCAGCTTTAAAGTCGTGAAGCAGTTTATAAAAGCGGTTCAGGAGCGTGCAATCGGTCAGGACGTGATGAACGGACTGAATCCGGGACAGATGGTGATCAAGATCGTAAATGACGAGCTGGTAAACCTGATGGGATCTGAGACGACGGAGATTGCACTGCGTCCGGCAAGTGAAGTTACTGTGATCATGATGGCAGGTCTTCAGGGAGCCGGAAAGACAACAACAACTGCGAAACTTGCAGGCAAATTCAAATCAAAAGGCAGAAAGCCGCTTCTGGTAGCGTGTGACGTGTATCGTCCGGCAGCTATCACGCAGCTTCAGATAAATGGTGAGAAGCAGGGTGTGGAAGTTTTCTCCATGGGAGACAAACAGAACCCGGTCAATATCGCCAAAGCAGCTGTAGAACATGCAAAGAGTCACGGATTTAATGTCGTGATCCTTGATACAGCAGGACGCCTTCATGTCGATGAAGCGATGATGGAGGAGTTACAGAACATCAAAGAAGCCGTTCATGTTGATCAGACGATCCTGGTGGTGGATGCAATGACCGGACAGGATGCGGTCAATGTGGCAGACAGCTTCAATCAGAAACTTGAGCTTGACGGTGTCATCCTTACAAAGCTGGATGGAGACACCAGAGGCGGTGCGGCACTCTCGATCAAGGCAACCTGCGGCAAACCGATCCTCTATGTTGGTATGGGCGAGAAGTTATCCGATCTGGAACAGTTCTATCCGGAGCGTATGGCATCCAGGATTTTAGGCATGGGCGATGTGATGACGCTCATCGAGAAAGCACAGGCCAATATCGACGAAGACAAAGCCAGAGAAATGGAACAGAAACTGAAAAAAGCACAGTTTGGTTTCGATGATTATCTGGAGAGCATGGCTCAGGTTAAAAATATGGGAGGTATATCCAGTATCTTAAGTATGATGCCGGGTATTGGCAATAAAGCAGCAGATATCGAGGCTGCGGTGGATGAGTCCAAGATGGCACGCATCGAGGCGATCATCCTCTCCATGACACCGAAAGAGCGTTCCAATCCGGATCTGTTAAATCCGTCCAGAAAGAAACGTATCGCAAAAGGTGCAGGTGTGGATATCAGCGAAGTCAACAAACTGGTCAAACAGTTCGAACAGACACGCAAGATGATGAAACAGTTCCCTGGTATGATGGGAGGCAAGGGTGCAAAACGCGGCAGGTTCAAGCTTCCGTTTTAGCACATAAAGAATGCAGAGAAGCTGCCAAAGGCAGGTTTTCATAGATATCAAAGATATAAAAATACTGAGGAGGTGAAAGTAATGGCAGTAAAGATCAGATTAAGAAGAATGGGAGAAAAGAAAAATCCTTTCTATAGAATCGTTGTAGCTGATTCTCGTTCCCCGAGAGATGGAAGATTCATCGAGGAGATCGGTACCTACAATCCGAACATCGAACCGAGTGAATTCAAGGTAGATGAGGAGCTGGCAAAGAAATGGCTGGCAAATGGTGCACAGCCGACAGAGGTAGTAGGAAAGCTCTTCAAAATCGCCGGTATTGAAAAATAAGAGGTGGCAGGATGAAAGAATTAGTAGAAGTAATCGCTAAGTCACTTGTAGAAAATCCGGAAGAAGTTACCGTTACGGAAAGGCAGTCTGGAAAGACAACGGTTGTTGAACTGAAAGTTGCCCCATCCGATATGGGAAAAGTAATCGGTAAACAGGGCAGAATCGCGAAAGCGATCCGTGCAGTTGTAAAGGCTGCAGCCTCAAAGGAAGACAAGAAAGTTGTAGTGGACATTCTGTAGCTGAAAAGCTGCAGGATGCTGCGTTGAAAACCTCGTGCAGACGAGGTTTTTGTTTTATTCAATTTTACCCGGAGGAGAAACATGGAAGAATTTTTACAGGTCGGAGTGATTACGGCAACACATGGTATTCACGGGGAAGTCAAAGTATTTCCGACAACCGACGATCCGAAACGTTTTAAAAAACTGAAAAAAGTGCTTCTGGATACCGGAAGAGAAAAACTGGAACTGGAAGTGGAAGGTGTCAAGTTTTTTAAAAATATGGTCATCCTGAAGTTTAAAGAATATAATGATATCAATCAGATTGAAAAATACAGAAAGTGTCCGCTGCTTGTGACACGCGAGCATGCAGTAAAACTTAAGAAAAATGAGTATTTTATCGCAGATCTGATCGGACTTAAGGTCTATACCGAGGATGATGCATTTCTTGGCACACTGGATGATGTGATCCAGACCGGAGCAAACGATGTCTATCAGGTAGTGACGGAAGAAGAAAAAGAGATCCTGATCCCGGCGATCCGTCAGTGTATTCTGGAAGTAGATGTGGAAGAAGGCCGCATGAAAGTGCATCTTCTGGAAGGGCTGGTGTAGCATGCATTTTCACGTACTGACACTGTTTCCGGAAATGATCGAGCAGGGAATGAATACCAGTATCATGGGCAGGGCGATCGAACGGGGATATATTTCTCTGAAAGCAACGGACATCCGCGACTATGCTGCGAATAAGCATAATAAGGTGGATGATACACCGTACGGAGGCGGAGCTGGCATGGTCATGCAGGCAGCACCGGTCTATGGAGCCTATGAGGCAGTAAAAGAACAGATCGGTTACCGGCCGAGAGTGATCTATCTGACACCGCAGGGAAGTACTTTTTCACAGCCTATGGCGGAAGAATTTGCAAAAGAGCAGGATCTGGTCTTTCTGTGCGGACATTATGAAGGGATCGATGAGCGTGTCCTGGAAGAGATCGTGACAGACTACGTCTCCATCGGGGACTATGTTCTGACCGGAGGGGAACTTCCGGCAATGGTGATGATGGATGCGATCTCCAGACTGGTTCCGGGTGTGCTTCACAATGAGGCATCTGCCGAATTCGAATCTTTCCAGGGAAATCTTTTGGAGCATCCGCATTACAGCAGACCGGAAGTCTGGCATGAAAAGCGGGTTCCGGAAGTGCTGTTATCCGGACATCATGCCAACATTGAAAAATGGAGAAGAGAACAGTCAGTCATCCGGACGGCAGAAAGAAGACCGGATCTGCTGGAAAAAGCGGATCTGTCAGCAAAAGAAAAAGCTCTGGCAGATCGCTGTCTGGCTGAAAAAAAGCTTGCTTTTACGCAAGAGGTATGATAAAATTATTCACGTTGTGAGAAGAGATGGTCCTCTGCTACCTGGGCGGTATTAAGAACATCTGAAAATATAAGGAGGAACAACAAGATGAACGAAATCATTAAGAACATTGAAGCAGCTGAACTGAAAGCGGAAGTACCTGTATTTAACGTAGGTGATACTGTAAAAGTTTACGCAAAGATCAAAGAGGGTAACCGCGAACGTATCCAGATCTTCGAAGGAACTGTTCTGAAGAAACAGGGTGGAAGCAACAGAGCAACTTTCACAGTAAGAAAGAACTCCAACGGAATCGGCGTTGAAAAAACATGGCCGTTGCACTCCCCGAACGTAGAAAAGATCGAGGTTATCAGAAGAGGTAAAGTAAGAAGAGCGAAACTGAATTACCTGAGAGACCGTGTTGGTAAAAAAGCAAAAGTAAAAGAGTTGGTTAAATAATAGGACGCAGCAGCGTACCGAATGATTCCGCAACAAGCACTGCTTGTTCGGGTCAGCCAGACAGACCAGGGACAAGTACTTAGGTAATTGTCCCTGTTTCTGTATAACCGACTGTGAATTTCAAAAGGCAAAAGGGGAGGATACATGAGCCGCACAGGAAGAAATCGCAGAGAAAGGGATCGAAGAAACAAAGATCGGATTTCACAGGAACAGGCAATACAGGAAAAACACAGCAGAAGGGAAATGAGGAAACAGAAAAAAGAACGGGAAAAGGTCAGAAAGAATCCGATCAAAGCCGGTCTTGGATGGCTGTTTCAGATCATTGTGGTGATCCTGTTTGCATATATTGCTGTTTTCTTTTTCGGTCAGTCCAGAACGAACATCGGACAGGCGATGAACAGTACTTTGTCCGGCGGAGATGTTGTTCTGTTAAATGAGCTGTCCTATCGCTTTTCAGGACCATCCAGGGAGGATGTAATCTCGTTTAAACTGAATGGAAGCGAGGACACGCATTCTTATATAAGACGTGTGATCGGACTGCCGGGTGAGACGATCCAGATCATCGATGGTATGATCTATATTAATGGAAGTGTCTACCTGGGGACGCAGGGATTTCCACAGATGGAAAATGCCGGAATGGCAGCACAGGAGATCACACTTGGTGAAGATGAATATTTTGTGCTTGGTGATAACCGCAATCAGAGTGAAGACAGCCGTTTTGCAGATATGGGAAATGTAAAGCTGGAAGATATTGAAGGGAAAGTCTGGGCTGTTTTATCTCCTTCGGATCACCGGGGACTTGTTAAGTAGAAAGGTAAAAAATATGAATTATCAGTGGTATCCTGGTCATATGACCAAGGCAAGGCGTATGATGCAGGAAGACATCAAACTGATCGATCTTGTCATCGAACTGCTGGATGCACGTGTACCGTTTTCCAGCCGCAATCCGGATATCGATAAGATGGGCAGGGACAAAGCCCGCCTGATCCTTCTGAACAAATCGGATCTTGCGGATGAAAAGAGCAATGAAGCGTGGGTTGCTTTTTTCGAAGCGAAAGGGTATTGCGTCAGAAAGATCAATTCCAGAAGTGGAGCAGGACTTAAATCCATCAATGCAGCCGTTCTGGAAGCATGCCATGAAAAGATCGAGCGAGACAAACGCAAAGGAATCAAGAACCGTCCGGTGCGGGCAATGGTTGTCGGGATTCCGAATGTCGGAAAATCTACGTTTATCAATGCCTATGCCGGAAAAGCATGTGCAAAGACCGGAAATAAGCCGGGTGTTACGAAGGGAAAACAGTGGATCCGCTTAAATAAGGGTCTGGAACTGCTGGATACACCGGGTATTCTCTGGCCGAAATTTGAAGATCCGAAAGCCGGTCTGAATCTTGCGTTCTGCGGCTCGATAAGAGATGAAATACTTGATACCGAAGGCCTTGCACTTGAGCTGCTTGGCACTCTTGCGGCGGAATATCCTACGGAAATAGAAGCGCGTTATAAAGTGGAAGTGCCGGAAAAACTAAAAATGAAGGAAAATGCGGAAACAGATGATGAGGGGCACGCCATTTACGATGAAGAAGAGTATAATGAAGACGGTTTTCCTATAAGTCCGGTGCTGCTGCTTTTGAACGATATCTGCCGTAAAAGAGGCTGGATTCTTCCGGGGAAAAAGCTCGATTATGAAAGAGCGGGAAGAACAATACTTGATGAGTTTAGAAGCGGGCTTATAGGTCATATAACACTGGAAAAAACAGAGCTTTGAAGCAAAGAAAATACACGGAAAGAAAAAAATGAAAAAAGAAGAAAGAGAAGCAATGCTGCGCGAGCATCTTGCTGAAATGAAAAAGTACGAGAATGAAATTTGGGCGCGAGGTATTAAATACATTGCAGGTGTAGATGAAGTGGGGCGAGGCCCGCTTGCGGGACCAGTTGTGGCGGCAGCTGTCATTATGCCGCGTGATGGAAAAATTCCGTATGTCAACGACTCAAAGCAGGTCTCAGAAAAGAAAAGAGAACAGCTTTACGAGCAGATTTTAAAGGAAGCAGTATCCTATGGAGTAGGAATTGTCGATGCAAAAAGAATTGATGAAATCAATATTTTGCAGGCAACATATGAGGCAATGCGCGAGGCAGTAAGTCAACTTACGCTGCCGCTTGGCCATGTGCTTGCAGATGCAGTGCGTATTCCTAAGCTTACCGTGGCACAGACACCGATTATAAAGGGAGATGCAAAATGTTATTCAATTGCAGCTGCCAGTATTATCGCAAAGGTGACGAGAGACCGAATCATGCGCGAGTATGATCGAATTTACCCAGGATATGGCTTTTCAGACAATAAGGGATATGGAAGTGCAGCTCATATTGAAACGTTAAAGAAAAAAGGACCTGTGCCGATCCACAGAAGAACCTTTATCAGTGCCTTTTGGCAGGGAGAACAGGATTGAATAAACGCCAGATCGGAAGCGTGTATGAATTAAAAGCTTCAGATTATCTGACAAAGAAAGGGTATCAGATAATAGAACGCAATTATCGGTGTAGAATCGGAGAGATTGACATAATTGCAATAGAGCGAGATTGCCTGTGCTTTATTGAGGTGAAATACCGTAAAAATGAAAAGACAGGCGATCCGTTAGAGGCAGTCGATAAACGAAAGCAGCAAAAAATTATTCGGACAGCGCAGTATTATTTGCTGACACATTCAAAATATCAAAGTGTTAAATGCCGCTTTGATGCAGTGGGAATACTGGGAGAAGAAATTCGGCTTGTCAGGGATGCATTTCTTTGCTGATAGATCAGTACGTGTAAAAAGGAGATCAAAATATGATGCTCATTCGAAAAGGTACGGGAGAAGACCCGCGGTTAATTGAAAAAGATAAAGTTCCTTATTTGGAATTTGAAGCATTGAAAAAGCAGTCCTGGCTGACACATGCCTTCTCTACAAGACTTGGCGGTGTGAGCAGTGGCTGCTTTGCGTCTATGAACCTGGGTTTTGGACGCGGAGAAGAAGATAAAATTGTTGCAGAGAATTATAAAAGGCTTGGAGATGCAGTGGGTTTTGACTGGAAAAAAGTGGTCTTGTCCCATCAGACTCACACTACAAATGTACGCCTTGTGACAGAAAAAGATGCCGGAAAGGGAACGGTAAGAGAACGCGATTACACAGATGTGGATGGATTAATTACAAATGAGCCTGGGCTGCCGCTTGTAACATTTTATGCTGATTGTGTGCCGCTTTATTTTGCAGATCCTAAAAATAAGGCAATTGGATTATCACATTCCGGATGGCGCGGTACCGTGGGACGCAT